>Ga0070726_10000603_pt1 | contig 42926 bp, 37 predicted proteins | sample tdAd471_FD_67275 | JGI IMG/M metagenome (GOLD analysis project Ga0070726, IMG submission 67275) | Marine sediment microbial communities from the Atlantic coast under amendment with organic carbon and nitrate - tdAd47.1 | ecosystem: Environmental > Aquatic > Marine > Coastal > Sediment | place...
GCGGATGCGCTTGTCGAGCTTGTCCCCACCCATCATGGGCGAGGTCAGGGTCACGATGGTCGCGAAGACAAGAACGCCGGAGATCAGCATCAGCAGCGTCTCGGGCGTTGTCAGGAAATCGCGGATTTCGTTGAAGCTCAAACCGAACATGCCGCGCCCTAGATCTTGAAGTTGATCATGCCGCGCATGACCATGATGCCGATGAACATCCAGGTCGCGCCGCCGAGCAGCATCAGCTGGCCCGTCGGGTGGACGAACATCTCATTCATGTATTCCGGCGTCGTCGCGTAGACGATGCCCAGCACGCCCGGCGGCAGGGAGCCGATGATGCCAGCCGAGGACTTGGCCTCGGAGGACAGGGCGCTGATCTTTTCGCGCATCATCTTGCGCGCGCGAAGCACGGTCGCGAGATTGCTCAGCGTCTCGGCGAGATTACCGCCGGTCTTTTGCTGGATAACCAGAACGGTGCGGAAAAAGTTGAGCTCGGAGAGCGGCATGCGCTGGCACATCTTGTCCAGACCGTCCTCAAGCGTCACGCCCACCGCAATTCCCTCGACCAGGAACTGGAATTCGGAACCGACCGGGTCCGGCGATTCCTCGGCGATGATCTTCAGGCACTCATTCAGAGGCAGACCGGATTTGATACCCCGGACGATCACATCCAGCGCATTGGCGAATTCCTGGGTGAACTTCTTCTGGCGACCGGCCCGGAGGAAACCCAGCCACCAGCGCGGCAGACCCAGCCCCATGATGATGGCCGCGCCGCCGACGACGAGCAGGGATTGCCCTGTGAGAAAGGCGATACCGGCACCGAGAACGGCCGCGATGAGGGAGCCGATCCAAAAGGCAGACTCCTCGAACTCCATACCCGCCTGCTGAATGCGGGCCTTCAGCGAGAGGGTCTTCTTGCGCCGGTTTTTCTGGCGCTCTTCCATCTGCTTGAGGGATTCCTGGATCTGCTTGCGGCGCTGTGCCCCCTGATCCAGCGCGGCCGTTTGGCGACGACCGCGTTGCAGGCCACCGCCAACGGCGCGGTTCACGCGCTGTTTGGACTGGTTGTCACCCATGGCGCCGGCGACGACCCAGCCAACGCCGCCGACCGCGACGAAGGCGGCCACAGCCGCGAGCATGAAGGCAAAATCGGAGTTCATGGATCAGGCCTCCGATGCGTCAAGGGCGTTGGCGAGCTCACGCTCCAGACCGAAATAGCGGGCACGATCCCAGAACTTCGGACGTGCAATTCCCGTCGAGACATGGCGTCCGGCGATATTGCCCTGCTCGTCCTCGCCCTGGATTTCGTAGACGAAGAGATCCTGGGTCACGATGACATCGCCCTCCATGCCGACCACCTCGGTAATGTGGGTGATCTTGCGGGAACCGTCGCGCAGGCGCGCCGCCTGGATGATGACGTCGATCGAGCCGACGATCATTTCACGGATCGTCTTGGCCGGGAGGTTATAGCCCCCCATTGTGATCATGGACTCGATACGGCTCATGGCCTCGCGCGGCGAGTTGGCGTGTAGCGTGCCCATGGAACCGTCGTGACCGGTGTTCATGGCCTGCAGGAGGTCAAAGGCCTCCGGGCCACGCACCTCACCCACGATGATCCGCTCCGGACGCATACGCAGACAGTTCTTGACGAGGTCGCGCATCGTCACCTGCCCCTGGCCTTCCAGGTTCGGCGGACGCGTCTCAAGACGCACGACGTGCGGCTGCTGGAGCTGCAGCTCGGCCGCGTCCTCACAGGTCACCACGCGCTCATCTTCCTCGATGAAGCCGGTCATACAGTTGAGCAAAGTCGTCTTGCCCGAACCTGTACCACCGGAAATCAGCACGTTACAACGGCTCGCCCCGATCACCCCGAGAACCTTGGCGCCTTCCGGCGTTACGGAGCCGAAGTCGACCAGATTATTCATCGTAAGCTTGTCTTTCTTGAACTTACGAATGGTCAGGGTCGGACCGTCCAGCGCCAGTGGCGGAGCGATCACGTTTACACGCGAACCGTCAGCGAGACGGGCGTCACAGATCGGGGAGCTTTCGTCGACACGACGGCCGACCTGGCTCACGATCCGCTGACAGATATTCATCAGCTGGCCATTGTCTCGGAAACGAATATTCGTCTTCTCGACCTTGCCGTTGACCTCGATGAAAACGTCGTCAGCGCCATTGACCATGATGTCGGCAATGTCGTCGCGCGCCAGCAGTGGCTCCAGCGGACCATAGCCGAGGACGTCGTTACAGATGTCCTGGAGCAGCTGTTCCTGCTCGGCAATCGACATGGCCACATTCTTGATCGAGATGATCTCGGTGACGATGTCGCGGATTTCCTCAGCCGCCGTGTCCTGGTCCAGCCGCGCCAGCTGGCCCAGATCGATCGTGTCGATCAGCGCGTTGAAGATGGTTGTTTTGATTGCGTAGTATTCTTCGGAACGATTGCCCGTGTCCGAGGAAGACGGCGCTTTCGCGACCGGTTTCGGCTTCGGCTTTGTCGGCGCCACTTTCGGCGTGTTCTTGGCCGGGCTGGCCCCACGACGCTCCGAGCCCGCCTCGGAAACCGGGCGGGCCTCAGGCTTTGCAGCCGGTGCCGCGGCACTCATCGCCGGGGCAGTTTTGGGAGCGGGGGTGGGTCCTCCGGCCCGTTTGCCGAACATGCGCGATTAGCCTCCGAACAGCTTCGAGAAGAAGGACTGCTTCTGCGGTTCTGCCGCAGCGCGGCCCGTGACGATCTTGGCCAGGTGACCGAACCCGTCCGCCGCTTTCGACTTGGCGTCGACTTCGCTGATCATCTGGCCGTTATTCGCCGCCTTGCCGAAGAGCATCGGCTCGAAAGGCAGGACGAGAACCGGTGGAACACCGAGGGCATCGGCGAAGTCCTTCACCGGAATTTCCGGACGCTTGGGCATGCCGGACATGTTGACGACGACTTTCGGTGGATTGTCGTTGGGACGCGCCCCGGTCACCAGGTCGAACAGGTTCTTGGCATTGCGCAGGGAGGCCAGATCCGGGGTCACCGTCACCACCACCTCGTCAGCCGAGAGCAGCGTCTGCTTCACCCAGGGCATCCAGACATGTGGCAGATCGAGCGCGACCAGCGGAGCCTGACGGCGGACTTTCTCCACCACGGTCTCGTAATCCTGCGGCGCGAACTCCCAGTCGCGGTCCAGCGTCGCCGGTGCCGAGAACAGGCTGAGGCGGTCGGTACAGCGAACGAGGAGACGATCCAGCAGCGCGTCATCCAGGCGTTCCGGCTCCGACAGGGCATCGCCGAGGGTCTGGGCCGGGTCCTGGTTGAAGTCGAGACCCGCCGTGCCCCAGGACAGGTCGAGGTCCATCAGCACCGCGTCCTGTGCAAGCCCCTCGCTGAGCGCCCAGGAACAATTGTGTGCGACGGTCGAGGAGCCGACGCCGCCCTTAGAACCGATAAAGGCAATCGTCTTGCCGGCGAAGGGCTGGTCCGGGTCGAGGAAAAGGTCAGAGACCGTCCGGATCAGGTGCAGCGGCGTCATGGGCGGCACGAGGTATTCGCTCACGCCTCGCTTGATCAGCTCGCGATAAAGCACAATGTCATTGGTCGCACCGATGATGACGACCTTGGTCTCCGGATCGCAGACGCCGGCCAGCTCCTCGAGCTGATCGAACAGACCGCGCCCCCGCATACCCGTCTCGATGATGAGCAGGTTCGGCGTCGTCTCGTCGTGGTATTTCTCGATGGCGGCCGGTAGACCACCCATGGACACGTTCACATGAGCCTTGGCCAGGCGACGGTCGCCGGCGGCATTCTCGATCAGTGACCCGGTCTCGGAACGCTCGCAGAAAGCGCCGATGGTAATGCGCGGGACCGGCTGGGCGGAAATATCGTCATCGACTTCGCCATAGAGGGCATCGCCGGTGGGCGTCATGCTGGCGGCGAGCTCTTCCTCCAGCCCCTCGAACAGCGGATTTTCCTCGGCGACATAGGAATCATCGCCAAGCTCCGCTTCTTCGTCAGCGAACGGGTCGCTGGACGCAGCGTCCTGTTCCTGCACGGCGCTGGCGCCGAACATGTGATCTTCTTCGGGCTCGACCCACTCGGTGGTTTCTTCCTGATGGGCGGCGACCTCATCAAACGTCGCCTCGCCGAGCATCATGCGCTCGACATCATCCGCATCCAGGAACGGATCGTCGTCAAATTCTCCGTGAAGGGCACGATTTGCGTTGGCCATTTTCAGCTCCTTCTGCCCCCTTAATTGCCGACCGAGGACACAGCACCACTTTCGTAATTGCTGCGCTCGCTGGCGGTTGATTCACCCCGGCGATACCCGTCCAGAACGGTCTGGCGGCGTGCGGTATCACCTGTCTCCATTGTTCTTGGTGCAATGAGATCGCGCGGGTCGGCGACCATCGCGGCCAGGTTGGTTGCCATGAAGCAGCCGAACCGGGCGTTATGCTGATTGTCGAATTCGCTGGCCATGTCGCCCCAGCCCTGCGGGCAATCGGGTGCGACGGCGCGATAGCGTGTGAAGGAAAAGATCAACGCGCCATTCTGCTGACCTTCGGCGTGATAGGCCCCGCCGGAGATCTGCTGCCAGTTCAGGCCTTCCTCGTAGAGAAAGCTGCGCGCGTTCGAGATCGCCAGCATGGCGGCCTGCTCATTGCCGGCGCCCTGCGGATAGCTGATCACCAGCGGGCCATGGCCGCGGGACTTGTACTCGGTCGCGATGGCGGCCAGCTGGTTCTGCTGCGCCCAGGTCAGGCCGTTATCGCGCGGGTCGATGACCATCTCGGAGCGGAAAAGCTCGGCCTCGGCAGTCGGTTGCGGCAGGTCGAGACCCTGCGGCGTGGTCGAACAGGCGGCCAGCCCCAGGCCCATGGCCAGGGCGGTCAGCGCGATCTTCATCGTCTTTTTCTGCACCATCACCAACTCCACTAGTCGAACAGGAAGCCAACCGGACCGTTCCAGCCCTGGCCTTGCGTGTCGGCGCCGGGCACCGAGTAAACGCGATTGAGGCGGCCGAAGAGCAAAGCGCTGGCTTCGGAAGCCGTCTGGAAACCGTCAGCCGGGGTCGACAGGTTCGCCGGATTGGTCGGATCGACCAGGTAGGGCGTCACCAGCACGACCAGCTCGGTTTCCTGGTTCTCGAAGTCCCGCGAGCGGAACAGGGATCCCAGGACCGGCAGATTCTGGACACCCGGAATACCGTCGAGATTCTGGCGGGTTTCTTCCTGGATCAGGCCGGCAAGGACGAGGCTGCCGCCGGAGGGCAGTTCCACCGTCGTCTCGGCGCGGTTCACATTCAGGGCCGGGATGGTCAGGCCATCGACCTGGCCGATCACATTGCCCTCGTCATCCACCACGTCGGTGGCGTTGTAGGTCAGCGCACCCTGCGTCGTCAGCTCGGAGACTTCCGTGGAGATGCGCAGGCTGATGCGGCCTTCGGAGAGGACAACCGGGGTGAAGCCCAGGCCGACACCGAAGGATTTGAACTCGATGATGACATTGCCGTCGCGGTCGCGACCGATCGGGACCGGGAACTCACCGCCCGCCAGGAAGTTGGCGCTTTCACCGGTGATCGCCGTCAGGTTCGGCTCGGCCAGCGTCCGGACCAGGCCGACGCGCTCCATCGCCTGCAGCAGGGCGCTGACGCCGGTGATGCCGCCGGTATTGCCGCTCGTCCAGTCGACGCCGGCATTGAGACCGTTGAGGAAACGACCGACCAGGGAGAATTCATTGTCCGTGGCGACCGCGAAGTCGAACTCGCCGGAGGACCCCGCCGTCGACAGGTTCACCCCCAGCTGACGGGCAATCGTGCGCTGCATCTCGACGATGCGGACTTTCAGCATCACCTGTTCGCGCGCTTCGATATTGACCATCGACAGAATGCGCTCCGGATCGTCGACCCAGCGCTGGGCGATCCTCAGGGCGGTATCCGCATCGGCTGCGCTCGGCACGGAGCCGGACAGGACGATGTGGTCATTCATGGCTTCCGCAGTGACGCGGGCATTGGGAAGGAAACGTTCCAGGCTCTCCTGCAGCGGCGCCAGATCGCGCTCGACCCGCAGATCGAGATCCAGGATCAGCTCGCCATCGGCGTCGAAGAAGAAGGCGTTGGTCTGGCCAACACCCATACCCATGAGATAGGCGCGGCGCGGGGTGCGGACGACCGCTTCGACGACCTCCGGATTGGTCACCAGCACGTCTGCGGCATCGACCGGCAGATGGATGACGGCGGCCTTGCTGAGCGGCAGGTCCAGCTGTTCGGAGACCGGCCCGTTGCCAGGCTCGCGGATATACACCTGCATGGTGTTTCCGCGTTCCGTTCCGGCGGGCTGGGCCAGGGCCGGAGCCGCAAACGCCAGGGCGGCAGTCAGGATGATCGAACGCAACATCACACTAGGCCTCACTGATCACTCGCCAGGGCAACGGTCTGCGCGCGTCCGTAACGGATCAGCGTGACCGTGCGGTCTTCTCCGGACACCGGAGTGGTCGGAACGGGGGACAGCTCATTGCCGGCCCCGGTGACCGAACCGGCCAGGGACGGCATGCCGTCATTCTCGGACAGGCTGCGCAGGATCAGGGCGACATCGCCACGGGCAACCGCGAGCATGACGGCCCGCGCCTGTTCCGGCGTCAGTTCCAGCGTCGCCGTCTCACCGACGACGGTGCCTTCATTGTCATCATCATCTGCAAACGTCTGGTCGATCGCGAGGACGCGGACATTCTCGACCACCGTCTCGGCGACATAGGACCGGCTGCGACCGCCCTCGCCATCACGCTCATAGGTGACGATCACATCGACGCGGTTGTTCGGCAGGATGAAGCCGCCCGCGCCCGTTTCCGGGGATGTCGGAACGGCCAGGGCACGCATGCCGGGCGTCAAGACGGCTGACATGAAGCCCGCATCGCCTTGCTGGACCAGGCGACGCCCGGTCACCGGCTCACCCTGCTGGATCGCGGCGCGCACGACGGAACCGGCGAAATCGCTGGCATCCTGGCCGCGGCCTTCGACGATGTAGCCGGGGGTGACAGCCTCTTCAGGCCACGCCTGCCAGTAGAAGTCGGAAGCATCAACGCGCTCGCCGACCGACAGGTCGCTCCGGGCTGCGAGGATGCGGACCGAGGGGCGTTCCTCGACCTGAACCGTCTGAACCGTCTCATTGCCGCTCATGGCCTGGCGGACAAAGAAGGCAACCGCGATGGCCGCAATGGCGGCGGCTGCGAGAATGGCGATACGGACCGCGTTCATGGGAATGTCAGACCTCTCGGACGCAAAGATACGATTGCGATGAGACGCGTAATTCCTCAAAGTCGCGTTAATGCTATCGGTGCAATTCGCCCTATCGGCGTATTCGACGAAAAAACTGCAGGATTTGACTATCCGGCCAGCAGCAGGCCGGTGCGCGGCACCAGCCAGAAGGCCCCGGCCGCCAGCGCGATCCCGTAGGGAACCGGCCCACCCAGTTCGAGGGCGGAATTCTTGATCCAGGCAGCCTCGCCCGCCAGCGCCGGAACCGCGCGTCGCAGTCCGACCAGCACCAGGACAAGGACACCACCCGCGAGCGCCGTCAGGTAGAGATAGGCCAGAAAATCACTCCAGCCGAACCACAGGCTCGCCGCGGCAAACAATTTGGCGTCGCCACCTCCGACCAGTCCCGGGGCGAACAGGGCCATGCCGATCAGCAGGCCCAGAAATACGCCGAGCAGATGGTCCCCCCATCCGCCCAGGCTCAATCCGGACACCAGTCCGAAGAGCGGGAAGAGGAGCGCGACCGCGCCGCACAACCAGTTCGGGATCCTGAACTTCACCGCGTCATTGAAGGCCGCGAACAGCATCAAACCAAGGAAGGACAGAACCAGTAACTGCGCAAACATAGCGTACCTCGAATACTTCATCACCCGGTATAGGGCATGAGCCTTAATATGGGGTTGGCGGAATCGCGAAAGCGCATACGAAAAGGGCCGCCCCCTGGGGAGCGGCCCTCGTAAACTCTAGGTGTCTAAGCTCGAGCTTAGCCGCCGTTAAGAGCCGTGGACGTTGCTTCGAACGTGCCGGAAACGTCGGTGCCGAGTGTAGTCACTGCGCCGATAATGACGACTGCGATGAGGGCGGCAATCAGGCCGTACTCGATTGCGGTTGCGCCAGACTCATCTTTGAAGAAGCGAGAAACGAATTTCATTTTTATGTACTCCCGTTTTGGTACCTCACCATCAGGAGTCGATCCGTCCCGACCCCTCCTGAACGATGCCCATCAAACACGAGAGGCGTTGCGATTCAGTAAAAACACGTGGTTACCAAAATCTATATTTTCATGACCGTGCGCTATAGTTAACATAGGTATAACCAAGGCCGCCAAATCGAAATAAATTCCAAACACCCCTGTTTATGAAAGATTTACGCGCCCGCGCGAGACTGGGCACAAGACAAATGCCCCTTTCGCACCGGAGCGTGATCATGATCCGCCAAGTCCTTGCCCTGTTTACCCTCGCCCTCGCGGCCGCCACGCCAGCGATTGCAGACGATCTGGAGCTTGCCGCTGAACACGCAACCGTGGTCCGGCTGCCCGGCATGGCCAGTGCGGTTGTCGTCGGCAACCCGTCCATCGCGGATGCCATGGTGCATGACGGTCGCACCCTTGTGATCACGGGCCGCCTGCAGGGACGCACGAATGTCATCGCGGTCGATCAGGTCGGTCGCGTCATCTATTCCCAGGAAATCGTCGTGACCAATCCGGTCGCGGGCCAGGTTGCCCTCTTCCGTGGCCCCCAGCGCCGCACCCTCTCCTGTGGCGAGGTTTGCGACGAGGTTCCGCGGACGGGTGATGAAGCCCAGCGTACCGACGAGCTGACCGCCCAGCAGCAATTGCGCCTGTCTGTCGCGGACGCCGCTGTCGGCGGTGACCCGTCGCAGGGCAATTAAGACCTCCCCGGAGACCCTGGATGCGCGCACTCAACTGGTTCGCTCGCCTTCGCCGTCGCTGGCGGAAGGATGAAGACGGCGCCACCGCCGTCGAGTTCGCCATTATTTCTGCGCCGTTTTTCTTCCTGCTTTTTGCAATTATCGAAGTGGGTGCGGTCTTCTTTACCGGCACGCTGCTGGAAAACGCCGTCCTTGAATCCTCGCGTCAGATCCGCACCGGCCAGGCCCAGTCCATGGGCATGACGCTGGAGAATTTCCGCACCGAGCTGTGCGACAACATTTCCTTCGTGGGCGATTGCGACCGTCTGGAGTTCGATGTCCAGGTCTTCGATGGATTCATCGGCCTGGACCAGACCACGCCGATGACTGCCGACGGCGACCTCGATTCCTCCGGCTTCGGGTTCGACCCGGGTGATGCCGGCGACATCGTCCTGGTCCGCGTCTATTACAAATGGCCGCTGATTACGCCGAATTTCGGCATGGCGCTGTCGAATATGCGGGACAATCAGCGCCTGATCACGGCTGCGACCGTCTTCCGGAACGAGCCCTTCGATGATTAAGCCCCTGCGCTCTTTCCTCGCGCGCTTCCGGCGCGACCAGCGCGGCCTCTCGGCCGTGGAGTTTGCGATCATCGCGCCGCTGATGATCCTGCTTTATCTGGGTTCGGTCGAACTCAGCCTGGCACTCTCGATCGACCGCAAGGTCACCAGCACCGCCAGCGCAATCGCCGATCTGGTCGCTCAGGATGATGTGATCACTGACAGCGAGATTGCGGACATCCTGTCCTCCGGCAACGCCATCATCTCGCCCTTCCCGGCGGATCCACTCCGCATTCGGGTGTCCTCGGTCCTGATCAATAATGATGACGAGAACGAAGTTCAGTGGAGCGATGCCATGGGCACTGCCGCCTATGGCGAAGGCACCGCCGTGGACATTCCAACCGGCGTCCTCGCCGGGAATAATTCCGTGATCATGGTGGAAGTCGAATACCGGCACGAAACGATTTTCAACGAGCTGGGCATCGAGGCCTTCGAAATCAGCGAGACCTTCTACCTGCGCCCCCGTCGCTCGATTGTGGTGAGCCGGAGCTAGAGCATTTTCAGCAAAAGTGGGAACCGGTTTTGCGGTTCGAAAATGCGAGCACTAAGGCCGAGCATTTTCAGCAAAAGTGGGAACCGGTTTTGCGGTTCGAAAATGCGAGCACTCAGACCTCTAACCTGCGACCGTGCGGAGCGTTTTCAGCGCGTCCGGATTTTGCGGCAAGGCCACCCCGTCCAGATGCGACACCGGCACTACGCCCATCACCGCATTCGTCACCGCGACCTGTTCGGCCCGGGCCAGCCCGTTCGGCCCCCGCGCATCGGTTTCCGCGTGACCGGCAGCCAGAATATGCGCTCTGACCGTCCCCGGTAGCGCGCCGCAAGCCTCTGACGGCGTCTCCCAGCGACCATCGGCAAACCAGAACAGGTTGGCGCAATCCGCCCCCGAAAGCCGTCCATCCGTATCGAGGACCAGCGCCATGTCGCCGCCCTGCGCCTCCGCGATACGGCGGGCGTGAACATTGTCGGCATAGCTCAGCGTCTTGTGCCCGCTGGTGAGCGCGCTGGCGGAGCGTCGCGGTTTGACGGTGACCAGACGCAGGGCGGTCGGTGGCGCAGACCTCGGACTGGCGGTCAAAAGGCGGCGAATACAGGGGCGACCGGGGCGGGCAAGTCCGCGCGCCCCCTCTCCGGTGCTTATGGAAAACCGCAGGACGAGGTCATCGCCTTCGAATTGCGCGGCCAGCGCCTCAAGCGACACACCGTCGAACGGGTCCGGCAAGCCCATCATGTCCGCGCTTCGACGCATGCGGGCCTGGTGATAGTCCAGGCGCGGGATGCGTCCGCCACTCCAGCGCAGGGTTTCAAAGAGGCCATCCCCCAGCAGAAAACCGCGATCGCTGACCGGCAGAGCCGCCGCTTCAACCCATTCGCCATCGAGCCAGATCATGCTCCGCCTCCCACAGCCCGTCTCAAGGCGGAGGCCTTGGTCAGGGTTTCCTCGTACTCCGCCTGCGGGTCGGAGTCCGCAACGATGCCGCCACCGGACCGGATTTCACCCTGCCATCGCCCGGCCGAGTGCCGGAAACTGGCGGTGCGGATCATCACATTGAGATCCAGAGCCCCGGCTGGAGACATCCAGCCCAGCGTTCCGCAATAGGCGCCCCGCGCATCGCCCTCCAGCTCGGTGATGATTTCCATAGCCCGGACCTTTGGCGCCCCGGTGATCGACCCCGGCGGGAAGCTTGCTGCGATCAGACCCGGCAGGTCCTGGCCGACGCGCAACTGCCCGGTCACGACGGAGACAAGATGATGCACATTGGCATAGGTCTCGACCTCGCAAAGCGCGGGAACCCGGACGCTGGCCGGTTCGCAGACCCGGGCGAGGTCATTGCGCATCAGGTCGACGATCATCAGGTTTTCCGCCCGATCCTTCACCGAGGCCGACAATTCCGCGCGCAGGGCCGCATCCCGCACGGCGTCGGCATCCCGGCGACGCGTGCCCTTGATCGGTCGGGCCTCGACGCGCCCGGCCTCGACAGCCAGGAAGCGTTCCGGCGAATTGGTCAGAATGACCTCGTCAGCATTGAGACGGAAATAGGCCGCGTGTGGCGCGGGACTGTTTTCGCAAAGGCGGCGGAAGACCTGCCAGGGCGTATCGCCCTCAGCCAGAGTGGCGTCGAACGCCTGGGAAAGATTGACCTGGAATACATCGCCCGCATGGACATAGTCGCGCGCCGTGCGAGCGGCCTCGAGATAGGTGTGAGGCGTCCAGCGCGCCTGCCATTCAGCGACAGGAGATGCTTCGGGCTCGGCCAAGCTGTCGCGCCCGAGGCGGGCCGCGAAACTGCGGGCCGCCGCGTCGCTCGCGGCGTGGATGCGCAGACGCCCCGCCTGCCGGTCAAACTCGGCCCAGGCGGCGTAGTGGGCCATGTGAAGCCCTCGCCCCTCACCCCGCGTCTCGGGCAGGACCTCGAACGCCCGGGCGAGATCATATCCGAGAAGCCCCGCCCACAACCCGGTGGGACCGGATGCGCGAAAGGCCTCGGCGAAGCGGTCGAAGTCGGCGCGCGTGCGCCCTTCCATCGTCATGCCCGGCCCCGCAAAGAGGCGCGCCCGACCGGATCGGCCGTCATGCAGGAGCAGCGCATAGGGTTCGTGCTCGACCGCCGCGAATGCGGTCAGCGGATCATACCAGTCCAGATCGAGGGTGACCGGCGAGGCCGGGACGTCCCGGGCGGTATCGCTCACTCAGCCAGCCAACGGGCCCGCAGGGCATCCCGCTCCTCGTCCGTGATACCGAGCGTGTCGCGCAGATAGGCATCGCGCCCGCCAATCGTGTTGAAGGCTTCGGTCAGCAGGTCCGGATGCACACCGAGGAAAGTCCGCACGGCGTCCTCGCTCAACGGTTTCTCGGTCTGGCCCGCCATGCGCTCGCGCACCGCCGGAACGAGCCGGTCGAAATCGACGGCGTCATTGGTCAGGAGATAATCAGCCAGGATGGTCTCGTCATCGACACCCAGCTCACCGAGAACCAGGGCACAGAAAATCCCGGTCCGGTCCTTGCCGGCAGCGCAGTGGACGAGGAAGCCCGCATCGGCCTCCCCGGAGGCCAGTGCCTTGAAGCCCTCTCGGAAAACACGCTGATTGCCGGCCTCGCGCGGGATGCGGCGATAGGCGCTGAGCATGTAGTTGTGCACGGCCTCGGGCGAGAGATCACCCTTGCGCAGAAACTGGAGGTGCGGCGGTTCGTGATGATCATCCTCATCGGACTCGATCACCCGCAACGCCTCGACCGCGGGCCAGTTGGATGGCTCCAGGGTCCGCTCCCGCGGACGCCGCAGATCCGCCACCACGGTGATGCCCAGCCGCTCGAAAAAGGCGCGGTCCGCCTCGGTTGAACGACTGAAATGGCCGGACCGGTAGAGGCCCTCGCGCACGCACGCGCCATCGAGGCCGGTATAGCCGTGGAAGTGACGGAAGTTATGGACGCCTTCAAGCGGAGTGACTCGGGTCATGTCAAAGGAGGTACGCGACCGCCCCGGCGGGGGCAAGGGGAATGGCGGTTTCCGGCAGAGCCGGGCGAGGCTAGGCCTCGAAACCCTCCGCATGGAGCTGATCGAGCAGTCGCCGATACAGATCAATCAGGAACCGCTCCTGCGCCGCCAGCTCCGCGAATCCGATCTGGGTAAAGCGCAGGCTCGGCTCGATATCCCGAGGCCGCATGACTTCCGGTCCCGCGAAGATCAGGTCGACGATCTTGCGCCAGGTCGAGTCCGCCCCGTCGGCCTGGATCTCGTAGACACGGGCCGTTCCGGCGACGATCTCATAAGGCAGGACATCGAGGCGTCCGTGCTGCTGGGCGTGGTCCCAGGCGAAACGGGACAGGCTCGGCGCATTGATACCGCTGGGCATGATGCCGGGCATCTCGTCGAACAGCACGCCGACCACGGGGTCGCCGCCGGCCTCTATCTCCGCCAGGCGTTCACCGATCCGGCTCACGACGTCCTCGTGATACTCCACCACAGCCTCGAGCTGGGCGATATTCGCCTCCACCTCCGCGACGACGCGGTTCATCGCCGCTTCCGCGGCTCGATGGTCGGCGACACTCTCGCGCCACTCATTGACGATGAAACCGAGCACCACCGCGAAGACGATCAGACCGCCTTCGACCAGCGCCCGGCCCAGCCAGGGCGGGAGGGGGAGCGCCGGGCGGCTCATCGGAAGGGTGGCTCGTCAAAGCTGCGCAGCTTGCGGGAGTGCAGGGCTGACGCATCGTCTCGCTTGAGGATCTCGATCGTCTCGATCCCGGCGGCCAGGTGTTCGGAGACCGACCGCTGGTAGAAGAGATTGGCCGCGCCCGGCAGTTTCAGCTCGCCGTGGAGCGGCTTGTCCGAGACGCAGAGCAGCGTGCCATAGGGCACCCGCATGCGCAGGCCATTGGCGGCAATCGTCGCGGATTCCATGTCCACCGCAATGGCGCGGGACTGGTTGATCCGGCGGGCCTGCGCGGCGTAGCGCAGCTCCCAGTTCCGGTCCGCATAGGTCGCGACCGTTCCGGTCCGCAGACGCGATTTCAGCGTTTCGCCGGTATCGCCACTGACTTCGGCCACCGCGTTTTCCAGCGCGATCTGGATTTCCGCAATCGGCGGGATGGGCACCTCGATCGGGATGTCCTCGTCGAGGACTGCATCATAGCGCAGATAGGCGTGGGCCAGCACATAATCGCCAAGCCGCTGGGAGTGACGCAGGCCACCGCAATGGCCGATCATCAGCCAGCATTGCGGGCGCAGCACCGCCAGGTGGTCGGTGATATTCTTCGCGTTGGACGGGCCGACGCCGATATTGACCAGCGTGATCCCGCGACCGCCCGGTGCCTTGAGATGGTAGGCCGGCATCTGGAATCGACGCCAGGGCGCGCCCTCCACGAGGGCATGGGCGTTGGGCGTGTCAGCATCGACCGTCACATTCCCCGCCGCCGAGAAGCTCTCATAGTGATTGTCTTCCTTCAGCTGGCGGATAGCCCAGGAGGTGAAGGCGTCGACATAGCGGTGATAGTTGGTGAAGAGGATGAATTGCTGAACATCCTCATAGGGCGTGCCGGTATAGTGGCGCAGGCGCTGCAGCGAGTAGTCGACACGCGGCGCATCGAACAGGCTCAGCGGCCGGATATCGCCCGGCGCGGTCGGCTTGAGCCCGTTGGGACGGTCATCATCAATCCGGGACAGGTCGGCATAGGGGAAGTGGCGCACCAGCTCGGCCGGCGTCGCCGCATCCATGTCCAGATCCCCGGCCCCGTCGAGCACGTAGGAGAAGGGGATTTCCGTCTGCGACGGCCCGGTCTCGATGGTGACCTCATAGGTCTCCGCCAGCAGGCTGAGCTGCTCGACCAGATAGTCCCGGAAGTGCTGTGGGTTGGTGATCGTCGACGCGTAGACACCCGGATCGGTAAACTTGCCGAAGGCGCGGCTGACCGGCGGCGGCGGGCCGTCGGGCAGATAGGTCACACGAAGTTCCGGATAAGCAAAAGCCCCGGCAGCGCGGTCATCGGCGCTCGGCGGGGCTCCTCCGTCCAGAAATGTTTTCAGGGCCGTCCTGAGACGGTCGACAGACGCCTGATAGAGCGCATCCAGCTGATCTACGGCGTCTTGCGGGGAAGTCGCGGTCTGAAACTCTGTCATCGCGCACCTCATGCCCCAAATCGCGGGAAGCGTAAATGGGGGAGTGTGAGATGAGAGGCTTGGCAGCGAGGCCGCCCCCCCGCACAGTGCGCCAAAGCGGAGGCACACCCTATGTCCGAAACACGTTTCCAGGATCGCGTCGCGGTGACGCTGAATGACGGCATCGCCCATGTCGAAATGACGCGCGAAGACAAGCTCAACGCCCTCGACCCGGCGATGTTCGATGCGCTGATCGAGGCCAGCGAGCATGTGCGCGGCCTGAAGGCGGTCCGCGTCGTCCTGCTGACCGGACGCGGCCGCATGTTCTGCGCCGGGCTGGACTTCATGAGCTTTGCCGCGATGGCCGACGAAGGGGGCGACACATCCCTGCCGCTGGAAGCCCGAACGCATGGCATCGCCAACAAGCCGCAATACGCCGCCTGGGCCTGGCATCGCCTCTCTGTCCCGGTGATCTGCGTGATCCAGGGCGGGGCGCTGGGTGGCGGACTGCAGATCGCTCTGGGCGCCGATATCCGCATCGCCGCGCCGGACGCCAAGATCGCCATCGCCGAGACGCAATGGGGGCTGGTGCCCGACATGTCCGGCTGCGCCCTCGCCCGCCGCCTGGTGCGCGATGACGTCCTGCGTCGGCTGACCTATACCGCTGAACGCCTCGACGGGCTGCAGGCGCAGGCACTCGGTCTGGTCACCGAGGCCCATGAGGACCCACTCGCCCGGGCCCGCGAGATCGCGACCCGGATTGCCGGACGCAGCCCCTCGGCCATCCGCCAGGCCAAGGCGCTGCTCAACACGCTCGATGACGGCTCCAGCGCCGAGATCCTGATGGCCGAGTCCCGGGCCCAGCAGGCCGTCATGGGCAAGCCGCACCAGGTCGAGGCCGTCATGGCGAATCTGGAAAAGCGCCCGCCCGTTTTCGATTGAACCACCGCACGATCCGTGCACATGACACGCGCGATCGCCCGGTCGCGCGCAAATATTTGTTGTTGCACCGCAGCAAGCCCTGTATGCACGCCGCTCCCACCACCCATGCAAGACCGGGAAGGAAAGGAGAATGGCTATGCAAAACACACAAAACTGGATCGTCCTGAAATTCGGCGGCACCAGCGTCAAATCGCTCGATAATTGGCAGGCCATCTCCAAACGGATCAAGACGCTCAAGGCGGAGAAGAAACGGGTCTTCATCGTCCACAGCGCCCTGGCCACCGTGTCGGACGCCCTGGACGCGCTCGTCACCGCCTCCCTCGCGGGTCAGGGCGGCGACGTGCTCGACGGCATCAAGGCGACCCACCTCGCCCTGGCTGCCGATATGGCGCTCGACGGCGAGACGCTGCTGGCGCCGTGCTTCTCGGAACTGGAACGCCTCTCCGCAGGCCTGTCCCTGACCGGTGATGCCAGCGCCCGCCTGAAGGCGCGCATCATGGCCCAGGGCGAGCTGATGGCGACACGCCTCAGCGCCGCATGGCTGAATGCCAACGACCTGCCCTGCCAGTGGCTGGACGCGCGGGACGCGCTCACCGCCCGCACTGCCTCTGGCGTCAACGGCTGGCTGAACGTGGATTGCGAGCACGAGGCCGCCCCGGAATTTGCCAACGGGCTGGAGGGCGAGCTTGTCCTCACCCAGGGCTTTATCGCCTGCCGCCGGGATGGCGATACGGCGCTCCTGGGACGCGGCGGATCCGACACCTCGGCCGCCTATTTCGCCTCCAAACTCTCTGCGGAACGGCTGGAAATCTGGACCGATGTGCCCGGCTTCTTCTCCGCCGACCCGCGCCTGACGGGCTCGGCCCGCCAGATCAAGGCGCTGAGCTATGACGAGGCCCAGGAGATCGCCTCCATGGGGGCCGCGGTTCTGCATCCGCGCTCCATCGCCCCGGTGCGCCGTGCCGGGATCGAGATGCAGGTGCTCTCCACGCACCAGCCGGACATTCCGGGCACGCGGATCACGGCGACCCCGTCGGAAGACGCGCCGCGCCTCAAGGCGATTTCCATGAAAACCGGCGTCCGGCTGATCACGCTCGACACGTCCGGCATGTGGCGGGCCTCCGGCTTTCTTGCCCGCGCCTTTGAACCCTTCGCGCGTCTGGGCGTGTCCATTGACCTCGTCTCCACCTCGGAGACCAGCGTCACGGTTTCGCTCGACAAGGACCCCGGCCTGACCCCGGACGTGCTCGGTGCCCTGCAGGACGAGCTCTCGCAGATCGCCCGCGTGACCCTGATCGAGGATTGCGCGGCGGTCAGCCTGGTCGGACGCGGCGTGCGTGCCCTTCTCGCCCAGCTTGGCCCGGCCATGGAGGCCTTCGCCCACTTCCCGGTCCGCCTGATCACCCAGGCCGCCAATGACCTCAACTTCACCGTCGTGGTCGATGGCAATCAGGGCGTGGCCCTCTGCCGCAAGCTGCACGACCAGCTCATCCAGCCCAAGCCCCGTGACGAGACGTTCGGGCCGAGCTGGAGTGAGCTCGGCGCCAGCGCCGGGCCGGACGAGCCGGCACCGTCGATCTGGTGGCGTCAGAAGCGTCAGGCCCTGCTCGATCTCTGCCCGAGCGATGCCGCGCTCTACGTCTATGATCTGGAAACGGTCCGCGCCCGCAGCGCGGCGATTGCCGGGCTGAAACATCTCGACCGCGGCTTCTTCGCCATGAAGGCCAACGGCCATCCGGACATCATCCGCACCGCCGTCGCGGCGGGGCTCGGGATCGAGTGCGTGTCCATCCAGGAGGTCGAGGCCGCGCGCCGCGCCGCCCCGGACCTCACCCCGGACCGCCTGCTCTTCACCCCGAACTTCGCTCCACGCAGCGAATATGCGCAGGCGCTCGAGATGGGCATCCATCTCACCCTGGACGGGCTGCATCCGCTGCGCGCCTGGCCGGAGCTGTTTGCGGGCAAGTCGATCACCCTGCGGATCAACCCGCAGCGTCCGGAAGGCCATCACAAACACGTCCGTACCGCCGGTCCGGAGGCCAAGTTCGGCCTGCACCGCGACGAACTCGCCGAGGCCATTGCCCTGGCGAAGGCGGCCGGCGCGAAAATCACCGGGCTTCACGTCCATTCCGGTTCGGGCATTTCCGATCCGGAGCACTGGCGTCGCGTCGGGAATTTCCTGACCGAGACCGCCCGGGACCTTCCGGACGTGAAAGTCCTCGATCTCGGCGGCGGGCTCGGTGTGGACGAGGCCTCCGGCCCGCGCCGCATCGACACCGAAGCGTTGGACGGCATGCTCGGCGAGCTGAAAACCGCCTATCCGGGCTATGAGTTCTGGCTTGAACCGGGCCGTTTCATCTGTGCCGAGGCCGGCGTGCTTCTGGCCCGGGTGACCCAGCTCAAACAGACGCCGGACGCGCGCTTCATCGGCATCAATACCGGCATGAACTCCCTCATCCGCCCGGCGCTCTACGGCGCCCGCCACGAGATCGTCAATCTCACGCGTCTGGATGAGGAAGCTACCGTCATCGCCGACATTGTCGGCCCGATCTGCGAAAGCGCCGACCGCCTCGGCGCCCAGCGTCTCCTGCCGGAAACGCAGGAAGGCGATGTCATGCTGATCGGCAATGGCGGCGCCTATGGCCGCGTCATGGCCTCGCGCTACAATATGCGCGAACCGGCTGGTGAGGCGGTGATTTAGCGGACCCTGGCACCACCGCGCACCCTGTCGTCCCGGATGGATGCCCTGCGAAAGCGGGGCGGAAGTCCGGGACCCGGACGCGCTACGAGCTGGTCGCTTCTCTTTTCCCCGGACTTGTTCCGGGGCCTACAGATTGAGCCAGACCTGGCACGGACCGGCTTTCTCCAGAGAGGAAGATAAGATGCGCTCTCCGCCACCGCTCGCGTCGCGCTAGACTGGCCGCGTTCTTTGACAGTGTCGCGCTTCTTTACCCCCCATCGCCTGCCACATAGTAGGAGACGCCGTCTCCTTGTGAGAGACGGATTTGAGGGACAGGCCCGACGCAATCGCCTGCGCAGGCGGGAAATTCTCCGGGACAGCAGGGGTCGGTGTGAGAGTCATAGTAGGAGGCGATTTGCCGCCGGGATCCATGAAAAACGCCGCCCCTGAGGGACGGCGTTTTGATTGGGCCGCGGACGATCAACCAGGATATCCCTCCTCCCCGAAAGATAACCTATCCGGGATCGTCCGCCCGGCCCGGCCCTCGCACCTCTTGCGGGTGCACTGGGACCTCTATGCCAATTCGTCTGTCTTCTTGGTCTTCATGTCGTCAAACATGGACCAGACACCGTCCGAACCATGCCAGTCGCCTTGGGTTGCGCCCTTGGAATATTCCGTGGCGCGCGCCTCGAAGAAATTGGCGTGCTCCACACCGTTAAGGATTTCTGTCAGCCATGGCAAGGGGTGTTCTTTGACTCCGTATAGTTTCGGCAGTTCAAGCTGACCCAGGCGCCAGTCTGCAATATAGCGGATATACTGCTTGATATCCTCCGGCGTCATCCCTTCGACCTCGCCCATTTCGAAGGCGAGCTCGATGAACTTGTCTTCCAGCCCCACAACAGTTCTGCAGCACTCAACGATGTCATCTTTGACCGACTGGGTCAGAGCGCCCGTTTCCTTTGCAAAATTATGGAAAAGCTTGATCATGCCTTCGCAATGCAGGCTCTCGTCGCGGATCGACCAGGTCACGATCTGGCCCATGCCCTTCATCTTGTTGAAGCGCGGGAAGTTCATCAGCATGGCGAAGGAAGCGAAGAGCTGGAGCCCCTCGGTGAAGGCGCCGAACATGGCTACCGTCCGCAGGATGTCCGCATCGGTGTCCACTCCGAAGCGCTGCATGTAATTGTGTTTGTCCGCCATGGCCTCGTATTCCATGAAGGCGGAAAACTCGGTGTCCGGCATGCCGATGGTTTCCAGCAGCAGCGCATAGGCGGCGATGTGGATCGTCTCCATGTTGGAGAAGGCTGACAGCATCATCTTCACTTCCGTCGGACGGAAGACGCGCGAATAGCGCTCCATGTAGTTGTCGTTCACCTCGACATCCGACTGGGTGAAGAAGCGGAAGATCTGGGTGAGGAGGTTGCGCTCCTTGTCCGACAGCTTGGTCGCCCAGTCCTTGCAGTCCTCGCCGAGCGGGACTTCTTCCGGCATCCAGTGAACCTGCTGCTGCTTCTTCCAGAAGTCATAGGCCCAGGGGTAGCGGAAGGGCTTGTAGGAATGGGAGGAGGTCAGAAGACCCGGGCGGTCAGTAACAAGCGTGGACATTTCAGGTGCACTCCGGACGTTTCATGCAGCGCGACCATACGCGCTTCACACACTACATATTGGGATAAACAGACCGGAGACGTCTAGTACTTGTGTATGATGTTCACAGTTTTCCACAAGGCGATCCACAGGAATCTGCCTTGAGACGCGCGTGGCGCAGCGGTTTGCGTCGTGGGATTGCGCCCTACCAGGTGTAGTGGATCGTCACCGCGCCGAATTCCTCGTCCTCGTCGAAGGTCTCCAGACCGGCGACATGACGATAGTCCCGCATGACATAGGCCAGGGCGATATCCGCCTCGCCGATTCGCAGGGCGATGCCCGCCTGGGCATCGCCGATCACCTCGCGGCGGGTCAGCGCCATGGCGCTTTCGAAGTCCGCGCCCTCGGCCGGGTTGTACAACAGGGCCCGGCGATCCGCGCCGGCGAACATGTACCAGCGCGGTTCGTCCTCGAGCCGATGGCGAAGGTGCTGGCCGATACGAAGCTCGGCCCCGGCGCCGGCTGCACTCCCGTCCTCGCCCAGGCTGAGAGCGGCGCGCTGGGTCAGGCTGACATCGAGCTCGCCCTCGCGACCGACGGTCTCGATGCTGCGCTCGTAGTTGAAAGCCACGACCGGCGAATAGGCCGGTTCCGGCAGGACCAGCGGCGAGCGGTCATCGACCTGTGGGTCGAACATGTCCTGGGACAGGTCCCGAGTGTCATCGTCGAGAATGGCGACCTGCAGCGTCCCGGCACTGCCCAGGTCAATTTCGGCGGACGGGGTTGCATCAAGGGCGGCCATGGCCCGGCGCCCCTCGACATCGCGGTCAAGCGACAGAGCCGTCAGGGCCACACGCGCGGCCGGTGCGGACAGGGGGCGGACATCGCCCTCCTCGCGGAATTGCTCACGGATCATGATCTCCGGCGACGCCCAGTCCTCACTGGCCTGCCCCGGTGGTATCAAGACATATCCCAGTCCCGCGAGCCCGATCAGCCCGGCGCAGACCAGCTCGCTGGTACGCCCGAAACGCATACTGTCCCTCCCCGTTCCTGAAAGCAGGTCGGGGTGTCTGACGCACCCTCATTCTCCCTCAGGACGAAAAAGGTTAACGCGATTTTCCACTTCAAGTCGAGCCAAAGCAAAAGGCCCGCCCGTTTCCGGGCAGGCCTTGTGTTGGGAAAGCGGTGCTAACCTACTGACAGGCGAGGCATTCCTCGTAGTCGGTCGGCGCCGAAGCGGCCATCGACTTTTCCGCCTCACTCTTGGTCTCGGAGCCCGCATAGGCGGCCCGCTGGACCGATTTGGAGCGGCAGTAGTAGAGCGACTTCACGCCCTTCTCCCAGGCCGTCCAGTGCAGCATGTGGAGGTCCCACTTATTGATGTCGCCCGGCAGGAAAATGTTGAGCGACTGGGACTGGCAGATGAAGGGCATGCGGTCCGCTGCATGTTCGATCACCCAGCGCTGGTCGATCTCGAAAGCCGTCCGGAACAGCGCTTTCTCGTGCTCGTCGAGCGCGTCCAGATGCTGGACGGAGCCTTCGTGCTCAAGAATGGAGGCCCAGACGTGCGGCGTATTGAGGCCCTTCTCCTCGAGGACGGCCTCAAGCTGCGGGTTCTTCACTGTGGTCGAACCGGACAGGGTCTTGTGCGTGTAGACATTCGCCGGGATCGGCTCGATGCCTGCGGAGACGCCGCCGCAGATGATGGAGATCGACGCCGTCGGCGCGATGGCCAGCTTGTGGGAGAAGCGCGCCTTGACGCCGCAGGCTTCCGCATCCGGGCACGCGCCACGCTCGTCGGCCAGCTTCACGGAGGCCGCATCGGCCTGCTGACGGATGTGCTTGAAGAGCTTCATGTTCCAGGACTTGGCCATGGCGCTCTCGAAGGGCGCATTCATCTGCTGAAGGAAGGTGTGCATCCCCATCAGACCCAGGCCGACGGACCGTTCCTGGATCGCCGAATAGACCGCCCGGTCCATTTCGTCCGGCGCGCGCTGGATGAAGTCTTCCAGAACATTGTCGAGGAAGCGGAAGATGTCCTCGATGAATTCCGGATTGTCCTTCCACTCCATGTATTTCGCAGCATTGAGGGAGGACAGGCAGCACACGGCGGTCCGCTCTTCGCCTTTGTGATCATAGCCGGTCGGGAGCATGATCTCGGCGCAGAGATTGGACTGACGGACCTTCAGACCCAGCTTGCGCTGGTGGACCGGCATGGCGTTGTTCACCGTGTCCGAGAAAATGATGTAGGGCTCACCGGTCTGCAGACGCAGCTCAAGGATCTTCTGCCACAGCTTGCGGGCATTGATCGTCTTCACGACCTCACCGGTCTTCGGCGATTTCAGCTCGAACTCGCCATCATCACGGACAGCTTCCATGAAAGCGTCAGAGATGTTCAGGCCATGGTGCAGGTTCAGGGACTTGCGGTTGAAGTCGCCGGACGGTTTGCGGATTTCGAGGAATTCCTCGATTTCCGGGTGGTGGACGTCCAGATAGACCGCCGCGGAACCCCGACGCAGGGAGCCCTGGGAAATCGCCAGCGTCAGGCTGTCCATGACGCGGATGAAGGGAATGATGCCGGAGGTCTGGCCGACCTCACCAATCTTCTCGCCAATCGAACGGACATCGCCCCAATAGGTGCCGATGCCGCCACCATTGGACGCCAGCCAGACGTTTTCTGTCCAGGTGCCGACGATATCGTCCAGGCTGTCACCGACCGAGTTCAGGAAGCAGGAAATCGGCAGACCACGATCCGCACCACCATTGGACAGGACCGGAGTGGCCGGCATGAACCAGAGGCGCGAGATGTAGTCATAGAGACGCTGGGCATGCTCAGCATTGTCGGCATAGGCCGTCGCAACGCGCGCGAACATGTCCTGATAGGATTCCTCCGGCAGGAGATAGCGGTCTTCCAGCGTCTTCTTGCCGAAGTCTGTCAGCAGCGCATCGCGCGACCGGTCAATCTTGACGCCCTGGACGACCCGGAGGTGGGAGGCATCCTTCGATTTCGGCTTGCCGCGACGCGCCTGCGTCTTCGGTGCCTGCTCGAGATCGATCATGCGATTGGTGGCCGAATCCAATGGTGTCATGACTGCGCTGCTCCCCAAACCCAGAGACAAATTCATCCTGTTCGCGCAAAAACCGCTTTGCGCGTCGTACTGAACCAGAGTGGTCGAAAAATCTGTATAGTGTGTCGCTGTGACCAGCTGACCCAACATATAGTGGCTCAGCCCAAAACCGCCGTCAACGCCCTGAATGGTCTTTGGGCGGATTTTTTAGTTAACAAGTCCTGAATGGCGGGAGCGGGGTATCACACATGGTTAATCAGCGTGACACCCCAGTCTCACAAGGGTTAAGCGGCGTTAACCCTGCCCTATTCCAGGTTCAGGAGTTCCGGATCGCCGCCCTGGGCGGAGATGTTGATGGTGACGGTTTTCTCACCCGCAAACCGATGCAGATAATGCGGCCCGCCCGCCTTGGGACCCGTGCCAGACAAGCCCTCTCCGCCGAACGGCTGGACCCCGACAACGGCGCCGATCATGTTCCGATTGACGTAGACATTGCCCGCCGGCACCGCCAACTGAACTTGCCTGTGGAAAGTTTCCAGACGCGAGTGGACCCCCAGCGTCAGGCCGTAACCCTTGGCTGCAAGAGACGCCATCAACGCGGGCAGATCCTTACGCTTGTAACGAACCACGTGCAGAATCGGACCGAAGACTTCGCGCTCCAGCAGGTCGATAGACGGCAGTTCCACAAGGGATGGCGGGAAATAGCAGCCGTCCTTCTCGAAAAGTCCCGCATCAAGCTGTTTGAGAATCGTCGCCTCGCGCGACATGCGCTCCATGTGCGATTCGAGAATCGCCCGGGCATCTTCATCAATCACCGGACCGACATCGGTGGCGGGATCCGCCGGGTCGCCGATCGCCAGTTCGTCCATCGCGCCCTTGAGCCCCTCGATGAAGCGCTCTGCCGTTTCTTCCGGGAGGAAGATAATCCGCAAAGCCGAACAGCGCTGCCCCGCTGAACCAAAGGCGGACACCACGGCATCATCGATCACCTGCTCCATGAGCGCCGTCGTGTCCACGAACATGGCATTGAGACCGCCAGTCTCGGCGATCAGCGGGGCAATGGCACAGTCGCGGGACGCGAGGGCACGATTGATAAGGCGCGCCACTTCGGTGGACCCGGTGAAGGCAACGCCTGCCGTGCGGTAATCACTCGTCAGGGCTGCCCCGACCGTCTCACCCCGCCCCGGCAGGAGGTGGAGAACCTCAACGGGAAGTCCGACCTGCTGGAACATTTGTACGGCTTCATACGCGACCAGAGCGGTTTGCTCTGCAGGCTTCGCGAGGACCGTGTTCCCGGCAGCCAGAGCGGCCGCGACCTGCCCGATGAAGATGGCGAGCGGGAAGTTCCAGGGACTGATGCAGACGAATACGCCGCGTCCCTGGAGACCGAGATGGTTTGTTTCTCCGGCCGGTCCGGGCAGACGCTCCGGATCGCTGAACTCGCGCTCGGCCTGATCGGCGTAGTAACGACAGAAGTCCACCGCTTCGCGAACTTCCGCGACCCCGTCAGCCAGCGTCTTGCCCGCTTCCCGTGCCATCAGGGCGATGAGGCGATCCATGTCCGCCTCCATCGCGTCCCCCATCGCGCGCAGCAATGCCGCACGCTCGAGCCCACCCCGACCATTCCACAGCGGTTGCGCCGCGGCGGCCGATTCGAAGGCGACAGCGACATCATCAACGGTGGCCTCGACGACCGTCCCGACCTGGCGAGACCGGTCCACCGGACTCATTACAGGCTGAGCATCACCCTCAATGAGCGTGCCCTCAATAATCGGCTTGGCATGGATAAGGCCCGCCTGATCGAAGGCTTCGAAAGCACGCTCAAGACGAATGCGAACCGCGACCTGGGAGATATCAACGCCCTGCGAGTTCGCACGGCTTTCACCGTAGAGATCGACCGGCTTCGCGATCCCGGCGTGTCGGTCAAGGCTCTTGGCTTTTTCAAACGGCCCTCGCGCGACGTCCTCAACCGGCACATCGTCATCCAGGAATGAGTGAACAAAGGACGTGTTCGCCCCGTTCTCAAGAAGTCGGCGAACAAGATAGGGTAAAAGGTCTTCATGGCTGCCAACCGGCGCATAAACACGCACGGTCCGGTTGCCGAATGCGTCGTGCGCAGCCCGATAGAGCGGCTCGCCCATGCCGTGAAGGCGCTGGAACTCATAGTGATCCACCTCGGCCCGCTCCGCGAGTAGGCGGATAGCGCAAAGCGTGTGCGCATTGTGGGTCGCGAACTGGCTGTAAATCTGATCCGGAGCCGCGAGCATGCGCTGGGCACAGAGCAGGTAATTGAGATCCGTTGCCGTCTTGGTGGTCCAGACCGGAAAGTCCGGCCACCCCATCTGATGGCCCATCTTGATTTCGGTATCCCAGTAGGCGCCCTTCACCAGACGCACAAGGAAACGGCGGCCGGTCTGCTGCCCCAGTTCAACGAGCTTGTCGATCACATAGCGGGCGCGCTTCTGATAGGCCTGCACAGCGAGACCGAGGCCTTGCCAACCATCCAGGGACGGATCGCGGGCCAGCCGGTCAAACAGTTTGAGCGAAATCACGAGACGGTCAGCCTCTTCGGCATCGATGCAGAAACCGATATTCTGCTCTTTCGCCGCCCGGGCCTGCTCCAGCACCCGCGGATAGAGCTCCTCCATGACGCGCTCTTCCTTGATGGCGAGATAGCGCGGATGAAGGGCAGAGAGCTTCACGGACACGCCGTGGACCTGCTCAATCTCTCCGTCGCCTCGCTCTCCACCCACAGCCTGAATCGCCTGGATATAACGCTGGTGGTATCGATCCGCATCGGAAGCCGTCCTGGCGCCTTCGCCCAGCATGTCAAAGGAGCCGATTTCCTTTCGCTTCATCGAGCGCTTCAACGCCCCGGAAATCGTGCGCCCGAGCACGAACTGCTCACCCATGATCCTCATGGCCTGCATGACGGCCGCGCGAATGACCGGTTCGCCAGCGCGTTGCGTGAGCTTTTTTAGATACTTGCCCGGATTTCGACGCGCGTCGGGTTCAACATCGATGATCTTGCCCGTCAGCATGAGGCCCAGCGTGGAGGCATTGACCAGCCAGTTCTCGGACTTGCCGGCATGATCCGCCCAGGCGCCGGTCGAGATTTTCTCCGCGATCAAACGGTCGCGGGTGTCTCCGTCCGGAACACGCAGAAGGGCTTCGGCGAGACACATCAGCGCCAGGCCTTCTTTATTCGACAGGCCAAACTCCTGGAGGAATGAGTCCATCAGACCGCGTGCGCTGGTCGACTTGCGCGCGCGCCTGACCAGATCGATGGCGTCATCGCGCACACGATCACGATCCTCGTCCGTGAAACCGATGGCCGCTGCAAGGCCATGCACAACTTCCGTCTCATCAGCGAACTTGAAGAAGTCGATTTCATCCCAATTGATCGCACTGCGAGTTTGAATGTTCACGGCGCACCTCCTCCGGGCCAGAATTTTGTCGGCGACAATGGTACCGAGTGACGCCCGCGGCAAGCCTTGTGTGCCGTAGCCCTTCGCTCACAACTGCGAATAGGCTAAGACCTACCGAGGCAACACGGAGAGCCACCTCGCGACGAGAGGTGGATGCGACTGATTTAATGGCTAAAAACTCGAGTCTTGCAGACAATATCGTCACCACGAATGGTCCGGACGCTGCCGATAGCGAGGAGCGTCCCCAGCGTATCATGCTGGTCACTGATGCGTGGGAGCCGCAGATGAATGGTGTGGTGCGGACCCTGTCGCGCACCGTGGCCGAGCTGCGGGAGATGGGCCGCGAGGTCGAGGTGATCCATCCAGGCCTCGGTTACAAGACCATGCCGCTGCCGACCTATCCCGAGATCAAGCTGGCGCTGAACGCCCGCAAGGACATTGCGCGCCGCTTTACCGAGTTTGAACCGGAAGCCATTCACATCGCGACTGAAGGTCCGCTGGGCCTCGCAGCGCGGCGGATCTGCGTAAAGTGGAAACTCCCCTTCACCACGAGCTACCACACCAAATTCCCGGAATACGTCAATGCGCGCTTTCCGCTGATCCCGCTCGCCGCGGGCTATGCCTTCATGCGCTGGTTCCACAATGCGGGTGGCCGCATGATGGTGACGACACCGTCCATGCGCGACGACCTCACCAAGCGCGGCTTCAAGAACCTCACGCCCTGGGCGCGCGGCGTGGATATTGAGATGTTCAATCCGTCCAAGCGCATGATGGGCGGCGAGGATGTCTTTGCCGGTCTCGAACGCCCGATCTGGGTGAATGTTGGCCGGATCGCCGTCGAGAAGAATATCGAATCCTTCCTCGAACTCGACCTGCCCGGCACCAAGGTCATCGTCGGGGATGGTCCGCAGCTGGAAGAATTGCGCGAGAAGTACCCCAAGACGGTGTTCACCGGGTCCAAATTCGGCGACGAGCTGGCGCGTCACTTCGCCGATGCGGACGTCTTCGTCTTCCCGAGCTGGACGGACACGTTCGGCCTCGTGAATCTGGAAGCCATGGCGTGCGGCACGCCGGTAGCAGCCTACCCGGCACACGGCCCGAAGGACATCATCCCGGGATCCGGCGGGGGCTTCATCAATGAAGACCTGCGCCAGGCTTGCCTCGACTGCCTCGAGATTGACCGAGCCGCCCCGCGCGCCCATGCCGAGAAACACTCCTGGCACCAATGCGCCCTGGACTTCCTCGACAATCTGAAACCGCATCCGAAACCGGAGCGCCGCCGGTTCTGGCAACGCCTGCGCAAGCGCAAGGCAACGCTCGACTAGCGTGAACGAGGCCGGGGCGATGTGGATCGAGCATGTCGTGACAATCGCCCTGGTTCCGGCGTTGCTGGCGCTGGCCTGGATTGATTTCACCACCTTCCGGCTGCCAGACCGGATAACCCTGCCAATGATCGCGCTCGGGATCTGGACGAATATGGTCCTGCTCGGGGCGCCTCTCGCCTCTCTCGCGGGCGCCGGAATTGGCTACGGAATTCTCGTTGCGGTCGAGAAGTTCTACCTGCGTTATCGCGGTCGCGAGGGTCTCGGCCGGGGCGATGCAAAACTGTTTGCGGCCGCCGGTGCCTGGTGCGGCGCCTGGTATCTGCCCTTCATTCTGCTGATCGGGTCGACCAGTGCCCTGCTCTTCGTCTTCACGCTGGGCCTGGTGCGCAGGCAACTGCCTGATGACAAGACCACCATCGCCTTCGGGCCCTGGCTGGCCCTCGGCTTCGGACTGTGCTGGGTGCTGCGCGCCTATGGCGAAAACTGGCTGGGCCTGCCCTAACCGCGCTGGCGGCAAGCGTAATGGCCGATCATCGGGATAATCATCGTCTGCCCGTTCGGCTGATTGACCCGCATGATGACCCGTTCAATCCGTTGCCCTGTCGGGAGCGGATCACCGATGCGTCCGGCGATCTCAATGTCCAGGTCTCGTTCAGCGTCGGCATAGCGGCGCTGATACCGGTCTCCCGCCACATAGCCGCCCTCGCGGGAGGGCACATAGAACCCGTGAACGCCACCATTCGCGAAGACGTTGGCGAAGCCTTCGGTCTCATTTTCAAATGCGAGAAAGCGGTGGCGACTGTCCGCTGACCAGAAGAATGTCGCGCAGGCGCCTGCCACCAGATCCTGCGGTGGCAGCTCCGTCAGGCCCGCCTGGACGACCGGCTCGCCCTCTCGGGCATTGTTGAAGGCCGGCGGATTGAGCAGGCCGGTCGCTCCGCTTGTCGCGCAGGCCGTCGCAAGACCGGACGCCACAGCTACGACCAGGACAGAAACAGGATTATTCGCCATAGCGTGCACTCCCCGACCGGACCCAGTGGTCGTCCTGGCGCTCCAGTCCGGCGAGCGCGAAGACATCGGCCAGCTCCCCCCGATCCGAGCGGGCCTCAAGGGTCCAGTCATACCCGGTCCGGCGCAAAATGGCATGCCCGTTCACGGTCAGGTTCGGGCTGTCCCCGGAAAACTCGAGAACGAGGTCATCGCCCTGACACTCCAGAATGCCTTCAAGGACAGGTCCCTCGATACCGAAGCCCTGTGCATAGCTCGCCAGCGCACCACTGCGGACATCCCCGGCAGCGCGGATGCAGCGATCGCCATCCATTTCCAGCTCGATGACCGAGATGCGGACTGTTTCCGAGCGGCTGAGACCCGGCAGGCTGTCGAGGCCGAGGCGACCCAATGACACACTGAGCGACACGTCATCGGCGCGGAGCCAGTCACCGGACACGCTGGTCCGGCCATCGCCCCGCAGATCCACATCCGACACCCGCCAGTCGGCCTGGGCACGTCCCAGCATGAGCGGCAGGGGTGCGAGCGACACCTCGATTTCACGGACCCGCTGGCCTGCGGCCTGCAGGCCGTAAATTCGCCCGGACCAGACTGATCCGTAGACGTCCTGATACCCGAAGGCCGCCGCACCACCGCCCAGGATCATCACCGCCTTGAGCGGCAGAAGGATGATCAGCCATGCGATCAGGAAGAGCGCCGCAAGAGAGAGCCGGATCGCCATCAGGCCCCTCCCGTCCGGCGCAGGACCAGATTGGCCTGAACGAACTGGTCACCGGCGCGGTCGAGCGTGCTCGACATCACCTGGATGCCGTAACTCTCTTCCAGCTCGATCAGCCAGCGCATCACCGAGGCCGTCTCGGCGCGCTCGATGTTCACGGTCAGCGTCCCGTCCTCACCCGGAATGAGGCGGGCGATGGCGATATTGTTCGTCAGCGCCAGCGAGCCAACGATGGACCGCATGGACTGAGCGGAGTTCGCCTCACGCTGCACCGCGTTGGCGCTGAGCTCGCGATAGGTCGCGGCATCGGCCTCGATCGACCGGTAGAGTTGCATGGCCGCGGAATAATCCGTCCGGGCTCGCGCGTGGAAATTCATCAACGGCTGTACAACAAGCAGCTGAGCGACGAGCACGAGGACAAGCGCGCCCATCGCGGCCAGCAGGATCTGCTCGCGATCGGACCGGCCCTGCCAGTACCCCGTAATCGTGGAGATCAACGCGTTCATTGGAGCCTCACCAGAAACTCGCCCTGCAAACCGTCATCGCCTTCGCGAGCGCCCTCGTCCTGCAGATTGATACCCATCCGCTCCGCCTCGGCGCTGAGAGCATCGAAATCGGCAAAATCCGTATAGAGCGCGGACACCCGCAGCTCGCCACGCGACTGGTCGAACCGGATGTGGTCGATGCGGACGCGCTCGTTTCCATCGGTCAGTTCCGCCAGGGCCGCTGTGAGTTGCAGGAAAGAGGACGCCTCGCCGCCACCCAGCCCGCCGATCCGTTCACGCAGAAGACGTTCGGCTTCCGCCGGGATCACACGACGGGTCATCTCCGGTACGACATTCCGGAACACAGCCACGCTGGCCGTATCAAACCGCTCCGCCTGGAAACGGTAGTAAAAACCTTCCGCCAGCATCAGGCCCGCAAGCGTGATCGCGAGCGCTGCCGCCATGATGGCGCCGCGGCGGATCGGGCGAAGCAGCTCGCCCCAGTTCAGGCTGGAACGCCAGCCATCCCCTCCCAGGGCGGGTAGCAGGCCGAGGCGCTCGTTCGTCCAGCGGCTGGCCCTGAGATCAAGCGGATCGAACGTAATGCTCTTGAAGCCCGGTCCGGCGAGGCCTAGCGCCGGTGAAACGACCACCTCGCCCCCCTTCGCTCCGGCGACCAGTGCGTGGGCCACATGATTGAAAAACCCAGCATCCACGGCTCCGCCCATGCTCTGGGCCGTGTCACGCACCTGGGGCGCAAACCAGAACAGAACATCGCCGCTGCGATCTGCGAGCGTCAGGGCTGCGTCCGCTTCGGAGGCCGCCATGGCGTCGGGAAGGATATGGACAGGGCGGACCAGGCTCGTCCCCAGCGCCTCCATGACGCCGTCAATCCAAGCGGTTTCCGCGGCGAACACCCAGCGTTTCCCGTCCTCGTCCTTGCTCCCGGTGACGATACGGGTCTGGTCAAGACGCGCCGCCAGCTCATCTTCGATCATGAAAGGCGCCGCCTGTCGCGCTTCGCGCTCGCTGCGGGCGGGCAGTTCCAGACGGGTCGCAAAAATCCGCTCGGCCGGAAGCAGCAGCAAGGTCCGGTCCACGCCCTCCACGGGCAGCGCTTCGGGCAGGGCATCGAACTGCGCCGTTCCTGACGCAACACGCTGCCCGCTCGATCGCTCGACGACCGACCAGTCAAATGCGTCCGGGCCGCTCAGATGGATCACCAGATCCTGGCTCATGAAAAACTTCCGTAACGCTGCGACACGCGACGGACATCTCCGCCGCCGCGCCATTCGATCAGTTCGAAGAGCTCGAAACGCATGCCCGCATAGAACACATCGATTTCGATCTCAAAGTAATTCGTGGTGGTTGCGAGGACGGATTGCATCGCCGCATCCGGTTCCAGTGCCTGGATCGCCGGCAAGGCCCAGAACTCGGCGATCTCGCCATAGCCGTCCTGCGGACGCTGGATCAGCAGGCCCTCGACATCGGTGCGCGACAGCCGTCCGTCAAAGGCTGCCATCATCAGGGGCGCCTGGTCGAACCGAAGCGTGTTGATATTCAGCGGCAGCGGCTCTGCGACCGGCCGTGTACACACCAGGGGCGCTATTCGCTCATAGAGGGCGGGGGTCATGGCCGCGAGGCTGAGCAATTCCTGGCGCTCGACCATCAGCGTATTGGCGGTGCGATACCCGCGCTCGCCCTCGGCGTAGATCTCGTCTTCGCCGCCGCTGACGACCGGACGCGCATCGCTGTCGATCCAGTCGACGGCCTGACCGGCAATCAGCGCTGCCACGTTGAGCGGAATGCCCGCGGCATCCATGAGACGCTCGAAGCGACGCCGTTGCTGCGGGTCCTCGACCAGAAGACCATTGCCGCCGGCCACCACGAGGCTGTTCACATTGAAGCAGTTATTTCCGTCCCGGATCGTTCCGGCCAGCTGACCGTCCTCGATCGGAAATATCTGCGGACCCGAGAGCCACGCTGCGCTCGGCGTCAGCGCCTCCTCCGGACTGCCCATGGCCCGCTCGACCATGGACTCCGCAAAATCGCGCGCGCCCAGCGCATACCAGTAGGACTGGTCGCGAATATCCAGATTGGCTGCGCGCCGCATGGAGAAACGCATGTCCGTCGCAATGGCCAGAGCGACCGTCGTCATCAGGGCGACGAGCAGGAGCGCGCTGATCAGGGCAGCGCCCTTCTCCTGGGTCGACGGTGGCGGGGCGACGGGCCGGCTCATCGCAGGGCCTCCGCAGTGAGCACGATATGCTCCATCTCGCCGAGCCCCGGCGTGTCGTACCGCAGGCGGATCGCCGGCGGCAGGGTCGCGCCGTCCGTGCTGACCGGCACCAGAACGCGCGACGACCAGTTCACGCCGAGCAGGAAGTCGACTTCCAGACGCTCGACACCGGACAACAAGATCTGTTCGCGCTCCAGCGTGGTGTCGGACTGGTCCGGATATTCCCGGGTCATTCGGATCAGATCGCCATCGCGCAGCCGGTACTCGACATAGACCAGCGAGCTCCGCCGGCGGAGATTGCCCGGATTGGCGCGGCCATGGCGTGTGAAGACGAGCAGGCGCTGATCCTCGCTGCGTTCCCCCGTGAGTGCGAGACCGTCGGTGTCTCCGGCGAAAATATAGGGCCGCGTGAACCCCTGGGCGTCACGCATGGGGCGCAGGGCAATCTGCCCGATATCTTCCCGCAACAACACCCTCAGACGATCGATGTCGGCGGTTCGTCTCAGCGCATCCTCATTGACGGTCTGCGCCGTGAGGGTCGAGGCCATGAGCGCGACGGAGATCGCACCGATCACCGCAAAGACGAAGCTCGCCACAAGGATTTCAACAAGGGAAAAGCCGGATTCGCGGGACATCAGCGCGACCTCCGGCGGAAGGTCTCGACCTGGGCAAGGACCGCCTCACTGTCCTCGGCGGTCACCGTCAGCACAAGGCGCACCAGATCGCTGTCCGTGGTGTTTTCCACCCGCAGCGCCCAGTCATAGCGCAGACCGGCCAGCTCATAGCTACCAGTATCGGCCTCGATCGGACCGGGGCTGAGGATTTCCCGGTTGATCACATTCTCGGCCGCCAGCATGGCCAGCGATCGCGACTCCAGCGCCGCCGCATTCTGCGTCGAGACCTGCATGAGGTTGAGGACAGCCAGCCCGGCCAGCGCCAGGATCGTCAGGGCGGCAAGCATCTCGATGAGGGAGAAGCCGCGCGTCATCCCGCCACCTCGACCCAGCGTCCGGGCTCGCGGTCATCCCAGGTCAGTTCCAGGATCTGGCCTGCGTCTTCCAGGCGAAGAGTGAACGGGTCTGTCAGCCCGGCCGGGTCAAACCAGAAAGCCGGAATTTGCGGCGCCGATGCGTCGCTGTCCGGGTCCGGGCGGAACATGGCCTCCACGATTTCGAGACGGACACTCCCCTCCAGCGCGTGCCGGCTCAGAGCCGGATTATCGCGCAAGGGCCGCCAGCGGCCATCGACATAGCGCTGGAAACTGTAGCCTTCGCCGAAGTTCTCGACCTGGAGTCCCACAGGCTGTCCGCTCGCGATGGCTTCCTGGCTGGCATAGACAAGCCGGGCCGTGAGGCGTTGCGCTTCATCTTCCACAGGATCCTGCCCCGGCTGCAAGGCCAGGACGATGGCCGCCGACAACACGCCGATGATCGAGACCGCTACGAGAATCTCGACCAGCGAAAAGCCGGCATCCCTGGGAAGGCGGGCGGGCATCAGCCCTGCCAGTTTCCGATGTCTGCGTCGAGCCCTTCACCGCCCTCACGGCCATCGGCCCCAAGCGAGTAAAGGTCGAAGACGGCGCCATCGCGACCGGGATAGACGTACTGGTAGGGGTTGCCCCACGGATCATCCTGGAGACGGCGCAGATAACCGCCTTCGCGGAAATTGCCTGTGGCACCGGACGGCGGCGTCATCAGCGCTTCCAGGCCCTGTTCGGAAGACGGGTAACGGCGCATGTCCAGACGATAGGCGTCCAGCGCCTGCTCCAGCGTCGCAATATCGGTGCGCGCCTTCTGGATCATCGCCTGGTCCTGGGCCGGCAGCACGTTGAGCACGACGATCGTGCCCAGAATGCCGATAATGGTGATGGAGACCATGATTTCCAGGAGCGAGAAGCCCGCTTCCTTGTCAGCCGCGACCTGCGGGCGTTTGGTCGTCTCAGCGTCGGTTTGGGTTTGCGTCGTCATCTGCGCCTCCTTAGCCCAGCGCCAGTGTGTTGAGTTGAAGGATCGGGAGCAGGATGGAGAGCACGATCAGCATCACCACCACACCCAGGATCAGGATAATTCCAGGCTCCAGCAGGTTCAGGCCAATCGACACGGAATTGTCGATGTCCTGCTCCAGCTGGTCCGCCGAGCGGCGAAACATTTCGCCCAGCGCGCCGGAGCGTTCGCCGGCAGCAATCATGAAGAGAGCGAGCGAGGGGAACCAACCGCGTGCACGCATGGCGTCGGACAAGCCTTTGCCGGTCTCGATATCGCGGATGACCTCGCCGATCCGGTCCCGGAATGCGAGATTGCCCGCGGCTCGTTTCGCGGCTCGCAGGGCATCCGGCAGCACCGCGCCGGACTCGATCAGAATACCCATCGTGCGGGTAAAGCGCGCCGCCTCGACGTGTCGCAGGAAACCGCCAAGCAGCGGCAAGCGGGCCAGTCCAGCATCCAGGGCCTTTCGGACCGGTTCCTGTCGAAGCAGGAGCGCGCTGACCAGAATCAATACGACCAGCCCACCCAGAAGATAGGGCCAGCTCTGCTGGAGGAAGGCCGAGGCACCAATCATGAAACGCGTCAGGGCCGGCAAGTCCATGCCCATGCCCGTGAACTGCTCCGCGATCCGCGGCACGACAAACGTCATCAGCAGGGTGATCACCGACACGGCGACCGTTGCCAGGACAGCCGGATAGACCATGGCGCCAGTGATCCGGTTGCGCACGGCCTGGTCATTTTCGAGATAGTCCGCCAGGCGATCGAGCACCTGGCCCAGTCCGCCGGCCGCTTCCCCGGCCGCGACCATCGCACGGTAGACTGCCGGGAAGGAACGCGGGAAAGCGTCGAGGGCCGCCGAAAGGCGCTCACCTTCGGTGACACGGACCCGTACCGCCATCAGGACGCGGCGGACATGGTGGCGACTACCCTGCTCTGCGATCAGACCCAGCGTCTCCGCGACCGGCATGCCCGCCCCGATCAGGCTCGCCAGCTGACGTGTGACCAGCATGAGTTCCCGCTGGGAGAGGTCGCGTCGGGTGAGGGAAACGCCCTCGCCGCGCGTGCGGCTGACCTCGCCATCTGTGTCGGTTGTCGGGCGGGCCTTGCCCCGCTGATCCGCGTTGCGCACGCTCAGCGGCGCCATCGAGCGCTGACGCAATTCCCGGCGCGCCGCGACTTCACTGTCAGCGGTGATCAGCCCCTTGGACTTGCGACCCTTGGGGTCGAGCGCTTCGTACTCAAAGGCTGGCATTGCGCTCCCCGTCATCGCGACAGACACGCAGCACCTCGGACAGCGAGGTGGTTCCGCTCAAGACCAGGTCGATGCCGTTCTCAAACAGGGTTTTCCGGGCATCGAACGCGTGTCCGGCCATGTCTGACTCGCGGGCGTCATCGTGGATCAGTCGACGCAGCGCATCATCCACCACGACCAGTTCGTAGATACCGGTCCGACCTTCATAGCCCAGCTGCTTGCAGTGCGAACAACCGGTCGGTCGATAGAGCTGGACATCGGCATTCGCAGGCAAGCCCAGAAGCTCGAGCTCGGCAGCATCCGGATCGTAGGCTTCGCGACAGTGCGAGCACAGTCGGCGGACGAGTCGCTGCGCCACAATGGCCGTCAGCGTCGAGGCCAGCAGGTAGGACTCGACGCCCATATCGCGAAGCCGCGCAATGGCCGCGACGGCGGAATTGGTGTGCACGGTCGACAGCACGAGGTGACCGGTCAGGCTGGCCTGGACAGCGATCTGCGCCGTTTCCACATCGCGGATCTCGCCGACCATCACGATATCCGGGTCCTGGCGCAGGATGGCGCGCAGACCGGCTGCGAAGGTCATGCCGACCTTGGCATTGACCTGGGTCTGGCCGATCCCGTCGATCGCATACTCGACCGGGTCTTCCACGGTGAGGATGTTGCGGGTCGAGTCGTTGAGCAGGTTGAGGCCGGCATAGAGCGTCGTCGTCTTGCCCGCGCCGGTCGGTCCGGTGACCAGAATGATGCCGTTCGGTTGCGCCAGCGATTTGCGCAGGTCCGCCAGCATGTCCAGCGGCATGCCGAGATCATCGAGCTTGTAGCGGGCCTGGCTGTTGTCGAGCAGGCGCAGCACGACGCGCTCGCCATAGCGCGACGGCAGGGTGGAGACGCGGACGTCAACGGCCTTGCCACCCAGCGTGATAGTCAGGCGCCCGTCCTGCGGCACCCGCTTCTCGGAAATGTCGAGCCGCGCCATGACCTTGATACGCGAGACCAGCGGCGAGGCCAGTTTCGGCGACACGGAAACCGTCTCCCCCAGCACACCGTCTATCCGGTAACGGATGGAGACACGGTCCTCATAGGGTTCGACGTGAACGTCGGACGCAGACGTCCGGACCGCTTCGGCGATCATGCCGTTGATCAGGCGAATGATCGGGGCATCGGACGAACTGTCCAGCAAATCCTCGGTCTTGGGGATCTCGTCGACCAGCCGGGACAGGCTTTCATCACCCTCATCCGTTTCAAGCGCCTCGTCCCCGATCCCGTCGAAGACGTAAATATCTGACAGGGCCTTGTCGAAGGCACTCGCATCACATTCGGAGACAGGATAGCTGGCACCGACAACACGTCGCAGCTCTAGCAAAGCCAGACGATCCGCACCCTGGCGAAGCAGAAACACGCCCTCGCCCTCCGGCTGGAAGGCCACGCCTTTCTGCCGGGCAAAGGAATAGGTTACGGGCGTGGCGGGGCGGGTCGAACTGGTCTTGTTATCTTGGGTACTAGCGTTCATCACCCGTCTCGGTTCCGGCCGTTTCGACCATCAGCATGTTGACGATCGCCTCGAGGCTGCTGTCACCGTTCGGGTCGGCGCTGCGCTGCTGGTCCGTGATGTAATCATAGCGGTTTTGCGTCACGGCCTGCATGTCTTCCTCACTCCGGATGATCGTCGGGCGGATGAAGACCATGAGATTACGGCGCGTCGTGTTCTCGCTTTCGGACCGGAAGAGGCGGCCAACGCCTGGCACGCGGGACAGGCCTGGAACACCGGTCACGGTTTCCTGTTCGTCCTGCTCGATCAGCCCGCCGAGCACGATGATCTCGCCATTGTCCGCCAGCACCGTCGTCTGGATGGCACGCTTGTTGGTAATGAGATCCGCAGAGTCCGTGGAGACCGTACCGGCCACGCTGGAGACTTCCTGCTCGATGTAGAGACGGACCGTATCGCCCTCGGTGATTTGCGGACGAACGATCAGCTTCACGCCGACTTCCTCGCGCTCTACCGTGCGGAAGGGGTTGGAGTTGTCATTACCGAGGACTTCGCCCGTGGTGATCGGGATTTCCTGACCAGACAGGAAGGAGGCTTCCTCATTGTCCATGGCCAGAATGGACGGCGTCGCGAGGACGTTGGAGTCTGCATCCGCTTCGACCGCGTTGAGCACCAGTCCGAAGAGCGAGCCCTGCCCGTTCTGGCCGCCAAAGCCGACGGCCGCGCCATTGACGCCCAGGAGGGAGTTCAGCGCAGCGGTCTCCAGCGACTCGTTGAAAGTCGTGCCGGTGCCGCCCGGAGAGGACAAAGCACCCGCCAGCGCCAGAAGGTCCGGCGAGGAGTTGGAATAGCGCGTCATCAGCAGCGGGGAGTCAGATCCTTCACCGCCGGTCAGCAGAAGCTGGACGCCGAGTTCCTCCGCCGTGGTGTCGGAGATCTCGACAATAATGCCCTCGACCAGGACTTGCGGACGGCGCACATCCAGCTGCTCGACGACCCGCTCCAGCTCGCGCTGGATATCGGGCGCCGCGTTGATGATGAGGGAATTCGTCGGCGCATGGTGGGAAACCGACGAACGTCGCGTCGACGTCTCGCCGTCGCTGAACGTATCCACGACTTCCTGGAGGATCGGCAGCAGGTCTTCGCCGTCTGCATGGTTCAGGCGCACGACGCGGAAGCTCTGGTTTGACTGGCTGATCCCGTCCACCTGACGAACCAGACGGGTCATCTCGGCGACACCCTGGGGATTTCCGCGCAGGAGAATGGTGTTGGAGGCTGGAATGGAGGCCACAGTCACATTGAAGGCCAGGCCGTCCTCGCCGGACGCATTCCGGGCCCGCACGGTTTCAATGATCCGGACCATCTCGGAGGCCGACACATTCTGCAGCTCGACCATTTCGACAATCGAGGTGTCGCGATCGAGATCGCGGATCACCTGGCGGATCCGGTTCATGTTCTCGGCATAGTCGACGATCACGAGCGCATTGCCGCTCTCGGTCGCATTGATCGAACCCTGCGGGTTCACGATCGGGCGCAGAACGTTGAGCGCATCGCGCACGCCGACATGGTTGAGGCGGACCACGGACGTCACATATTGATCACCGCGGATATTCGAGTTGACCGGCGTCGCGCTGCGGGAACCCGCCTGTTCCGGAACGATCTGATAGGCCCCCGACGCAGTCGGAACCACAGTGAAGCCGTGCACGCGCATGGTCGACAGGAAAACCTGGAAATACTGGTCCGCCGTCAGCGGCGTCTGCGAGGTGATCGTCACCCGGCCGCGGACATTCGGATCAACGATGAAGGTGTACCCGGTAACCGAGGACACGTCGTCGATCACGGCCTGGATCTCGGCCTGGTTGAAATTGACCAGGTTCTCCTGCGCCTGGGCCATCGGGGCCAGGGCAAGGATCGAGAGGGCTGCAAGCCCGGCGAGCGCACGCTTTACAGTATCCAGCATCAGGGCAGTTCCACTTCCAGGGTGAGGGCAAGACCGCCCCGTACGATGTTGAGTCGAACCTCGTCGCGATTGGCGAGAGTGTTGAAGATTGCGGCGACGTCGTCGATACGTTCGAGATCGCGCCCGTCCACGCCGGTAACGATATCGCCCATGCGAAGCCCCATCGACCCCAGCACAGCCTCGCTGCCGCCGGTCAGGCGGAAGCCGCTCAGCTGGCCGCTGTCGAGGACTTCGGTAAATTCAAATCCGGCCACCTGGTGGCGCTGGCCATTGCGAAGACCGGCCGTGTTGCGGCGGATCGCAGGCGATGCCGCGGGAGCGTCGCCCGTCTCCGCGCCCGTCTCCGCGGCGGCCGCTTCGGCTGCGGCACGCCGGGCTTCCTCACGGGCCTGGGCCGCTTCGCGGATGTAAAGCGACTCACGAATACCGCGCCGATTGATGATGACGCGGACATCATGGACTTCCTCGAGCGTCACACCATCCATGATCTCCCGTCCCACGCCGACAAAAGCCTGCCGGTTGTCCGGGGTCTGGATGATGGCACCGCCCGAGGTTTCGGTCTCACCACGACGGATGCCGCGCAGCACGAGATTGAGCTGGGTCTCGGGAATATCGTCCTGCTGGACAATCGTCGGAACGGAGGTGTCCCGCCGGTCGGCAAACAGGTCCACATCGCGCAGGCGGGAGATATCAGCCACGAAAGCCGAGCCACTCGACCGCTGGGCGCGCTCGTCATTGCGGACTTCGAACTCGGCGGCGCTGGCCCCGAAGGCGATCAGCCAGATCAGCCGGGCCGCGACATAGGCGAGTCCGAGAATGAGAAGGAGTTCAGTCAGGAAAACGGCACGCCCGAGCCATCCGGACGTCGATGCCCGGCGGGTTCTGGAAGCGATATTCAGCGTACTGGCCATCTTCCCCTTGCCTGTTCGTATCGCATGTCTCAGGCATTCAACGCTTCAAAACACGAAAAGCCGTCTGAACAACGGCCTGCGATACACGCGTCTTGCGTCAGTTTCACGAAATTTCGCAAATATTCGTAGAAAAAAACAGCAGAGGGGCGGGCCCGCAAGGTCCGCCCCTCCACTCAAGATCTTACCACTCACGACCGATGGAGATGCTAAAGGAGGTACCCACTTCGTAGGTATCCACCGGCAGCGTCACACCACCTGCAGACTGGGTCGCTTCGTAGTCATCGCCCATGATGTTGCGGACGGAGAAACCGAAGTCCCAATCGGCGTCGGAGATCGACACGGTGCGGCTGTAGACCAGGTCAAGCGAAGACGGAACTTGCTCAACAATTTCCGGCAGGTTGTCGGAGAGGTTTGCAACAGCACGCGTACGCTCACCTGTGTAGTTGTACAGGAGAGCACCGCGAGCGCGGCCGTCGAAGGTTTCGAAACCAAGCTGAACGTTGAACAGGTGCTCGGACTGGCCCTGCAGGGAACGACCGTCTTCGATGAAGCCGGCAGCGTTCAGCTGGAGTCCGATCGGCGTGCCGAAGGCACCCTGGGCAACCGTCACCGTACCGTCAGCCGAAACTTCGGACTGAATGTAGGTGTAGTTGGTTTTCACGAACCACTCACGATCCGAGAAGAAGGCACCATCGAAACGGTTTGAGAGGTCGAAGACCTTCTCGAACTCGAATTCGGCACCCGTCAGCGTCGCTTCCGGAGCGTTGATGAAGGACGTGTTCAGACCGTCACCGATCGGAATGATGAATTCCTCGATCGGATTTTCCATGATCTTGTGGAAGACACCGACGGTGAAGAACTGATCGCGACCGAAATAGTATTCCAAACGGGCGTCCCAGCTCTCGATCTCGGTGTTCACGAGATACGGGTTCCCCTGAAAGCGCTGGTCCGTTTCCGTATTGAAGAATTCGGCGAAAGCCAGCTCACGGAATTGCGGGCGAGCGATCGATTGCGAATACCCCGTGCGGAGCTGCATATTGTCACCAAACGTCCAGGTCAGCGTAACCGCCGGCAGGATGTAGCCTTCGTCAATCGGGGCCGTGTCGGCACCGTTCGGCACGCCCGGCGGGAATGCGAAGGTGTCGACCGACTGGGTACCCTCTTCGAAACGGGCGCCGACGGCTGCGCGAACGAAATCGTTCAGGGCAATGTCGATACCGCCGTAGAAGGCTTCCACGTCCAGCTCACCACGATAGGCTTCCGGGAAGGTCAGGCCGCCGGTCTCCACCAGACGGACACGCTCGTCCGTGATGTTCTGGTTCGCAAAGATATAGTCGATGCGGGAGAACAGCAGGTCAGCCGGAATGCCGACGGAGCCCTGCTCGAAGGAGAAACGACGGGTGTAAGCTTCACGCTCACGGGAGGTGTTGGAATAACCGGCCTTCAGCTCGGTATCCATGCCCATGATCGTCAGCGGAAGAGAGAGGTCGATACCATAGTCAGAGGTATTGTCCTCGATTTCCGAGAAACGCGTGAAGTTGTCGTTGATGTCGCCTTCATAGCGATAGGCGCCAGCGGCGTCGTCGAACTGGTAGTTCACGAAGCGCTGATAAGGCGCGTCACGGGTCGCCGTCGCCTGGGAGATTCGCCAGTCAACAGAAAGGTCGTTCATGTCTGCAAAGACGTGCTCACCACGAAGCTGGTTGAAGATCACCTGACGCTCGAACCACTCGGTGAAGTCGCCACGCACAACAGCGGACGAACCGGCGTTGAACTGCTCTTCCGAACGGCCTTCCTTGGACGTGGAGCGAAGCACCATGGTCAGGAAATTGATCTCGTGTTCGTTGTACCAGTCGATACCGACAGAGGCCATCGCGGACACGTCGATCCGGTTTTCCGTCGACATGAAGTTGTCGATGCCTTCGCCAAGCGGAGCCAGGCCGGAACGATCAACGGTCACCGGACCGTTCTCGTAGATCAGGCCCGTGGAACCGATAGCACCCTTGCCGCGCTGGCCCTGACGCGTTTCCCATTCGTTGGAATAGGAGAAAGCACCGAGGACACCGAGGGAGAAGGTGTCGAAGTCATAACGGTCGCCAGCGCTGAGGCTGATGGAGCCGTTGGCATCCGTGTCGACGTTCTGGAGAACCCAGAGCTCGGAATTGACGAGCGAACGGCCGATGGCCTGCTGCTGGTCAGCCGGCAGGTTGTTACCGACGCGGGTCGTGTTGAAGACCGCGGCCAGTTCAGCCGGGAGATCTCGGAGACCATCGTCATAGCCCAGCCAGTCCGTGTCGGAACCGGCATAGGTCAGACCGCGATTGCCGGTCGTCACGGTGTCGAAGGAACCGCCAACGGACACGCTGAGGAAGCCTTCGTTCGGCAGGCTTGCCGTTTCGATACCGATGACACCGCCACCGAATTCACCCGGGAATTCCGGGGTGAAGGTCTTCTGGACCACGACGTTCGACAGAACGTTGGTCGGGAAGATGTCGAGCGGAGCGGCGCGACGGAACGGCTCCGGAGACGGCATGGGAGAGCCGTTCAGAAGCGTGTTCGAGTAGCGCTCGTTGAGACCGCGGACGACAGCGAAACGGCCGTTCGTGGTGGAGATACCGGTGATCCGGACCAGGGCACCTGCCAGGTCGGAGTCACCCGTGGTAGCAAGATCGTCGAGGGACAGAACTGCGGAGACTTCAGACGTTACGCGGCGCTCATCAGGAATGTACTGATAGCGAACCGTGATCTGATCTTCGATCTGC
>Ga0070726_10000606_pt1 | contig 42797 bp, 33 predicted proteins | sample tdAd471_FD_67275 | JGI IMG/M metagenome (GOLD analysis project Ga0070726, IMG submission 67275) | Marine sediment microbial communities from the Atlantic coast under amendment with organic carbon and nitrate - tdAd47.1 | ecosystem: Environmental > Aquatic > Marine > Coastal > Sediment | place...
GAGATGGTGCCCAGGAGAGGACTTGAACCTCCACGACCTTTCGATCACTAGCACCTGAAGCTAGCGTGTCTACCAATTTCACCACCTGGGCACAGGCAATTCAGGCAGGGACGCAACTGTACCCAGACGATTCCACGCTGTCAATATGTTGCCCGGCCTGTGTATACTGGTGTTTCATTCAGCCGCCAGGCAGCAAAAAAGCAGTTTTAAATGGCAAAATCCCGTAAACGGAAAGACCCTCACGCACAGCGTGAGGCGCAGAACTACGACCAGCCCATACCCAGCCGCGAGTATATCCTCAGCGTACTCGCCGAAGTTTCCGCTCCCATAGATCATCCCTCCCTCTGCGAGCAGCTGGATCTGCACTCGGAAGTTGAACAGGAAGCGTTGCGCCGGCGTCTGATCGCCATGGCCAGGGACGGACAGCTGATCAGTAATCGGCGTGGACGCTATGGGCTGGCCGATCGCATGGAACTCATCAAGGGGCGTGTCCAGGGAAACCGGGATGGAGCCGGGTACTTTATACCTAACGATGGGTCTGAAGACCTGTACCTGCCCCCTGCTGAAATGCAGAAAGTCTTTGACGGGGATGTTGTGCTGGCGCGTTTTGCCGGTGTCGGCAGTCGCGGTCGTCGTGAGGGCATGATCGCAGAAATCCTGCAGCGAAATTTTACCCAGGTGGTGGGACGGTACTACTCGGACAGCGGTATCGGCATCCTGGTACCGGCAAACAGACGGATAACCCACGAGATTCTGGTGCCTGACAGGGAGAAACGCGACGCCCGGGACGGCCAGTTCGTTGTCGGTGAGATCACCGCCTATCCGTCTCCACGTAAACAGCCCATGGCCAGAATCGTGGAGATACTCGGTGATACCACGACGCCGGGGTTGGAAATAGACATCGCGGTGCGCAGTTATGGCCTGCCGCACCAGTGGCCGGATGAAGTCAGCAGGCAGGCAGATGAAATTGAAGATTCCGTCAACCCGGAGGAACTGCAGCATCGTCACGACCTGCGCCATCTTCCGTTTGTCACTATTGATGGTGAGGATGCCAAGGACTTTGACGATGCCGTGTATGCCGAAGCACAAGGTGACGGCTGGCGCCTGATGGTGGCCATTGCCGACGTGTCCCACTATGTAAAAGTGACCACTCCCCTGGATGAAGAGGCCGTGGAAAGAGGGAATTCGGTCTACTTCCCCGGCCATGTCATCCCCATGTTGCCGGAATCCCTGTCCAATGGCATCTGTTCACTGAAACCCGAAGAAGATCGACTGGTAATGGTCTGCGAGTTGACAATCGCTGCCAATGGCAAGGTCACTGACTACCGATTCCTTGAAGGCGTGATCCATTCTCATGCCCGGCTGACCTACACAGAGGTCGCAGACCTGCTGGAGCCGGCCGAGGCTGAAATCGGTCTGCGACTCCAAGCGCGCCTGCAAAAGCGCCATGAATCACTCGTTGATCACCTGCAGACTCTTTATGGACTGTACCAGCAGCTGCGGGAGGCGAGGGAAAGAGCCGGGGCGCTGGATTTCGATACCACCGAGACCCGTATCGTGTTTGGCGAAGACAGGCGCATCAAGGAAATAGTGCCGGTTGTCAGAACCTGTGCCCACCGCCTGGTCGAGGAATGCATGCTCTGCGCCAACGTGGCGGCAGCCAGATTGCTGCAGGACTCCGGGCTGCCGGTCCTGTACCGCGTGCACGCCGGCCCCGGCAGTGAAAAGCTGGAAGCCCTGCGGGACTACCTGGCCGAAATGGGGCTGTTTCTCGGGGGCGGTGACAAACCCGGTTCTGCCGATTACCAGGCACTGTTGACGGCGGTGGCGGAACGGCCGGACGCTCACTTACTCCACACCATGGTTATCCGTTCGATGATGCAGGCGGTGTACCAGCCCGAAAACATCGGTCATTTCGGCCTGGGATTCGCCGTCTATACCCACTTTACCTCGCCAATTCGCCGTTACCCCGACCTGCTGGTGCACCGGGCGATCAGGCTGCTGTTGCGCAGCAGGAAAAAAAATGCACACCTGGTGAAAATCGCCGCAGCCGGGAAGCTGGACAAAGCGCAGATATACCCCTATAGCGCCAGGGACATGGAACAGTTGGGGGAAAGCTGTTCGGTTTCCGAGCGCCGAGCGGACGCGGCCAGCTATGAAGTTGTCGACTGGCTGAAATGTGAGTACATGCAAAGCCGCGTCGGGGACGAATTCGACGGCACGGTGGCAAGTGTTACCGGCTTCGGACTGTTCGTGGAACTTGATGGAATTTACATTGAAGGATTGGTGCACATCACCGCCCTGGATAATGATTATTACCATTTCGATGCCATCAGCCACGTGCTCACCGGCGAACGTACCGGCAAGCGCTACCAGATGGGGGACAGTGTCCGTGTGCAGGTGGCGGCAGTCAGTCTCGATGAACGCAAGATCGACCTGGCGATGGTCGGGGCCAGCCCGGGTCGTCAACGCGCGACCCGGACCGATTCCCGCAAGCGGGGCAGAAAGGCCGGCACGTCGACGGGTCGCCAGCCGGCTGCCGGCGGGAAGTCGGGCCAGGAAAGTGGCCGAGCCGGGAAAAAGCCGGCCAAGCAATCCGTCAGCGGCAGGAAAAAAAGCGGAAAAGGGACCAGAACCGGCAGCGGCAAGCCTGCCGGGAGCGGACCTGGCGGCAACAGTCAGGCCCGGCGGGGCAGAAGGCGCAAGAAGAGTTGAGATGACCACGGCGGCAAAGCGCCTCATCAGTGAACTCGCCTGAAAGCCAGAGTATATTTCCACAATTAGTCAGAGGTTCCTTAAAGGAGTGGTTGTATGGCTTCCCATGAGGAGCGGGTGGCGGGCATTCATGCGGTCCGTGCGCTGCTCAGGAAGAATCCGCGCAGCGTCAGACTGTTGCAGGTGGCCGATGGTCGGCAGGACAGCCGGATCGATGAACTGACTGCGCTGGCTGCCGGGGCCGGTGTCCCCGTAGAACAGGTTTCCAGGCAGCAGCTTGATCAGCAGGATGCCGGCCGGCACCAGGGCGTAATCGCCCTGGCGGAATCGTCGGGCAGGACAAAAACCGAGAAGGACCTTCGCCGGTTGCTGGATGAATTACCCCATGCGCCGCTGCTGCTGGTGCTCGACGAGGTCACTGATCCACACAATCTCGGTGCCTGTCTGCGCACTGCCGATGCGGCCGGGGTTGATGCGGTGATCATTCCCAGGGACCGTTCAGCAACCCTCAACACCACCGTGCGCAAGGTTGCCAGTGGTGCTGCAGAAACGGTTGCGCTGGTGGCGGTAACCAATCTTAGCCGTACTCTCAATGATCTCAAGGAGCGGGGAATATGGCTGTTTGGAGCCGCGGGAGAGGCAACCACGAGTCTTTATGCCCAGGATCTGACCGGTTCCCTGGCAATTGTCCTGGGGGCTGAGGGCAGAGGATTGCGCAGGCTGACCCGGGAAACCTGTGACTACCTGGTCGCCATCCCCATGGCCGGGGCGGTGGGCAGCCTCAATGTGTCGGTTGCGGCCGGTATCTGCCTGTTCGAGGCAGTACGGCAACGCCGTCCGGGCAATGCATCGGCCTGAGACCCCGGCTGTCGGGCCGCTAGCGGCCGGGCCGGCATGGCAGGTTCGCGGGCACTCCCGGTGTCAGCCGGATCCACGAGCCCGTTGAAAGTGACCTCCACCACCGCCCGGTGGTGTAAAAACGTTGCATATCGTTACCAGTTTCTCTAGAATTCCGGCTCTTTTAATTCGGGGGTGGTCTTAAGACCGCGCCTGTTAACCTGCCAACTCCTTGTCTTACCGCGCACCCGGTGTGTTTGACGGAAGACTTCAACCCGGAAGGAGAGTCAATGAGACACTACGAAGTAGTCTTTCTCGTGCACCCTGATCAAAGTGAACAGGTGTCGGGAATGATCGAAAAATACACCCAGCTGGTCAATGACAGTGGTGGCAAGGTCCATCGCCTGGAAGACTGGGGAAGACGTCAGCTGGCCTATCCCATCAACAAGATTCACAAGGCACATTACGTGCTGCTGAATATCGAGTGTGGCCAGGAGACCCTGGACGAACTGACCACGCTGTTCCGCTATAACGATGCGGTTATTCGCAACCTTGTTGTCAAGATGAAAGAGGCTGTCAGCGAAGAGTCCTTTATTCTCAAGCAGGAACGGGAATCCAAGGAGCGCCGTGCCAGAGCCGAACAACGTCGAAAAATGGAAGAGAAAGCCGCGGTTGCCGCCGCTGAAAAGGCAGCAGCAAAGAGGCGTGAAGAGGAAGCCAGCGACGACAATTCTGCCGATGATGCAGACGATGGCGAAGCCGCCGTGGCTGAAGCTGACGACGATTAGAACTCTAGACAGAATTAGAACTCTAGACAGAATAGTGGGTGATTGATTATGGCGCGTTATTTCAGACGACGTAAGTTCTGTAAGTTTACGGCGGAAGGTATCAAGGAAATTGACTACAAGGACCTTGAAACCCTGAAGGCCTACGTTTCCGAGACTGGCAAAATTGTTCCCAGTCGCATTACCGGTACCAAGGCCCGCTATCAGCGACAGCTGGCCACCGCGGTGAAAAGAGCCCGTTACCTGGCACTGATCCCCTACACGGACAGTCACCAGGTTTAGCAGACGCCACCCGTGATGCGCAGCCTCGCCGAATTCGTCATGAAAGGTCGCAGGCAGGCCATTCTGGCGGTGGTACTGACGGGTGCCATTCCGCTGATTTATTTTATCAGCCCGGTTATCGTCGGCCTGGTGCTGCTGCGTAAAGGACTGGCGGAGGCGGCTCTGGTTCTGGGCTGGGCACTATTGGCGCTGGCAATCTGGACGTTGTATCCCAGCCTGTCGCTGGGTCAGCCTGCCAACCTGTTGCCGTTTCTGCTGCTGATTTCGGTAACTGCCCTGGCCGCGGTGTTGAGAGCGTCGCAATCCTGGCAGCTGACGGTCCTGCTGGCCGTTGTCGTGGGACTCGTGTTCGAGGCCTACCTGAGGATTGAACCGGTTGTCGTGGATACCCTGCTTGAGCAGCTGAATCAGCTGATGCTGCAAAGCAACGTCAACCAGGAAGTAAGTCGTAACGAGCTGGTGGCACTGATTGCCACGATCCAGACAGCGATGACCATGTTGCTGCTGATCTGGGCAAGATGGCTTCAGGCCATGCTGTACAATCCGGGAGGCTTTCGGGAAGAGTTCCACGGCCTGCGAATAGAAAACAAGGCGGCATTACCCCTGGTATTGCTGCTGTTGCTGTCCGGTCTGGGCGCCGGTTTGCCGGAAACCTGGTACGGCTATTTTGCCATGCCGCTGATGTTTGCCGGTGCGGCACTGGTGCATGCCACCGTGGCGATGAAACAGTTATCGCCGCTGTGGCTGTTCGCCTTTTACCTGGTGCTGCCGGTGATAGTGCAGTTCCTGGTGCTGCTGGCGCTGGTGGACAGCTGGTATGATTTTAGAAAACAAATGCGCGGTGGTACTGTTTAGCTACGGTTGACCGGCAGCCGGGCAGATAGATTTGAGAGAATGAGGTTTTACCATGAATGTCATATTGCTGGAAAAACTCGGTAAGCTGGGCGACATCGGCGACGTGGCCGATGTCAAGTCAGGCTACGCCAGGAATTACCTGTTCCCCAGCGGAATCGCCATCCCCGCCACCAAGAAGAACCTGGCGGAATTCGAGCAGCGCAAGTCCGAACTGATTGCCGCGCATAACGAGAAGATGGCTGCTGCCCAGGCGCGGGCCAAGAAGATCGATGGCCTTGAACTTACCATCGAGGTCAATGCCTCCGAAGAAGGTAAACTCTTCGGCTCCGTGGGTACCAAGGAGATTGCCGACGCGGTGGTCGCCGCTGGCGGTGACACGGATAAGAGCGAGGTGCAACTGCCTCATGGAGTGATCAGGGAAACCGGCAGTTACGATATCAGCTTCGATCTCGGTTTCGATATCCAGGTGGACATCAAGCTGCTGGTCGTCAGTCAGGACGGTGCCACTCCGCCCATCGTCGAGCCGGAAACCGGTGAAGAACTCGCCCTGACGGAAGACGAGGCTGTCGGCGACACCGAGGCCGAGGATTCAGGGGAAGCCACGGCCGGTGGCGACCTGGGCAAGGCTGAGTAACACGGTTTACGGCCCCGGGGCACGGACCGGTATCAGCTCCGGTCCGGTGTCATCAGGCGTCGCTGCCGGCCCGTGATCAGGACATCGCGGATGGCCGCGTGATCACCACCGAGAAGTTGGTGCAAGGCGGTAACGATTACGATACATTTAAACACCGTAGGGATTCGTCCCTGCGGTGTTTTTTTATTGGTGCCTTGTTCCCGGGCAACCCGATCGGCGCGATGCCTGTCATCCAATCAACCAACCTGACTTGAAACACAGACCATGTCGGAATCTTTCGAATCCCCGCCACGTACTTCGGGCGGCAACAGCCCGCTGTCATCCCTCAAGGTGCCACCCAGCTCCATTGAAGCGGAACAGGCGGTGATCGGTGGTCTGATGCTGGACAACAGCGAATGGGACAATGTCTCGGACCTGGTTATTGCCGAGGATTTTTACCGACCCGAACACCAGATTATTTTCCGGGTGATGGTGCAGCAGAGCGAAGACAACCAGCCCATTGACGTGGTTACCCTCGGCGAGGCCCTGGACCGGCTGCATGAGCTGGATAGCGCCGGTGGCATTGACTATCTCGGTGAACTCGCTGCCAATGCCCGTGGCACGGCCAACATCAAGGCCTACGCTGAAATCATCAGGGAGCGCGCGATCCTGCGCAAGCTTATCCGGGTGGCCAACGAGGTGGCGGACAGCGGCTACAATCCCCGCGAGCGCAAGGCAGCGGAAGTCCTGGACGACGCTGAACGCAAGATTTTCGATATTGGCGACGACCGGCCACGGGACGGCGGTCCGCAACCCATCAATCCTATTCTTCATCACGTCGTGGAGCAGATTGACGAACTGTCAGGGACAGACGGTGGTCTAACCGGTCTGACCACGGGATACACCGACCTGGACAATATGACCAACGGCTGGCAGAAATCCGACCTGATCATCGTTGCCGGCCGGCCTTCCATGGGTAAAACCGCGTTCGCCATGAACCTGGTGGAAAACGCGTTGATGACGGCAAGCAGGCCGGTTCTGGTATTCAGCCTGGAGATGCCGGCCGAGAGCCTGGTAATCAGGATGATTTCCTCCCTGGGCAAGGTGGATCAGAATCTGCTGCGTACCGGGCAGCTGGAGGACGACGACTGGCCAAGATTTACTGCTGCGGTGGCCCAGCTCAAGGACAAACCGCTGCTCATCGATGACAGTCCCGGGCTGAGTCCCATGGAAATGCGGTCCCGCGCGCGGCGCGTCCGACGGGAATACGGCGACCTGGGTATGGTAGTCGTGGACTACCTGCAGCTGATGCAGATAAAGGGCACGTCGGAGAATCGCGTTGGCGAGATTTCCGAGATCTCCCGGTCCTTGAAGCTGCTGGCCCGTGAATTCGAGTGTCCGGTGATTGCGCTTTCCCAGTTGAATCGCTCTCTGGAACAACGCCCCAACAAGCGGCCGGTGATGTCCGACCTTCGGGAATCCGGAGCCATCGAGCAGGACGCGGATGTCATTACCTTCATCTACCGCGACGAGGTCTATCACGAGGACAGTGCCGATCAGGGTGTTGCCGAGATAATCATTGGCAAACAGCGCAACGGGCCTATCGGTACGGTGAGACTGGCATTCATCGGTAAACACACCCGTTTCGAGAACTTCGCCCAGCCTCGCTACGATGACAGCTACACCCACGATGCGTATTGACGGACTGCCCGTCGCCATCGCCACTGGACCCTGCCGGCACTCTGTCCCGCTTCCCGCGGGTTTGCCGCCCGGATACTGGAGGCGAATAAACCATGGTTGAACCGAACCGGCGAAGAGCCTGGGCCGATATCGATCTTGGGGCTCTGCGCGCGAACCTGGCACGGGTGCGTGACTGTAACTCCCAGTCCAGGATCACGGCCATCATCAAGGCCAATGCCTACGGCCACGGTCTGACCAGGGTCGCTGCCGCGCTGGGTCAGGACGGCAGCCCGGTGGATTGTTTCGGGGTCGCTACGGTAGATGAGGCGACGGTATTGCACGGCCTGGGTACCGGTCGACGAATCCTGGTGCTGCAGGGATTCGCCAACCTGGAACAGGCCCGCTACCTGGTGGAAGCGGGCCTGGAATTCGTCATCCATGCCGATTACCAGCTGGCGTTGCTCAAACGTGCCTTGCGGGACCGTTCAGGGGGCAGGCCCCTGACCGTGTGGTTGAAGCTGGATACCGGAATGCATCGGCTGGGCCTGAACAGCGATGAATTCCGGGATGCGCTTGGCAGTCTTCAGGCCCTGCCTCAGGTAAGCCGGATCGTGTTGATGTCGCACCTGGCCTGTGCCGACGATCCCGGTGACGAAGCGGCGGTGGCCATGACCAGGCTGCAGCTGGACCGGTTTCATTCAGCCTGTTCAGCGCCTGATGCCAGCCCCGGGATGGAGATTTCCCGGAGCCTTGCCGCGTCGGCGGGCGTCATGGCCTGGCCCGCCACCCACTTCGAATACCTGCGCCCCGGAATCATGCTTTACGGGGGATCACCGTTTACCCACAAAACCGGCCTGGAACTCGGGCTGCAACCGGTGATGAACCTGCGGGCCAGGCTGATTGCCATCAAGACGGTGGCGGCCGGCGACAGTGTCGGCTACGGGGCAACCTACACCTGCGACAAGGCCACTCGCATTGGCGTCGTTTCCATTGGTTACGGTGATGGTTACCCGCGCAAGGCGCCTAATGATACGCCGGTGCTGGTGCAGACGCCCCGGGGCTTGCAACGTTCCCGACTCATCGGGCGCGTTTCCATGGATATGCTCACCATCGACCTGGACGGGTTCGACGATGTAGAGGTTGGCGGGGAAGTGGTCCTGTGGGGCGATACCCTGGCGGCGGATGAAATCGCCGGACTGATTGGTACTATCTCCTACGAACTATTCTGCCAGGTAACCGATCGGGTACCGTTCAATTATTACTGACAACGCCTGACTGGCGTTTTACCGCGGATCAATTCAACTCATGGCTAAATCGGCAAAGCCTAGCAAAACCCGGGTCGCCTACGTGTGTTCCGACTGCGGTGCGGAACACGCCCAGTGGCAGGGGCAGTGCGCCGCCTGCAAGGCCTGGAACACGCTTTCACGAATCAGCCTGGGCAGCGCCGGTTCGCCAGCTGCCAGGGCCGATTTCCGCAAGGGATACAGCGGCCAGAATTCGCCGGTGCAGACGCTGGCCGACATCGACCTGAGTACAGTGCCAAGAATCAGTACCGGGCAGGAGGAGTTTGATCGCGTCCTTGGCGGAGGACTTGTTCCTGGATCCGTGGTGCTGATCGGCGGCAATCCGGGTGCCGGTAAGAGCACCCTGCTCCTGCAGGTCATGTGCACGCTGGCCGAATCCCGGGAAGCCCTGTACGTAACCGGCGAGGAATCCCTGCAACAGGTTGGCATGCGGGCCAGCCGTCTCGGCCTGCCCGACAGGGAGCTGAAAATGCTGGCGGAAACCAACGTGGAGAAAATCTGCCAGGCCGCCGGTGAACACAATCCGGCGTTGCTGGTGGTGGACTCCATCCAGGTCATGCACAGCGCCGACATACCTTCCGCGGCAGGCAGCGTGTCCCAGGTACGTGAGTGTGCCGCCTACCTGATCCAGTACGCGAAACAGACCGGGACCGTGCTGTTCCTGGTGGGTCACGTCACCAAGGAAGGGAATCTTGCCGGACCCAAGGTGCTGGAGCACATGATTGACTGCTTCCTGATGCTGGAAGGTGACAGCGACAACCGGTACCGGATTCTGCGGGGGCTGAAAAACCGTTTTGGCGCAGTCAACGAGCTTGGTGTATTTGCCATGACCGAAACCGGGCTCAAGGAAGTTCGCAATCCTTCGGCAATCTTTCTGGCAAGATCTGAAGAAGAGGTCGCCGGTTCCCTGGTGGTTGTCCTGTGGGAGGGTACACGCCCCCTGCTGGTGGAAATCCAGGCCCTGGTGGATGGCAGTCAGCTGGCCAATCCCAGGCGGGTAACAGTTGGCATGGACCAGAGTCGGATAGCCATGTTGCTGGCCGTGCTCCATCGCCATGGTGGATTGTACATGGCGGACCAGGATGTGTTTGTCAACGTGGTCGGGGGGGTCAAGGTAAGCGAGACCAGCGCCGACCTGGCAGTTATCCTGGCACTGGTATCCAGTTTCAGGGATCAACCCATGAACCGGGACCTGGTGGTATTCGGTGAAGTTGGCCTGGCCGGCGAGATCCGACCGGTGCCCGGCGGCCAGGAACGTCTGCGGGAGGCGGCCAAGCACGGCTTCAAACGAGCCATCGTACCCAGGGCCAACCTGCCGAAATCAGCCATCAAGGGCATGGAGGTGGTAGGCGTCAACAAGGTCATGGAGGCCCTTGAGGCGTTGTAGGCAAGGCCCCGGTAGCAGTGCAGGCCAGCCCTGTCATCAGTTGTCCAGCAGGCGGTGAATCAGGACTGCCGCCCTGCCGGTTACCTGTACGAATGAATCCAGGTCGGCCTGCTCCCGCTGGGAATGGGCGCCGGTGCCGATGATGCCCAGGGAATCAAGTGTAGGAAGGCCGGCGGCCTGGGTCAGTGAGCCGTCTGTGCCACCACCGGAGTCGGCGATTCCAATCTGCTCCCCAAGCAGGGCGCCGATGGCAACCGCTCGGTATAATAAAAGATCCGATTCGGGCGTGGGAATTTTAGGCGGCCTGTGCAGGTTGATCCACACGTCGGTGCTGATGTCGTCAGATTCCGACGGCACGCTGAACGGCGTTGCGGCGATGGTTTCAAACTGTTGTTGTGCGGCCGTGCCCTGTTCCGGGAGCGGATAGCGTAAATCAACATAAGCCTCTGCACATGGCGCAACCATATTACGCGCTTCGCCACCGCTGACCAGCCCGACGTTAACCGTCAGCCCGGTCTCATAGTCTGTCATGTTTTCCAATTCAATGACCTTGTAGGCCAGTTCTCTTATCGCCGAGCGGCCATCCTGATGTGCAGCACCGGCATGGGAGGCGCGTCCGTTAACGACGAAACGGGCCTGGCCAAGTCCCTTGCGCTGCCGGATCTGGTTATTATTGACCGATCCCTCGAATACCAGTCCGTAATCGTGAAGGGCTGCCTGTTCTTCGAGATACTGACGGGACGACAGGGAGCCGACCTCTTCGTCGCTGTTCAGCAGTACGCTCAGATTTCTGCCGTTCAGCAGTTCGAACTCCTCCAGCGCCTTGAGCGCAAACAGCATCACCACCAGTCCGCCTTTCATATCGAATACCCCGGGGCCGCGGATGATGCCGTTTTCCAGGCTGAATTGCTGGAATGGACTGTCCACGGGAAACACGGTGTCCATATGTCCCATCAGCAGGACGCTGTTTCCTGACCCCGAACGCCGGGCCAGAAGGTGATCGGCCACGTCAATGCTGAGGTCGCTGCCGGGGCATTGGGGCATGTCGATTACGCCGCCGGGAAGATTGCTGGTGGTGAAACCAAGACCTGCCAGCTCCCGGGCAAAAAGCCTGGAGAGCTCTACCATGCCGGGCTTGTTGAGACTGCCGGAATTAATATTGGTGATGGTTTCCAGCAATTCCACCATTTCACCCTGGCGATTGCCCAGCCATTGCAGCATTTCCTGCTCAACGGCACTGAGCGGTGGTTCTTCGACTTCGGCGGCCGGGAGTGCCTGGCCGGCGCAAAGCAGTGCGCCGATGACCAGCAGCACATGCAGTTTCCGCTGCGGGCTACAATGATGTCTGCAGGTTTGCATTCTTCCGATTCTCCCCAGGGTATCCACGTGGTCCCCAGACTACACCATCCGGCCGTGGGGCCGCTACCCGGCAGGGGCGAGATCGGTTCGTGGTGGCTGCTTGTTGTAATCGGCCCTCACTGTGGTCATAATGCTGCGGCCATGAGTACAGCAGAAGATCTCGTCCTGGAAGTCCAGTCGCTTCACAAGGTTTTCGAAGACGGTTTCGAAGCATTGAAGGACATCAATCTGACCATTCGCCGCGGCGAAATATTCGCCTTGCTGGGACCGAATGGTGCCGGTAAGACGACGCTTATTTCGATAATCTGCGGCATTGTCAAACCCTCGTCAGGTTCAGTTCGCGTTGACGGCTTCGATATCATCAGGGATTTCCGCAAGACCCGGACCATCATAGGCCTGGTGCCCCAGGAACTGACCACAGATTCGTTTGAATCTGTCTGGAACACGGTAACTTTCAGTCGCGGCCTGTTCGGCAAAGCCCCGGACCCTGCCCACATCGAGAAAATCCTGAAATCCCTGTCACTGTGGGACAAGAAAGACAGCATGGTGATGACCCTCTCGGGCGGCATGAAACGACGGCTGTTGATTGCCAAGGCGCTTTCCCACGAGCCCGATGTGCTGTTCCTGGATGAACCCACGGCTGGTGTTGACGTATCCCTGCGCAAGGATATGTGGGCCATCGTGGAGGAACTGAAAGCATCCGGCGTTACCATCATCCTGACTACCCACTACATCGAGGAGGCAGAGGAAATTGCTGATCGAGTCGGGGTGATCAACAAGGGTGAATTGCAGCTGGTGGAAGGCAAGCATGAACTGATGCGCAAGCTGGGCAAGAAGCAGCTGAGCCTGCAGTTGACCGAACCGCTGTCACGGGTCCCCGCCGAACTGGCTGGCTACAATCTGGATGTTACTGCCGACGGCAATGAACTGCGCTATACCTTTGATACCGGCGCGGACCGAACTGGAATCACCGCACTACTGGACGATCTGAAGGCAGTGGGTATCCAGTTCAACGATCTGCAGACCACCCAGAGTTCGCTGGAAGACATTTTCGTGGACCTGATCAGCGGAGCCGGGAACAGGGATGTGAAAGACACAGCCGGCAACAGGCCGGAAACTGAAGTACAACAACAGGTGGATGGGGCGGTATGAATTATTACGGCATCAAGGCCATTTACCGGTTCGAAATGGCACGCATGAAACGCACCCTGCTGCAGAGCGTGGTCGCACCGGTATTGACCACGTCACTGTACTTTATCGTCTTCGGTGCGGCTATCGGTTCACGGATCGAACAGGTTGACGGCGTCAGCTACGGTGCTTTCATCGTTCCGGGCCTGATCATGCTTAACCTGCTGACCCAGAGCATATCCAACGCGTCGTTCGGCATATATTTCCCCAAGTTTGTCGGCACGATTTACGAAATGCTGTCGGCGCCGGTTTCCATGCTGGAAGTCGTCCTGGGTTATGTCGGAGCCGCGGCCACCAAGTCGCTGATTCTCGGTCTGATAATTCTGTTCACAGCCAGCTTTTTCGTGGAACTGCACATAGCCCATCCATTCGTCATGCTGGCTTTCCTGTTGTTGACCACGCTGTCGTTTTCCATGCTGGGTTTTGTCATCGGCATCTGGGCCGATAACTTCGAAAAGCTGTCGCTGGTACCGATGTTACTGGTGACGCCGCTGATTTTTCTTGGTGGCAGTTTCTACTCTATCGATATGTTGCCACCACTGTGGCAGACGATTTCCCTGTTCAATCCGGTGCTGTACCTGGTAAGCGGTTTTCGCTGGAGTTTCTATGAAATCGCTGATGTCAACATCGGTATCAGCCTGGTGAGTATCTGTATATTTCTGCTGGTCTGCTACGGCGCGGTCTGGTGGATTTTCAAGACCGGCTATAAACTTCGCAGCTGAATTGGTGACAGGTAGCCCGGGGCGTGTGCACCGTCTGCGTAAAAAATTCCCGGATTCATCTGGCGTTCCTGGCAGGGTCTGCGGAATCCGCCTCGCCACCTGTTGCCGGGACAATCCAGTAGGCATTACCGGCCAGCAATGAATATTTCACTGGCGTTTTTCACTGACTTGGCGTAGCTTGGAAGGTGAACACTTGTCTGCGATCCGTCGGCCTCGGAAAGCTGTTTCTACGTGGATGATCTTTTCAACCCCTTGAAGCCTTTCGCTGATGCGTTTGCTCGACAGTAATATCTGAACGACTATTCAAGCGGGCTTCAATCCTTCTGGAGGGATGTCCATGATTAGTCCCAACCGCCTGATTTCTGTCATTCTTCTCACTATGCTGCCCCTTGCTGTCAGTGCACAGCAGGGCGACCAGACTGTCTATTACAATACCACCTACCGACTCGTGCCAGTGGAAAAGGAAGGTGAGTTCCGCGAATTCCTTGCGGATGTAATCAAACCGATGTTCGCGTCCGAAGTTGAACGTGGTCGCCTGACGGGCTGGTTCGCCTGGCGTGCTCACTATGTCAGCGAAGAGGAAAGCTACAACTATATTTTTTCCCGGGGAAGTACCGACCTTGACAGCATGGAACAGGTTTTCGATGGCGGCTTCGCTGCCGCGTTTCAGCAGGAGCACGGCACAGGCGCCGAGGAGGCAGTTGCCAGGTCCAGGGAACTGAGTACGATGGTCAAGAACGAGCTCTGGGAGCAGAGCCAGATCAGCGTGCTGCAGAGCAGGAGCGAGCCGGCGCGCTGGGCTAACGTGGCGTATTACCACAATTACCGCCAGCGAGACACGACCCGCGATCTGCTTCTGCAGAACGTGATAGCCCAGTTTCAGCTGGCCAGAATCAACCGGGGTCTGTCATCCGGCTGGGCCTATTTTTCACGTCGGTTCCCGTTCGACACACCGGAATCCTATGATGCCGCGGAGTTAGTCTACTATGAGCGGTTCGACCAGATACTGGGAGCCGGTATCGGTCAGCAGGTCTGGGCGGGGGTTCGTACGGACGAATCCAGCCTCAGCGACAACCTCGATCAGCTGCGGGAGACCAGGCTTTACATCAAGCGGGAACTCTGGGAAATGATCGACTACGTCCAGTAGGGGTCCGGTATATCAACGGCTGGCCCTGACCGCAGGGACAGCGTGGTCGCAGCAACCAGGCTACTCTTTGCTATTCTTTGCCCAGCATTCTGGAGAAGTCCTTCAGTACGTCCACGGGCAGCGGAAACACGATGGTGGAATTCTTTTCGCCGGCGATTTCCGTCAGCGTCTGCAGGTAGCGAAGCTGCATGGATTCCGGTTGTTCCGCCAGCTGTGCTGCGGCTTCCACCAGTTTCCGGGACGCCTCGAATTCGCCGCTGGCGTGGATGACCTTGGCACGTCGCACCCGTTCCGCCTCGGCCTGCTTGGCAATTGCCCGGATCATGCTTTCATCGAGATCAACGTGCTTGATTTCGACGTTGGATACCTTGATTCCCCAGCCATCGGTCTGGGCGTCCAGAATATCCTGGACATCGGCATTCAGCCGCTCCCGCTCCGCCAGCAGTTCATCCAGCTCGTGCTGTCCGAGCACCGATCGGAGCGTCGTCTGGGCCAGCTGGCCAGTGGCTTCCATGAAATCCTCCACGTTGATGATGGCTTTCTGGGCATCCACCACGCGAAAATACAACACCGCGTTAACCTTCACCGAAACATTGTCCCGGGTGATAAGGTCCTGGGTGGGAATGTCCCAGACCACGGTGCGCAGGTCCGCCTTGACCATTTGCTGAAAAAACGGAATGACTATGATCAGCCCTGGTCCCTTGACCTTGTGAAATCGGCCCAGCAGGAAAATCACACCCCGCTCGTATTCACGCAGGATACGGAATGCACTGATAACAATGACCAGTACGATGACTGCCAGTATGATAAAAAACGATTGCATGTTTCTAGTCCTCTGCTGAATCGGTGTGAGGTGACTTGCCCTCATGTTGTTTAACGGAGAGGACAAGACCGTCGATCGCCGTTATTTCAAGCTCTTCGCCTTTCTTAACCGGAAATTCAGCAACAGCTTTCCAGTCCTCACTGAAAGCGCGTACGTGGCCGCTGCCGGTAAAATCCTCCTTGGCGATGGCTATGGCGCCCAGTATCGCCTCCTGTCCGGTGGTAACACGCTGTCGCCGGGCCATGATCACGGCGCCCAGGGCATAGAAAAAAATGCCCGCTGAAGCTACGGCAAAAGCCGCGATAATTGCCAGTGAAATCTGAAAAGCCTGCATCTCGGTATCCATCAGCATGATCGATCCCAGCACGAAGGCCGCGACGCCGCCCAGGCCGAAAACGCCAAAACTTGGTGATAAAGCTTCCGTGACCATCAGGCCGATGCCCACGATAATCAGCGCCAGTCCCGCATAATTGATGGGCAGCATCTGTAAGGCGAAAGCACCCAGCAGCAGGCAGATCACGCCGGTGATGCCCGGCAGGCCCATGCCCGGGTTGTAAAATTCCAGGATCAGCCCGTAAACGCCCACCATCAGCAGTATATAGGCGACATTGGGGTTGGTAATCATCGCCAGAAATTCATGACGCCAGTCCGGCTCCACGGACACCACCCGGGGATCCGGCAGATCCACGGTGACCGTGCGATTTTCCGCGGTGGTACTGCGCCCATTCAGCTGGTCAAGCAGGCTGTCGATGTCGTTGGCCATCAGGTCGATGACGTTAAGGGCCAGGGCTTCTGAGGCCGGCAGGTTGGCCGCTTCGATCACCGTGCGTTCGGCCCATTCCCGGTTACGTCCACGCAACTCCGCCAGGCCCTTGATATAAGCCACCGCATCATTCAATACCTTGCGCTCCATGGCCGTGCCTGGCAGTGATTCCGGTGAAGTCTCGCCAGGGGCCTGTTGTTCGTCAGGATTCTCCTGGTCCGGCGCCGTCGGGATGGGTAATGGGCCGTCGCCACCGCCAAGGCTGACCGGCGTGGAGGAGCCGATATTGGTGGCCTCGGCCATGGCGGCAAAGTGACTGGCATACATGATGTAGGTGCCGGCGCTGGCAGCCCGGGCGCCGCCAGGGGCCACCCAGCCCGCCACCGGGACCGGTGACGCCAGGATGCTGCGAATGATGTCGCGCATGGCCAGGTCCAGCCCGCCAGGCGTGTCGATGCGCAGCACAACCAGTTCCGCGCCGGCTTCACTGGCGTTTTCCAGGGATCGGATGACAAAGTCCGCCGTCGCCGGACCTATGGCGCCCTGAAGTTCTACCAGCCGGACTTCCTGGGCCCTGAGCCCGGTGCTTATGGCGCTGATCAGTGTCAGTAACAACACCGCCCGCCAGCTTGTTTCCCGCAGAGAGCCGAATCCCTGCCCGGCCATGCCGATTGCTTTCATGTGGTTATCATACCGCCGATTTTGCTGATCTTGAACAACTGCCGCGCAGCCCCGGCTTTCCGGTGGCTCCCCGCGGCTGTTCCAGGGAACTTCGGATTTAATCAGTGGGTCCCTGGCTGTCGCCGGTCCCGGAGCTGTCCGGACTCAGGTTGAAGCGCTGGTAAAGGTAGGCCAGGCCCAGCAGGCAAAGACCCAGGCCCATGAAGGAAGTAACCCGCAGCAGTCCCTCGAGATCGGCCATGTCCACCAGAAAGATTTTCGCCACGACCAGCATCATCAATGCCATGCCGCCCTGATAAACAGATTTGCCAAGGCGGATCGAGCCGGCCAGCAGGGCCATGACCGCGAAAAGCAGCCAGACAATAGTATAGGTGTACAACTCGCCATTGCCGGTGGGGAGACTGAGGCTCACCGATCCCTGCCAGAGGTGGCGTATTTCCAGATTGACAAAGACAAATGCGGTGACGCAGAACGCGTAAGCAAAGTAGCGTCGCAGGTCCGGCTCATAGTAACGCATCAGCAGCAGGCAGATGATCACCGGATACCCATAGGCCAGTAACAGCATATTGAGTATCGGTGTGCTGTCCAGTTGTTGCAGCCCCCAGGCGGGGTTCAGGGGCAACAGGACCAGGGCGTAACCCAGCACCGACAGGCCGAGCAGGCCTCGGGATGCCAGCAGGTACCAGTTCGCCAGGGACCTGCTGACCAGATAGCGTCGGTAGTAAACCAGGGACAGAGTGGACCAGAGCGCGGTATTGATGGCAAATTCGGTCAGTTCCAGGCGTGGCGAGAAAATATTGCCGTCGTACAGCCAGTAGCGCGTTTCAGCCCACAGTGTCAGCACCAGCAGATGCAGTGTTGCCGCCTCCAGCCATTTCCGCAGGTCCGGCTGTGCTGTCGCTATCCTGGCGGCGATTCCGGCCAGCAGCGTAGCACCACCATAGGTCCACAGTGACCAGTGGACATCGTCAGGGTAAGTCAGCAGCCAGGGATTGAGAGTCAACCGGGTTATCACGACACCCAGCACGGCTTTTACCGCCAGGTCCAGCTGGGGAAAGTCAAAGCGACGAATCAACCAGGTAAGGGAAACCAGTTGCGCGGCCAGTGCCAGGCTTAACGTCGCTTCCCTGAACATGATGGCAACGGCCAGGGAATAGGCAAAATGTCCGGCGGCAAGCAGCCAGATGGCAGCCACCGGAGACGATTTCGCGTCACTGCCATGACCCGCAGCGCGGCGAAGTTGCCAGGCTGCAGCAGACAGGTAAAGCACTCCCAAAACAACAGCCGTGGCACTCCAGTAGACTGATTCAGCAAGGTCGGTTACCAGCAGGTAGCACAGCGCAAGCCAGGCCAGCGGGGTAAGCACGCCGGTGGCCAGCCACAGGACATGCCGGTTTCGCAGAAAGTTGTAGCCGAACAGCACGACATACAGAATTGACATCCAGGCAGCGTATTTCGTGAAATCGGCATCAAACGGGTCGAACAGACCGGCCAGCCGCCAGGATTCTTCGTGGCCAAGGCCGTGGACGAACCAGGCGGCCAGTTGCACCGGCAGCGACAGCACCGGAATCCACCTGAGAGAGCTCCGGCTGCCGCCGGCAACTGCCAGGATTACTACCAGCGGAGTCCAGTAAAACATCCCTTCTGCCACGGACGAATCGACGAGAATGCCGAGCCCCAGGGACAGCACAACGACGACCAGGGAATTTCGCAGCCAGGCGCCGTCGATACCGGCAAACCAGCCATCGCCGTCAAGTTTCTGCAACAGCCAGTCGCCCGCGGGGAGTGCCAGGTACAGGTAGGCCACCGCGGCCAGGTAATAACCCCGGTAACCTGCTGCAGAGTCGGTCAACAGTGACAGGTACCACCAGCCAAGTGACCCCGCCAGCATGCCGGTCCACAGCCACACGCGATAGACCCTGCGCATCAGCAATATCGCCGCGGCAGAAATAATAAGGCTGTACAGGTACAGTCCCAGGATGCTGTCGCTACCGGTCTCCACCAGTATGGGCACGATATAAGCGCCAAGTATCCCCAGTATGGCCAGCACCGGACCATGAACGAGGGCAAGGGACATGGTAACCAGGGAAACCAGCGCCAGCAGGCCGAATACCACTACCGGGGCCAGCAGTTCATAGAGCAGCAGTGCCGCCAGCAGGGCCGCGTAGAGGGTAATGCTGGCGCCGCCGGCAAGGGCGGCAAAGGCGTTGTACTGGCCTTTGTTGTGGCGACGAAGTATCTCGGCAGCCAGGTGCAGAACAAGGCCGGTAGCAATGCCCAGTCCGATTCGCGCGGTGGGCCCCAGCAGGCCCTGTTCGATGGAATAGCGCACCAGGAAGATACCGGCCAGTGAAACGGAAAGACCGCCCAGCCAGATCATCCACTGCTCGCGCAGGGACTGAATCCAGGGATTGGGTTGCCGTGTCCGCGGTTTGCGCCGCACCCTGCTGGCACTGGAACCGGCCATCGTGTCTCCGGACCCGGTCCAGGTATCTTCGCCCGCGGTGCCCTGGCGGTCTGTGGTGGCGTGACTTTCCCCGGCTGCCGGATCGGCAGAAGGCCGTGCCGCTGTCTCGATTGGATAGCCGGACTGCTCCCCGGCCAGTCCGCTGTCCTCAGTTGAACGGGGTTGCCGTGGCTGGTCACCCAGCAGCGAATCCAGACGATCCGCTGTGCTCCTGGCCTGACGCTTCAACAGTTCGATCTGCTGCCGCAGGCCATTGATCTTCAGAAATGCAACCCAGCCAAGAACTGACCCGATACCCAGGAACAGCAGGAAAATTATTAAAACCGCCATGGCGTGCCTCGCAATCTTATGCTGTACCGGACAGTACATTTACCGACAGCTTTTCCCGGCACCTGATACTGCTGGCACTCTGGCAGAGTCCCAGGGAGAGCGCCCGGTTGCAGGGACTGCTGTTACCTGGAAAGCCGGTGTGGCGGCCTGCCGGGGAGGGCCGGACTAACGGTTGACGACCTGTTGTTGATCACGGGTGACGGGCACTATGGCTGCGCTGTCGCTGGCCACCAGTTCCACCACCGCATCAAGTAGCACGTTGCAGCCTTTTTCCACGTCATGCCAGTGACTCCATTCGTCCGGGGCATGACTGACGCCGCCGACGCTGGGAATAAACAGCAGGCCCGTGGGCGTGATGTCGGTGAAGAACTGTGCGTCATGACCCGCACCACTGGGCATGATGATGGTATCGAAACCCCGGTTCTCGGCACGCTGTTTCAGCAGCTCTATCATGTCCGCGTCACAATGCTTGGGGTCCAGCCAGCTCATTTGTTCATACTCAAACATCAATCGATGCCGTCGGGCAATGGCCGACAGGACCTTGCGGCAGCTGTCCGCCACATCCCGCATCACCTGTTCAGACATGTCCCGACCGACGAGGGTAAATTCAGCCTGGCCCGGTACGGTGTGGGCATAGCCCGGTTTCAGTTCAACCCGGCCAATGGTAAGGCGTGTTTTGTCGGTGCCTTCCTCGGCAATTATGCGGCTTATTTCATGGGCGAAATCGGCCACGCCCATAAATGCATCGCTGCGCAGGTCCATGGGAGCTGTGCCCGCATGATCGGCCTTGCCCTTGAACTGTATCAACCATTTGAAGACGCCGGAGATACCCTCGACAACGCCAATATCCTGCTGAGCTTTCTCCAGTACCGGGCCCTGTTCGATATGCAGTTCCAGGAAGCCCACCAGTGTCTTGGGATCCCGGGCCGCCTCCATGGCGTGGTGGTAACGCATCTGACATTGTGCCATGGCGTCACGCAGAGTTTCACCGGAGGCATCCTGGGCCCGTTCCAGCCAGTCCAGGGTCAGTTGTCCGGTCAGCGCCTGGGAGCCCAGCATGCCACCGAAGCGGCCTTCCTCCTCACTGGTGGCGATGACTTCAACGGCATGTTCCAGTGACACGTGGTTTTCCTGTAATACCCGGATGCATTCCAGCCCGGCGACCACTCCCAGTACGCCATCGAACATGCCTCCGGCCGGCACCGAGTCCAGGTGAGAACCCAGCAGCAGAGCCTTTCTGTCAGCTTCACCCAGCCGGCCGATGACATTGCCGGCACCATCCATGTAGGGATTCAGGCCCAGCTGATCCATCTGCCTGGTAAGCCATTCACGGGCCTCCATGTCGGCCTTGCTGAAGCCCTGGCGGTAGATTCCCTGATCTTCCGGGTTGTAGCCAATCCGGGAGAGGGCGTAAAGGTCGTTCTGGACTCGTTCCAGGTTTATTTGCAGTGACATGATGCCGATAGTGTTCTCCTGATCACCCTGACAGGTAATTAGTCAGAGGATCCTCAATTTATTAATTTATTCCCTACCTGTGGCGTCCAGTCAAGCTCCGCGGCCCGTCGTGCCGCCAACGCCGGGATATCCTGCTCGACAAATTTTTCGTGCATGATCTGTACGCACAGCAGGTGATTGATCACGGCGTCAATCTGCACCTGTTCGGCCGCGTTGGTGTCCGGGTTTTCGTGACGTCTGAACAGGGCCCTGACGCCGTCAACGGACAGGAAACCGCTGCGGTTTATTGCTTCATCGCTGAGCAGCCGGGCGGACAGGTTCTTCATCTGCTGCCACTTCACTTCGTCGGTATGGGACGGTGGCGCCATGAACGCGAATTTTTCCCGTTTATACAGCACCTCGGGGAGTATTCCTTTCATTGCCTCCCGCAGTACGTATTTTTCAGTCCGGCCCTTGATGCGCAATTCCGGTGGCAGTTTGACGGCCAGCCGGGCCAGGTGGTGGTCAAGAAAGGCCGGCCGGGCTTCCATGGAATTGGCCATGTCCACCCGATCGCCACCCCAGGTGAGTATCTGGCCTTCCAGCATGGTCTTGCACCAGACATACTGGGCCTTGTCCAGGGCGTGACGGCCTTTTAGCTGATCCGTATCCAGGGTTTCGGCAATCGCCTCGCCGGGCTTGTAGTCAGCCAGGTGCCGACGGTAGTCCGGAGCCAGCAGTGCAGGAATAAACTCGGCGCAGGCCAGCCAGGGTTGCAGGCATGACGGGGTAAACCCGACCTTGAAATGCAGGTCCGGGTCGTCAACCTGCTCCCGGGCCAGCATGGCGCCGCTGAACAATGCGTTGCTCTCATCCAGCAGGCTGTGCCAGGCTTTTCTTTCCGTTTCGTCCAGGCTGTCCAGCCCATGCAGAAACATGTCGCGACGGAACGCCGGGTATCCGCCGAACAGTTCATCGGAGCCCTCACCGGTCATTACCACCTTGTACCGGCTTTCATTGACATGCCTGCTCATCAGGAACTTGGCCACCGCCAGCGTATTGTAAATACTGCGCTCGGTGTGCCAGATAGTTTCCTCGAAATGTCCATACAGCTCGTTTCCCGATAACATCATGATGTCCTGGTCGGCACCACAACGTTCCGCCATCTGTCGGGCGATAGGGCTTTCGTCGTATTTCGCGTTGTCGAAGCCGATGGTAAAGGCTTTCACCGGACCCTGCCGACAGGCCGATGCCAGCCCAATGATGGCGCAGGAGTCGATACCACCGGAGAGGTAGCTGCCTACCGGTACATCCGCTTCAAGACGCAGGGCCACGGCCTCCAGCAGGCCCTCGCGAACCTGTTCTATGGCATCGTCTTCCGCCAGTGGGGCCCGGTCCTTCTCAATGGGAAAATCCAGGTCCCAGTATTTTCGCTCGGACACCTGCAGGCTGCCATCCCGACGGAATATCGAAACGATGTGGCCAGGTTTTACCTGGTGAATATTCCTGAATGCCGTAGTACCAGGTACCATAGTCTGCATCAACTGATGGTAGAGTCCTTCGGCAGTGAACTCCCGGGCGACGTCCGGGTGGGCGAACAGAACCTTCAGTTCCGAACCGAAAATTACCTTGCCGTTTACCTGGGTCCAGTAGAGCGGCTTGATACCAAAGCGATCCCGTACCAGGTGCAGCGTCTCCTCGTTACTGTCGTATAAAGAAAATGCAAATTCACCTCGAAGCTGTTCCAGGGTTTTTGCCATTCCCAGACGCGGGTAGAGATGCAGAATGATTTCCGAATCGCTCTTGGTCTGAAACCGCGCCTCGTCCGCGGTCAGCCGGGCACGAATTCGCTGGTAATCGTAGAATTCACCATTGTGGGCCAGCAACAGGCTGCTGTCCTGGCTGACAAACGGTTGACGAGCACGGTTCTCATCGAGATCGATGATCGATAGTCGGGCATGGCTGAATCCCACGCCATGCCTGTCGAGTACCCTGTAGCCGAATCCGTCAGGTCCGCGATGGTGTTGAATGGCGGCCATGTTAATCAGAAGCTGGGGATCCGGCTGGTTTCCGGGATCGGTATGCATAATGCCGGCAATACCACACATGAGTCAGTAATTACTCCTTTCAGGTTCCTTATGGGATTGATTCGTCTTGTCAGGCAGGTCTTCGCAATCCGGTAAACTTTTCGATCAGGTAACCCGCCTGCCCTTGTCAGACCACGTCCATTACCCGTTCAGTTCGCTGTACCAGGCAGGTGAGCAATGCCATGCGCAGAAAAACTGCACCCCTGGCCTGTGCGAAATACCAGTTATGGTGCGTTTTATCCAGATCGGTACAAAGCTCGTCGCCCCGGGCCAGAGGATGCATGACTATTGCCGAATTCTTGAGAGGTGTACTGGCATTCAGCTTGAACGATGTGCCGTAAGATTCGTAGCTGTCTTTTATCCAGGCGATAGCGTTGATGTAGACAACATCAAGTTCCGGGGCCACGGTATTGAGATCGTTGTTCTCTTCCACCGTTATCCCCGACTTCTGTACCTGCTTGCCCAGTTGCGGCCCCCAGATATCCCTGGTCGAGCCATCGTGAATAAGCGTTATATGCTGAAAAATTTCGGGAAATTTTATCATCATTTTGATCAGGCTGCGGACGGTACGCATTTTATCCGGTACGCCGACAATGCCGACCTTCAGCTTGGTATCCTTGGAGCGCCGACGTTTAACCAGTGACGGTCGCCATTTGAACATGGTGTAAATATCCGCCAGTGCCTGGGTGGGGTGTTCGTCGATTCCATTTCCGGCATTTATAATGGGAATGCGCAGGCTTCGCATCATCTCGTAAGGCGATTCCTTGTTGATATCGCGCAGAACGACGCAATCCCCGTAGTTGTTGAACATTTCGCCTACATCTGCCAGCGATTCGCCCTTGGCGATACCGGTGGTTGCCCGGTCAGTGATGGACATGATGTCGCCGCCCAGCCTGTGCCAGGCGCTTTCGAACGAAAGACGCGTGCGGGTACTGGGCTCGTAGAACGCGCTGATCAATATCTTGCCCTGCAACGGGGTGCTGAAGCGACTTGGATTTGCCTCGTATTTTGCTGCCAGTCGAAACAGCTGCAGTAACGTTTCTCTTCTGAACTGGTCGGCGGAGATAATGTGCTGGTTGGACAGGGGCAGCAGGAAGTCCACGTCCTCGGTAATCTGTCGCAGCAGTTCCTTCGGGTGGGCGTTGCCGTAAATATCCGGCTCATTACGTTTGAAAGTGACGTCTGGCGCTCCTACCATAACTTGTTATTCCTCTTGTCGCGGATTAACAGGATCAGCATGATTAATGGAATCAGGGTGGCGGCTGTCAGAGCCAGCATAATTAAAGCGCTGAACGCTCCCGGTGGTATGAGAAACATTGCTGTATTCATGCTAGTGGGTTGAGTTCTCCAGGTCATCGAAATCAAATTCCACTGAATTTACCGCTGAAAAAATAACGATAACCAGCAGGGATACGGCGCAGGAAACCAGCGCTGCGACGTAGAAGCCAATGGTGAAATAGGCCAGCAAACCCAGGGTACTGCCGGCGAGCATGCCCAGGCTTGCTCCCAGTGCGCTGGTGCGGCGAAAGTACAGGCCGAATACAATGGGCCAGATGGCGCTGGCGACAAATGCGCCGGTGAAATAGAGCAGTGAGGCGAGGGTGGTGATGCGCGGGAAACACAGCAGCCAGGTAAAAACGCCCAGCCCGACGATAATCCACTTGCCGGCGATCCGGCACTGCTCATCGGTGGCCGATGGCCTGATGTGCCCCCGATAAATATCCTGGGTCAGCAGGTCGGAAGTGGCCGCCAGGAGCGAATCCAGGCTTGAGGCCAGCGCCGAGAAGATGACGACAAACACCAGCACGCCGCCGGCCGTGCCCATGATTTCGCCGGCAACCAGCGGACCGACCATGTCTGCCGAGGGCACGGTCAGGCCCATTGCCGGAGCCGCCAGCGCAATAAACCCGGCGACGATCGGTATGGGCAACCACATGAAACCGGCAATCAGGTAGGCCTTGCCGCCCACGCCCTGCCCGAATGCGAAGGCCCTGGACCACCATACATTGGAGTGAAAAATTTCGCCCACGCCGAAGAGCAGGTTATTGAACAGAAACATGATGGAAGCGGGAAACAGCAGATTCAGCAGCATGGGCCGTCGTTCGAGCACCGAACTGTGCAATGTGTCGATGCCGATATTGTCCACTACCAGCCAGGCAACGATGGCGACTCCCAGGACGATAATCAGGGTCTGGATGAAATCGGTTGCAATTACCGCGCGCAGGCCGCCGAGCAAGGTGTAACCGACACAGACCGTCAGAATGACGCTCATGCCAATCCGGTAGTCGATGCCGCTGAGCGCATTGACGAGTATGCCGCCGGCCATGCCCAGGCTGACCAGCCAGCCGAAGGCGTAACAGAACGATATGGCCAGGAAAATGCGCCAGGCCGCCTTGCCGAACCGGAGACGAATGAAATCGCCCGACGTATATCCCTGTGGCAGGAGCATCTTGATGCGGGTAGCCAGGGGTGAAAACAGTATCAGGCCGACGGCGCCCAGCGAATAGCCCACCATCCCCCAGACACCAAGCTGGTAGGTAAGCTGAGGGGCGGTCATGGTGGTATTGCTGGTCACCCACGTGGCCATGGCAGTGGCCGTGGCCAGCGCCAGGCCCACGTTTCTCCCGGCAAGCATGAAATCGCTGAGGGTCTTGTTGCGGCGGCCAAGCCAGTAGCCGAAACCGACCCAGACCACACCGAATATTGCCAGGATAACGAAGGCAACGGCTGGGGATAGAACCGGGCTCATGACGTCCCGGTCCTTTCCAGCCGGCGGTCGCCGATGATCAGTACGATGACCAGGGTACTGAAAAGAACAGCGCCCAGGAGAAAAAACAGCAGGGCCCGGTCAAGAGTATGGTGTTCCACCTGGACGCTGATGGTATTGCTGACACCGCTGTCGCTGGACAGGCGGTAATAATAAACGTCGTCCTCCAGGCCACTCAGCGTAAATTGCAGGGCACCATCCACCGGCCATTGTTCGACATCGCTACGGAAGTCCAGTTCAGTGGACTGCTGCAGGACGAGGTTGTCGTCCGGCGCCTCTGCTTCCCAGCGCAGCACGAAATAGCCCTCACGACTGACAGTGACATCGCTGCTGATAACCGGCGCAGCGTCGACTGCCGTGGCAAGCACCGCCATCAGCAGACAGGTTGTGGTATAGACGAAGAGCAGGAGAGTATGACTGCATTTCCCTGGCAGGTCTGGTCCCGATAGCGAGCAGGGTGGGATCTTCGAGGGGGTGCCCGCTGTCGAAGTCTCGCCGAAATTCAAAACAAGTTTCCCTGGCAGAGTTCCACCACAGACTACCACAACTGGTTACTATGCAAAACTGCGATCCAGGCCGGCGTGAACTGTTTCATTTTCAAAAACAGTGTGTTGCATTGCGCGTTCAGCCTGTTCGCCGGACCGGTCCAGTAGTCCCGGGTAAATGTCGCCCGTGACGGCAGCCAGCCGGTACCGCTTTCCCCTTGTGCCGCTGCAACCCGAATGCGGCTGCCCGGGCAGCCCCTGATCCACCGCACGGGTATACCGTCAACCGACAACGAAGGCCGCCCGGGCTGGTGACGCCCAGGGGACTGCCGGTCTTCCCGCCGGTGTCCCACCGGAATGGTGGTTTTGCCGGAATTCAACAAGGTATTTTGTTATGTGCTTGGCATTCCGCGGTACTGCGGATTGCTATCCCCGCCGTAGTTGCTAATTTGCCTGGCACCACGTCAGGAATCGGGAACTATGCAAAACACGGCAATAATAAAGGAACTGCGAAGACAATCTGCTGACTGGTTGACGGCGCACATCGATCTCCTGCTGGAGCACGAGTTGGACAAACTCCCTTCGGCGGCGTGCGCTTCCCGGGTTGTCCAGCTGCTGGATGTGCAGAAGGATAGGGTGACTCACCGTTTTACCCGTTACATCGACTATGAATTCGATAGCCTGATGGGCCAGGGAACCCGGAAATTCGAGCCCGGGGACTACCCGGATCCAAGGCTGGTAGATGCCGGATTTCTCGAAGCGGCCAATGCCATGGAAGGTATGGTAAACCATGCGCGGAATACCTGTATCAAGGCGCTGATCAACTTCAATACACGCCTCGACACGCTATTGCCACGGCGAAAAATCGATGAAACCAACAGCCCGCTGGACCCTGATCGAATTGCCAGTGCCTTTGTGGATGCCCTGGCGCCTCTCAGCTTCGATCCCGGCTATCGTCTGCCAGTCTATCGCTGTTTCAATCAGGTAGTGCTTCGACCTATCGGCGAACTGCTGGAACAGCTCAACCGGACCTGCATCGGCTACGGTGTTCTTCCCGAACTGGTCGTCGAAGGTCGCAGGCCCGAATTTCAGCGCAACAAGCGGGCCAGCCTGCGTCCCACCGACAGTCCGCTGGAGCGCGCTTTTCCCGAATCACCGGCCGCCGTGGAAGAGGCATCGACGGCTTCATCGGCCCAGCTGTTCGCAACCATCAGGATGTTATTGGGAACAGCAGGCGGCGACGGACAAAGTGCCACTGATCCTGTTGATGGCAACCATTCGAAGACGGAAGTCGTGGTTCCGACTGCAGCGCTGACAGCCCGGCAGTTTGCCGGCAGCCTGGTCAGCGAACTGGGACTGATGCCGGTTTACGGCTGTAGGGACATGAGTATCGTCGGGCGCGAAGTGGTCCTGGTGACGCGTCATCGCCTCATCCAACTGCTGGACGAAGTGCAGGCGCGGATGTTCGAGGAGGTCACCGGTGACGGTAATCCCTGCGTGGATCACCGCCTGTTTACGCGGTTGTTGGGCCGGGTACTTCTGGATTCGTCCATCGACGGTACATTGAACGCCATTTCAGCCACTGAGTTTGACCTGCTGTTGACCACCAGCCTGCTTTATGAGTCGTTCTGGCATGATCTGGCCCTGGTGGATCCGGTCCGGGAGCTGATTGCCGCGACCCAGGTCGTGATGATGAAAATTGCCCTGCATGATCCTGGACTTTTCACCAGGGTCAGTCATCCAGCACGCTATTTACTCAACGAGGTTGCCGGGGCCGGCGTTGGCAGTCTGGCAACGCAAGACCTTTACGAGGATCCCCTGTACGTCAAGCTTGAATCCCTGCTGATAAGACTGGTAATGGAGTACGACGGCAAAGAAAATCTGCTGGAAGAACTGTGCCAGGAGTTACCGGACACCGGAACCCGGAATGCGGTCCAGCCTGGGAACTCCCCGGGGGCCGGAGCCTCGAGTCTGGTCGAGCGGGACCGGCGGATAGACGAAATTCATGATTACGTCGCGGCAAGAATCCGGGAGCGAACAGGGGAGGCACTGCATCCGGTAGTGGATAAAGTGGTGAACCAGCACTACCATCGATTCCTGGTCAACATCGTCCAGCGTGACGGTCCCGGAAGCAGCAGCTGGTTGCTGGTGATGAAGATCCTGGACCTGTTATTGTGGACTGTCAACGGTGCTAGAAAACCCGGTGATCGCTCCCGCTTCGAACGGCTCAAGGCGCTGCTGCAACCCAATCTCCGCAAAGCCCTGATCTGTTCAGGGCTCGACGGCGACAGCAGTGATGCGCTGCTGGCTGACCTGCAAAAGGTGCAGGAAGCGTCATTTCAAGCCGATTGCAACATCAGGACGCTGCGGCCAGTGGCAGCGGTTGAACTGGTTTCCGGCTGCAGTGAAGCCCCGTCCGGGGAACCGGCCAGCGGCGAACCGGTCAGGCAGCGAAGCGGAACTTCCCTGGCCCGACCGGAGCTGACTGATACGCACTTCCTGGAACAGGTCGATAAGCTGCCGGTGGGCAGCTGGTTCAGGTTTCAGCTGCAGGGAGATGAAAGTATTTCCTGTACCCTGGCCGCCCGCCTTTACGGCGCGGACAAACTGGTTTTCGTCAATCGCAAGGGGGTCAGGGTGGTTGAAAAAACACGAGCCGGCCTGGCACGCGAACTGCAGGATGGCACGGTTAAGATCATCAGCGACTGGCCGCTGTTCGAGCGCGGCATGGAGTCGGTGATCGCCCGTCTTCGCAGCCGTCGCTAGAGGCCTGGTTTTTCACTGGATCCACGATTCCCGTACACCACGGACTGCAGGCACAATACCGTGTCACTACCGCCTGGCTACGGACCACTGGACCCGACAATCGGATTTGACAGCCAGGGACCAGAAACCAGGTTAACCTGCCAGGCAATCACTCATTAAGACCCCCTGTCTTTTCTGCACGCCTGTCCCGTGCCATGTCGAGGCGTCGTCCGCCGACAATGACCGTGTCACCGCTGGCAGGTGTGACCAAGACGCCACGTTACGCGGCGAGCCGCGGAGCACAGGCATGGAGTCAGGCCGAGTCTCCCTGGCATGCTGTTGAGATACGTCATGAGTGCAGCCAGGACGAGGTGAAAACTGTCGAAAAAACGCAGTTTATCCAATGTGGATGATCATTTTGAGGCAGTCTTCAACGAGGTATTGGCAAGCGGAATAGTTTTTCTACCGCCTGTTAGTATAATGCTTGCCTTTCGTGTCCGGCGATCCTGGTCGCCGGCATACCGTTGAGTCGCCCTGACACTGACAACAATGGAACATAAAGGAGCAAGCATGACTGGCTGTCGATACCCGCGGAACAGATTCCGTCCCACCCTTTCACTGGCCCTGGCCGGCCTGGTAATGCCGCCACTCTGCCTTGCCCAGGAAGACTCCCTGCCAGTGGAAGAGGTCATCGTTATCGGTGTGACACCGGTCGCCGGGCCCGGGCAACCACTGGGCAAGCTGCCATTCAATGCCCAGACCATCAGTGCCGCGGACCTGGCCAATTCCCTGAGCCTGGATATTACCGATCACCTGAACAGTAACCAGGCCAGCGTGTCGCTGAATGCCGCGCAGAACAATCCCCTGCAACCGGATCTGCAGTACCGGGGTTTCACGGCCTCGCCGTTGCTCGGGTTACCCCAGGGCGTGGCGGTCTATCAGGATGGTGTCCGCCTCAACGAGCCCCTGGGTGACGCGGTGAACTGGGATATGTTGCCGGAGTCGGCGATTTCCAGCATGACCCTGCTCAGTGGTGCCAACCCGGTGTTTGGACTCAACGCACTTGGCGGCGCCATCAATGTGCAAATGAAAAACGGGTTCAATTACCAGGGTAACGAAGCCGAGGTCTATACCGGCGACTGGAATCGACGTGTCGGCAGTATCGAATCCGGGAACAACAATGGCACCTGGGGTTACTATGTCAATCTCAGTTATTTCGAGGAGGACGGCTGGCGGGATCTATCCGACTCGGACGCGCTGAACTTTTACGGCAGCCTGAGCTGGCGTGATGGCACACGAACGGCCCTCGACCTGGTGGTACAGGATGGGCAGAGCGAACTGACCGGCAACGGCGCCTCGCCGGCGGGCCTGCTGTCCCTGGATCGGGCGGCGGTTTTCACGGCACCGGATATAACCGAAAACGACCTCAGCCTGTTCAGCCTCAAAGGCAGGCACTACCTGCAGGAAGACCTGCTGTTTTCCGGCACGGTTTACCGGCGCAGTAATGACACAGATGCCTTTAACGGCGATGCGTCGGAGTTCGAGCAGTGCGAGTTTGCCGGTGGTGCACAGGCCTTGTTCGAGGAAGCCGATGACTTGGAAGAATTGCTGGACAGCGAGCTGGGAATCGACCTGGACGACATTTGCGAGGGTGAGGATGAGAGCATCACCAGTTTTGCACTGCTGGAACAGCTTATCATCGACCAGGCAGCCCAGGCCGGTCTCGATCCCGAGGATTTTGAGCTTGAGAATATTGCCGCGGAACTGAGCGGCAGTGGCATTCTCAGCGACGAAGCGGTCAATAACATCAGCAATCGGGATCAGACCAGCGACGGCCTGGAAAGTCAGCTTACCTTCCTCCAGGATGTCGCCGGGTTGTCCAATCGACTGGTGGTCGGTGTCAGCTACTTCAACGGGGAATCCCGCTTTCGTTCAGTAACGGAACTGTCCGGACTCGATCCGGCCACCCGCTCCACCGCGGGCCTGGGTACCGGCGCGTTTGTCGATGAAGCCGCTACGGATATATTCACGGAAACCCGAACCTGGAGCCTGTATTTTACCGATTCGCTAGATCTTACTGAATCCCTTACCCTGACCCTGGCGGGTCGTTTTAATGAAAGTGACGTGACCCTAAGAGACAGGAGCGGAGAGCGTCCGGAGCTTAATGGAGATCACCGTTTCTCGCGATTCAATCCTTCAGTTGGCCTGACCTGGCAGATGGACGAGGGTATTAATGTCTATGTTGCCTACAATGAGTCTAACCGTGTGCCGACGCCTATCGAATTATCCTGCAACGATGCCATTTTCAGCGCTGCCCAGTCCCGGGTGGCTGATGAAGGTGGTGACCCGGAGGACGTGGATTTCGAGTGTCGCCTGCCCAATGCATTCCTTGCCGACCCCCCGCTGGACGATGTGGTAACCCAGAACGTGGAAGCGGGTTTTCGTATCCGCACGGATGACATCCGCTATACGCTGGGTCTATTCCACGCCGTCAATCAGGACGACATTATTTTTCAGACTACCGGCCGGGCCACCGGCCTGTTCGCCAACGTCGACAAGACGCGCAGACTTGGCCTGGAATCGTCGTTGTCCGGTAATCTTGGAGAATTGAACTGGTTTGCCAATTACAGCTACGTGGATGCCACATTCCAGGACGATTTTCTGGCCTTGAGTCCAAATCACGACTTCGCCGATGATGACGGCAACATCAGCGTCGAAGCCGGGGACCGCATTCCTGGTATACCCAATCACCAGGTGAAGCTGGGTGGCAGCTACCGGTTTGGCAGTGCATTACAGCTGGGTGGTGAACTGATCTACAATGCCAGCCAGCCATTACGGGGAGACGAATCCAATCAGCTGGACGAAGTGGACAGTTTCGCCATCGTCAATCTCAGGGCCTTGTATAACCTCAATGACTCCATCAGTGTCTTCGCCCGAGTCAACAACCTGTTCGATAGCGACTATGAAAGCTTTGGTCTCCTGGGGGAAGATCCAACGGAGGTCATCGCTTCGTTGGCGGATCAGAGCCCGGTTTTTCTTGGCGCCGGGGCACCACGGGCCGCCTGGATCGGGGTTCGTATTGGATTTTAGGGTCCCGGTCAGGCCGTAAGCAATCCTGCAGGCGCGTCGCCCGGCTACCGGCGGGTGGCGCCCGCATCGGACAATTGCGGATTCAGGTCAGGTAGGCTGCCGCAACGGGAATTGGCCGTTCTTCACCCGAGTTCAAAGGATCAACAGAAAATTGATGTGCCTCAATGAATTAACAAAAGGGCGAGTAGACCTCTTTTCGTAACCGGGAGTTTACGATACGTTGGGCAGGCGTGAGTGGTGAATTTGCCACGGTACTGTTCCTAACGAGGGCTTTTCCTTGAAAATTTCCTACCGACTTCTCAACACGACACTACTGTTTACAGGGTTGACTTTCCTGACTGCATGTGGGAGCGACGGCGATACGTCACAGGCCCGCTTACCCATCAGTATCAACGAGGTCATGGCATCGCTGATCAATCATTCTGCTGACCCTATCTGGATTGCGGCATGGCGTAATCCTCAGTCTGAACGCGACTGGCGGGAGCTCGAGCACCTGGCTCGGCAACTGCAGGTTGGGGGCGCGCTCCTGGCGCTGCCCGGCACCGGACCATTGGATGATGAATGGGTCGCGGATCCGGCGTGGGTGACCTATGCAAATGACCTCAGTTCGGCCGCAGCACGCGCCGTAGCCGCGGCACGGTCACAGGACGTGGCGCAGATTGAACTGTCCGGCGACGAAATAGTGGACATCTGCGAGGGTTGCCACATAGATTTTAAACCTGACGTTCCAACCATGAATATTTACGGCGAGTTATCGCCCCTGCCATCCGATCAGGATCGCTAGCCCCTGGCGGGCAGCAAACCCGGCGTCTCTGCGGTAACAGGAGACGCCGGGTTTTTTTATTCCCGGGAAGTGCCGGCCCGTTGCCGCAGCGGGTCAGTCGCTATCTGACTGTATCCCGCGACGCTGCCGAGAGTATTCCTGCCAGGAAGTTTCATGCAGAGACCGACAATGGGCCTGTTGCGGGATGGACAGCAGTTCGCACTGCCGTCGTCGATCCTGCTGAATATTGGTATATACCTGTTCAGCGGTACACGATACCAGCAGCGACATCGCCACAGGAATCCCGATTTTCAAGGTTCGTTCAGGACTCAACAGGTTCAAACGGCACTCCTGCCCATCTATCGCCATGCACCGAGAATCAGGCCCATCAGGGTTAACACCACGACCCAGTAGCCACCATTGATGGCGATGTAGCGAAAGGAACGCTGTTCGAACAGGGCGTTGACACCGATTGCCATGGCGACCCAGCCAAAACCGGTCAGAAAGCCGTAGAAGGCACCGGTACCGGCATTGACCTGGTCTGCAGCGTCCGGGTTACCGAAGAAAAACATCGCCAGGCAGAAGGCCATGACGAACTGAAAGAGCAGGGCAAAACCAAAGGTCCTGGCCATGTTGCCCTGGGCGATTTTTTCTTCGGTCATGCCGGCTTCGACCATCCAGGCCTTGCTGAACAGTGGTCCGTACCAGGCAAAGCCGACCGCGAATGCGCTCAGGACAGCGGCGATGACGGCCAGCCAGTTGATTGCAGAAAAATCCATGTCTTATCCTCCAGCAAAGGAAAAACCGGGCCGGTAATTGCCTCACGGTTCGACCTGATCAGCTCAAGGCAATTCACCAGTCCGAACTTTAGCGCCTTCCTGGCGGCAATACCACTGTCCGGCGGCAAGGCGCTTCGTCAGTGAACTCGCCTGTGAAAGCCATAGTAATTCCATAATTGATCAGAGGTTCCTTGAATGGAAATACTCAGTCAGGAGCCTCTAGAGGTGTGACTCGGCAAACTCCGCCAACAGGGAGCGTGGAACCCCCTGCAGCAGGATATTGCCACCATGGCTGAAATCCTTGAACCGCTCGGTGAGGTAGGTAAGGCCCGAGCTGGTGGGCGTCAGAAACGGTGTATCGATCTGGGCCAGGTTGCCGAGACAGATCACCTTGGAGCCCTTGCCGGCCCTGGTCACAATGGTCTTGATCTGATGGGGGGTAAGATTCTGGGATTCATCGATGATGATGAGGCTGCTTTGAAAACTCCTGCCGCGAATATAGTTCATGGACTTGAACACCAGGGGGACCTTTTCGAGCACGTAATCGATACTGCTGTGACAGTTCTCGTCATCCCAGTGCAGGGCTTCCAGGTTGTCGGTAATGGCGCCAAGCCATGGCTCCATTTTTTCCTCTTCGGTGCCGGGCAGAAAACCGATGTCCTCGTCGAGCCCCTGGATGCTGCGGGTGGCGATAATGCGCCGGTACAGCTTGCTGGGCACGGTCATTTCAATGGCTGCAGCCAGGGCCAGGATAGTCTTGCCTGAACCCGCCGAGCCGGTGAGGTTGACCAGGTGAATATCCGGATCAAGCAGCAGGTTCAGTGCCATGGCCTGGTAAACGTCACGGGGCGTCAGTCCCCATGCTTCGGTATGCAGGACCGTGTCCAGGTCCAGGTGCAGGAGGTCCACACTGTCTTCGCCAATACCGCAGATCCTGGCCAGAAACCCGCTGTCGTCGAGTACGAACTGGTTGGGGTGCACCGGTTGCTGAAAATGTTCCCTGGAAACCCGGTAATAAGTGCGACCTGCATCCCGGGTGGTCTCCACGTCTGCAACGTTGGCCCAGAAAGAACCGGAATATTCAATGTAGCCCTTGTTCAGTTTCTCGATGTCGCTCAGCAGCTGGTCACTCTGGTAGTCTTCGGCTTCGATACCACAACCCCTGGCCTTGAGCCTGATATTGATATCCTTGCTGACCAGTACCACCCGCTGCTCCGGATACTGCTGTCTCAGGTGGCAGACGTCATTGAGAATCCGGTTGTCGTTGCTGTGATGGGGTAACGCGATGAGGTTGTCCGGATTCCGGGTCATCAGTACCGACAGGTGTCCGCTGGGGGATGCCGGATCACCCCGTGGAATTGGCACCCCGGCCTCCACCTCTGCCGGACTGGCCCTGCCCAGCATGGTATCCAGCTCCCGGATCGCCTGGCGACAATCCGCGGCGATGGATTGACGGCTGCTCTTGAGGTTGTCCAGTTCTTCCAGGACGGTAATGGGAATTACGACGTGATGTTCGTCGAAACTGAAAATTGACGTGGGATCGTGAATCAGGACGTTGGTATCGAGGACGTAAAGTATCGGACGGGCGGAAGTCTGTCGCGTGGATTGAGTGGAGGGTGAGCTATCGACCAGTTCAACTGCGCTCATAATGTCACTACCTTTTGACTGCTGTAAATTAAAGGACCGGTGCACGCCAGGAACGGCGGGCGGTTCGCGGAGGGAAATCCGGGGTTGCTAAGCAATTGGGGAGGGCTCCTGTAAACAGGGGGGACTTACCCAGTCTCGTCGGCCGCTGGTCGCCAAATCTTGAGGGTTCGATGGGCAACGGCAGGTAACTGTGGAGCCATGCCGGGCAATCACGTGGACCCGGAATGACAGTGGATTTCGATGTGGTCAAACTCGTGTCATCTGAGTTGTGCTAAGATTTGAAGAACATGAATAGTAATACCGTCAATCGCCGTGAATTTCTGCAGCTGGGGACCGCCGGGTTCCTGCTGTTCGCAGCCGGTGCAGCCACTGCTGTCGGGGATCAGGCCGGAGGCGACGTGGCAGCCGGTGTATCCAGCCTGGGAGACATCGGTCCATTGCAACCGGCGGATAACAACGGCGTGATGCTGCCGCCGGGCTTCAGGTCGCGGGTGGTTGCCAGGTCCGGAGAAAAGCCGGTCCCCGGGTCTGACTACACCTGGCACGCTGCACCGGACGGTGGAGCCGCCTTTGCCGCAGATGACGGGGGGTGGGTTTACGTGTCCAACGCGGAACTGCGGAACGGGCAGGGAGGTGTCGGTGCGTTAAGGTTCAGCCCCGCCGGCGAATTGACCGACGCCTATCCGATTCTCCAGGGGACCTCCATCAATTGCGCCGGCGGCAGGACGCCGTGGCAGACCTGGCTGTCCTGTGAGGAATTCGACCTGGGGCAGGTCTATGAATGCGACCCGTTCGGTAAGCGGGTGGCCGAAGTCCGGCCGGCTCTTGGCAGGTTTAAACACGAGGCCGTGGCCGTGGATCCGGTAAATCAGGTTCTGTACCTGACCGAGGACAAGCCGGACGGCGCCCTGTACCGTTTTCGTCCCCATCGTCCACTGCCGTACCTGGAAAGCGGTACGTTGGAAGTTGCAAGAATGCATGCCGGCGGCGGACGTCCTTTTCTGAGCTGGGCAACACTACCGGATCCCCTGGCCGAAACTGCACCGACCCGTTACCAGGTGCCGGACTATGCACCTTTCCGCGGTGGTGAAGGGCTGGTCTACCAGGCCGGTAAAGTTTATTTTTCCACCAAGCACGACAACCGCGTGTGGTGTTATCACGTGGCCAACAACGAAATTACCGTGCTTTACGATATTGCCATCAGTACCAATCCGATTTTGAGTGGCGTCGACAACCTGGCCATCACGCCATCCGGCGAAGTGCTGGTGGCCGAGGACGGCGGCGATATGCAGATCGTAGTGCTGACTCCTGACGAACGTGTCATTCCCCTGGTGCAGATTCCGGGACACCAGCGGTCGGAAATCACCGGTCCGGCCTTCGATCCGGCTTATCGTCGCCTCTATTTCAGTTCCCAGCGCGGCAGCACGGGACACAGCAGCGACGGTGTTACCTACGAAATCAGCCTGGCAGAAAGCTGATTCCGGCGAAATACCCCTGCCAACCATTCTCCCTACCAAGCTGTTGAACTGCCCCCGCCCCGGGATCAGGGATGACCCGGGAAGTACCCCGGTATCCGGGCAGACAACCAGAGAACCTGCATTGACTTGTCGGGCAGCGCCGTGGATAAATTGTTCTTCGGCTGCAACCTGCAGTCCTGGAACTGTCCCAGGCTTTTTCCTGGGCCGGAAAAACCTCGACCACCTGGCAAGGGGCTTTTTACGTGAAAAAGTTACAGATAAGTGCAGAAAACCTGGAGAAGTTTCTCGGTAATTGCCACCGGCGACGCTATCCCAAGGGGGTACAGCTGGTAGCCCCCGGGGACCCGGCAGACACGCTGTTCTATATCATTGAGGGCTCACTGGCGGTAACCCTGGAAGACGAAAATGGCCAGGAACTGATTCTTACCTACCTTAATCCCGGCGAATTTCTGGGTGAGATGGGGCTGTTTATTGAACAGTCCACCCGTAATGTGATGATCAAGACGCGCAGCGAGTCCGTGCTGGCGGAAATCAGCTACAGCCGGGTGAACCAACTGATTCACGAATCCAACCCGGAAGGTGCCATCGCCCTGTTGATTGGTATTGGCGCCCAGCTCAGCGATCGACTGCTGAAGACCAGTCGAAAGGTCGGCCTGCTGGCGTTTCATGACGTCACCGGCCGAATAGCCCGCACACTCCTGGATCTGTGTGAGCAGCCGGATGCCATGACTCATCCGGACGGCATGCAGATTCAGATAACCCGGCAGGAGATCAGCCGCATCGTCAGCTGCTCACGGGAAATGGCCGGAAAGATCATGGCCAACCTGGAACAGCAGGGACTGATCACGGTGGAGGGTAAGAAAACCATAATCGTTCATGGCTTCGACCGCCCCGCCTACAACGCCCCCGGGTAAACACCCGGGTCCCTGGTCGATCTGGGGCAACCATCCACCGGCAGTTCCCTAAAGTTTCCGGGGAGTCCTTACGCTAACACTGGTTAGGGATTCTCTGAGCCTGTCGAACTCGCCGTTACCGGAGAAAAGTTGCAATGCCCAGACTGACAGTCGATGGGGAATCACTTCGAAGTTTTCTGGAAATCTGCCAGCAGCAAAGCTATCCCAAGAACGCTCACATCGTCACTCCCGGTGATCCTGCCGATACCCTTTACTACGTTGTCAAAGGGTCGCTGGTGGTGAGCCTGGAAGAAGAGAACGGCCAGGAGCTGATACTCACCTACCTCAATCCCGGCGAATTTCTCGGCGAACTGGGCCTGTTCGTTGCCCAGTCAACCCGTAACGTGCTGATAAAAACACGGTCGGAAACCACGCTGGCGGAAATCAGCTACGATCGGATCATTGAATTGATCAATGACTCCGGGTCGCCCAGCGCCATTCCCCTGTTGATCTCCATTGGTACCCAGCTGAGCAGCCGGGTTCTGCAAACCAGCCGCAAGGCCGGCATGCTGGCGTTCTACGATGTTACGGGCCGAATCGCCCGCACCCTGCTGGAGCTTTGCGAGCAGCCGGATGCCATGACCCATCCGGAGGGCATGCAGATCCAGATCACCCGCCAGGAACTGGGCAAGATAGTCAGCTGTTCCCGGGAAATGGCCGGCCGCATACTTACCAACCTGGAACAGGAAGGCCTCATCTCGGTAGAAGGCAAAAAAACCATCATCGTTCACGGTGCCCGGCACCCGGTCCTGTCGCCGATCAAGGGCGTATCCAACTGAACAGAGGATTCCAGGACCTGCCCGGTGGTCGAACGGAAATTACCGCGACACCGAAGTCCTGTCATCGGGGAACCCCAGGCAACTCGGTCGGTGCGACTGCCCATTCGGGCAGGGCCTGCCGGTCAGAAGGTCCTTCAGAAAATCTTGACAGATTCCCCGCGGCCCAGCCGTTGTCGCCAATCGCCGGCGAGTTGACTTTTCAACATGGATCAAGCCGAAAGGCGACTTTCCCCGTTATACTGGTCACTTCTGTAGACTGATAAATTAAAGCTGGCGGACAACTATGAAACGACGCACATTCCTCGCAGCCTCCGGGGTTGGTTCGGCCGGACTGCTGTTACCGGTTGCCACGCTGGCACAGGGCACTTTGGCGGACAACGAACTGAAAATTCCCGAGTTGCTGTCCGGACGACTGGAGAACGGACGCCGCCACTACCGCCTGCGGGCCCAGCGGGGAACCACCCGATTTTTCCCGGACCTGGAAACGCCGACCCTGGGACTCAATGGCAGCTACCTTGGGCCGACGATTCGGCTCAAGGACGGGGAAGACGTCACCATGCACGTGGAAAACGCCCTGGGTGAGCCCACCACGATTCACTGGCATGGCCTGCATGTTCCGGCAAAGGCGGATGGCGGTCCCCACTCAGTCATCGGGGCCGGTGAGACCTGGCGTCCGGAATTCCAGGTCATGGAACATGCCGGCACGTTCTGGTATCACTCCCACCTGATTAACAGGACAGGAGATCATGTCTATCAAGGACTGGCGGGCATGATTATCGTCGATGACGATGAAAGCGCCGGTCTGCCGATGCCCCGCGAATACGGCATCGATGATATTCCTCTGGTGATCCAGGACCGACGATTCAACCAGGATGGCAGTTTCCAGTATGTTCGTGCCCACAGTGACATTATGACCGGAATGTTCGGCGACAGGGTCCTGGTCAACGGTACCCTGAATCCGGTTTTTTCCGCCACCACCAGTAAAGTCCGTTTGCGGATGCTGAACGGCTCCAACGCCCGTACCTATAACCTGGCATTCAGCGATGGGCGCCGTTTCACCCAGTTGTCCTGTGACGGCGGCTTTCTCGATCGGCCGGTAGAGATGAGCGTGGTGGAACTGGGACCCGCCGAGCGTTGTGACATCGTGGTGGATGTCAGCGACGGCAGCCCCGTGGACCTGATAAGTCTGCCAATGGCCGCAGATTCACCCTACAGACCGCAGGGCATGATGCGCAACATGCACCCCACCAACGGCGAACGGCTGCAGATCCTGGCCATTCGTCCCCAGTCGGCCCTGGAGAAGTCCGACGATCTGCCTGACCGACTGGTGCCCATGATCCGCTTTCAGGATCGTGGCATAGACAACACCCGTCGATTTACCCTGTCCATGGCCATGGGCATGGGTATGCGTGGCAGGATGATGCGGGGGCGAGGAGGTCCCCGGGGTGGCATGATGATGGGTCGTGGCGGTGATCAGTTCTTAATCAACGGCCAGGCCATGGACATGTCGGTAATCAATGAAACCGTGCCCATGGGCTCCACCGAGATCTGGGAGGTGGTCAACGATTCCATGATGATGCACCCGTTCCACGTACACCATGGCCAGTTCCAGGTACTGGATCGCAATGGCCGGCCGGTGCATGCCCATGAGAGAGGTTACAAGGATACGGTCAAAGTCGGCCCGGGTGAGACCGTGCGGCTGGTGATGACGTTTGATCATTTCTCCGACGCGGAATCCCCTTACATGTACCACTGTCATATCCTGGAGCACGAGGACAACGGCATGATGGGGCAGTTTGTTGTCGTCTGATCTCCGGGACCCTGGCATCCAGGACATGGCTGCGTCTCCTGCTTCCGGAACATAGCCCTGGGTGACCGTTGTTTCGTGGTCCTGTTCCCCGGCAAGGTAACTGTCGGGGTTGCGCGGAAGGCAGTTGTGTCCGGGCGTGTTTTCCGCCATCCTTTCGCTTTTCCGGCCGCTTTTCCGGCCGCTATTCAGGATTGTCGCAGGATTTATGTCTGAAGCACTGTTTCAGCAGTTTCTGGTGATTCTCGGATTTTCACTGTTTGCCAGTGTACTGTTCCGACGCCTGCGCATGGCGACCATCGTCGCCTATATCGTGGTTGGTGCTGTTATCGGCCCATCGGCGTTTTCACTGGTGGAAGACCCGGCACGTTTCAGTTTACTGGGCGAGTTCGGCGTAGTTTTCCTGCTGTTTACCCTGGGCCTGGAATTCAGCCTGAAAAAAATGCTGGCCATGCGATTCGCCGTATTCGGGGTCGGCGGCGTGCAGGTCCTGGTCTGCACCGTGGTTTTCTCGGTGGTGGTGTTCCTCTGGGGGGCTACCTGGCAGACGGCCATCCTCACTGCCGGTGCGCTGGCCCTTTCCTCTACCGCGATCGTGACCAGGGAACTGGTCAACAATCGTCAAATGCATAACCTGCACGGCCAGCTTTCCATCGGCGTACTGCTGTTTCAGGACCTGATAGCCGTCGTGTTCCTGGTACTGGTGCCGGTGCTGGGTGAGGGCAACGAGGCTTCTCTCCTGTCCAGCCTCGGCGTTGCCGGTCTCAATGCCGTGGTGCTGGTGGCACTGCTGCTGGCCATTGGCAAATGGATCATTCCCGTTGTTTACGACGAAGTTGCCCGCAGTGGATCTGACGAAATCTTTGTACTGACCACGCTGGTTATCGTCCTGCTGGCGGCGTGGCTGACTCACAGTTTTCACCTGTCCATGGCCCTGGGCGGGTTCGTCACCGGGATGATGCTGGGCGAGGGCCCTCTGCGTTACCAGATACAGGCGGATATCCGTCCATTCAGGGATATCCTGCTTGGCCTGTTTTTCGTGACCATAGGCATGAGCCTGGACCTGTCCCTGCTGCTTGGGTACGCACCGCGAATCGTGGCGTTCACGCTGTTGCTGTTGATAGTCAAATCCCTGGTGGTGGCGGCGTCGGTGCGGGTACTGGGCTTTGCCACCAGGGATGCCCTGAGCGTCGGTATTAACCTGGCCCAGGCCGGGGAATTCGGTCTGGCCCTGATGGCCCTGGCCCTGCTGAATGGTGCCGTACCCGTCGAGCAGGCATCCTTCATCAGCATCATCATCATCTTCAGCATGGTGGCAAGCCCGTTACTGATTCGCCACACGGACTTTCTCAGCCGCAAACTGGCGAAGTCCGCACGACCTGAAACAAGACAACGACCGGTTCAGCTTGACCTGGAGGGACACGTGATAATAGGCGGGTTTGGTCGCCTTGGTACGACCCTGGCCGGGTTTCTGGAACAGAACGACATTCCCTATATTGCCATCGACACCGATATCGACCTGGTGGAAAGGCACCGTCGGAATGGTGTCAATATTGTTTACGGTGACAGCCACAATACCGAGATTCTGGAGCATTGCCACCTGGCGGCGGCCAGGCTCGTGGTGCTGACATTTCGTTCCCTTGAAGAAGGCAAGGCAGCTATTGCCCGGATCCGCCAGCGTCATCCTGACGTGCCGATCATTGTCCGCTGCCTGGAGCAGGGTGGCTTCGAGGAGTTGATCTCCACCGGGGCCGACCAGGTTTTCCCGGAACTGCTGGAGTCCAGCCTGATGATCAGTCGTCAGGCCATGGAACTGCTGCATATCGACGAGCCGGTAATCGATCGCCAGATAGACGAATATCGCCGGGACATGACGACTGCCGAGGAAGGTTCCTAGGAAGGTTCCCAGGAAGACGGCTCATTGATCACCGGCCAGCACCTGCGCGATACTGTCAGCCGGTATAGACCGTTTTGATATTGACGAATTCACGGATACCAAAATGGGAGAGTTCCCGTCCGTAGCCGCTCTGCTTGATGCCGCCGAA
>Ga0070726_10000607_pt1 | contig 42668 bp, 36 predicted proteins | sample tdAd471_FD_67275 | JGI IMG/M metagenome (GOLD analysis project Ga0070726, IMG submission 67275) | Marine sediment microbial communities from the Atlantic coast under amendment with organic carbon and nitrate - tdAd47.1 | ecosystem: Environmental > Aquatic > Marine > Coastal > Sediment | place...
AAGCATGGCGGAAGGAGAAAAGTTAATTCCCATTAATATTGAGGATGAGATGAAATCTGCCTACATTGATTATTCAATGTCGGTCATTGTGTCACGTGCCCTGCCAGATGTTCGTGATGGATTAAAGCCTGTTCATAGAAGAGTGCTCTACGGAATGCACGATTTGGGAGTAAGGTCTTCGAGTTCCCATAAAAAATCTGCCCGTATTGTAGGGGAGGTTTTGGGTAAATATCACCCACACGGTGATTCTTCGGTGTATGACACCATGGTGCGGATGGCACAAGAGTGGAGTTTAAGGTATATGCTGGTAAACGGTCAGGGTAACTTTGGTTCCATAGATGGGGACAGTCCGGCGGCTATGCGATATACCGAGGCCAAAATGCGCAAGATTGCGGAAGAAATGTTGGCCGATATCGACAAGGATACCGTAGATCATCAACTTAATTTTGATGACACCCTGGAGGAGCCTACCGTACTGCCGACCCGTATTCCAAACCTTTTGGTTAACGGAGCTTCCGGTATCGCCGTGGGTATGGCAACCAATATGCCACCACATAACTTAACTGAAGTTGTGGACGGTACGGTCGCCTACATAGATAATCACGATATTGAAATAGACGAGCTGATTACACACATTAAGGCCCCTGATTTCCCTACTGGGGGAATTATTTATGGGTATGATGGCGTAAAAGAAGCTTTCCATACAGGTCGCGGACGTGTTGTGATGCGTGCCAAAGCCACCATTGAGGAAGTACAGGGCAAGGAAAGTATTGTTGTAACTGAAATCCCTTATCAGGTCAACAAGGCGGATATGATCAAAAAGACCGCCGATTTGGTCAATGAAAAGAAAATAGAAGGCATATCTACCATAAGGGACGAGTCCGATAGGAACGGAATGCGTATCGTATATATATTGAAGCGCGATGCCATTCCGAACATTGTACTTAACATGTTGTACAAGTACACGGCCCTTCAATCATCCTTCAGTGTCAATAATATTGCATTGGTCAAGGGTAGGCCGGAACTTTTAAACCTAAAAGAAATCATCCACTATTTTGTGGAGCACAGGCACGATGTTGTGGTTCGTAGAACCAAGTTCGAGCTTAAAAAGGCAGAAGATCGTGCGCATATCTTGGAGGGGCTTATTATTGCTTCGGATAATATTGATGAGGTAATTGCCATTATCAGAGGCTCTTCCAATGTTGAAGAGGCACGGAATAGTCTTATTGAACGTTTCAAGCTGACCGAGCTTCAGGCCAAGGCCATTGTAGAAATGCGCTTGCGTCAACTTACCGGTCTGGAACAAGATAAATTGCGGGAGGAACATGCCGAACTGTTAAAGGCCATCGAGGATTATAAGGATATTCTTGATAAGAAAGATCGTAGAATGCAGATCATCAAAGATGAACTTCTTGAAATAAAGGAGAAGTACGGTGATGAAAGAAGATCTGAAATCAACTATGCGGGAGGAGACCTGAGCATTGAGGATATGATTCCCGATGAGCAAGTTGTAATTACCATATCCCATGCCGGATATATTAAAAGAACATCACTTTCTGAATATAAAACCCAACATAGAGGTGGAGTGGGACAAAAAGCATCCTCGACCCGAAATGAGGATTTCTTGGAGCATCTGTTCGTGGGCACAAACCACCAGTACATGTTGTTCTTTACCCAAAAGGGGAAATGTTTCTGGATGCGCGTGTACGAGATTCCGGAAGGAAGCAGAACATCCAAAGGTAGAGCTATACAGAACTTGGTCAACATTGAACAGGATGACAAGGTTAAAGCCTTTATTTGTACCCAAGACCTTAAAGATGAGGAGTATGTGAACAGTCACTTTGTGATCATGGCCACAAAAAAGGGTACGGTGAAAAAGACTTCTTTGGAGCAGTATTCCAGACCACGTCAAAATGGTATCAATGCCATTACCATTCGCGAGGATGATGAACTACTGGAAGCTAAATTAACTACCGGTACCAGCCAAATATTCCTAGGTCTTAAGTCAGGAAAAGCCATTCGTTTTGAGGAATCAAAGACAAGGCCAATGGGTAGAAATGCATCTGGGGTGCGCGGTATCAGATTGGCAGATGAGAATGATGAGGTAGTGGGTATGGTGTCCGTGCATAATTTTGAGGATGATATTTTAGTAGTATCCGAAAGAGGTTATGGCAAGCGTTCCAATATAGAGGACTACAGGATAACCAACCGAGGTGGAAAAGGTGTCAAAACCATTTCCATTACCAAGAAAACAGGAGGCCTTGTCGCTATCAAAAATGTTACCGATACGGATGATCTGATGATTATCAACAAATCGGGAATCGCCATTCGAATGGGAGTTGAAGACCTTAGGGTAATGGGAAGGGCCACACAAGGAGTTCGTCTTATCAATCTAAAGGATAACGATTCCATTGCAGCAGTTGCCAAAGTCATGAAAGAAGATGACCCGGTCGATGAAGTAGATATCAGGGATATTGAAGTCAAAGGAGAGGATGGCACGGCTATTGATGATAATACGGACGAAAAAGAATAAATTTCAACTAAGTAATAATCGATAAACACTAAAAATTACAATTTTTAACATGAGAACAAGAATATTAATACTATTAGCCATAGGGATTTCCACGATGGGTTTTGCCCAAAAGGACGCGATGAAGACGGCGGAAAAGGCTCTAAAGGACGGTGATGCCGCGGCGGCAAAAACAGCGTTGATGAGCGCAGCCTCCACTATTGAATCGGCCAAAGAAAAAGATCAGGCCGAGTATTATGCACTTTTAGGAAATGCGAACTATGAATTGGCCAAGAAGGGAGATATTGCTTCCTATAAATCGGCATTGGATGCATATAATAAAGTAATCGAAGTGGAAGAAGCGAGCGGAAAATCCAAATATACTTCCGTTGCACAGGAGCAAATGGGACAAATGACAGGTGATTTGGTAAACGCCGCCGTAGAGGATAACAATAACAAAAAGTTTAGCGAAGCCGCTGAAAAATTATATTTAAGCTACACACTTAGCCCAAAAGATACGGTATACTTGTATTACGCGGCCAGTAGTGCGGTCAACGGGCAGAACTACGAAGAAGCCCTAGAATATTACGAGGAGCTAAAAGAACTTGGTTACAATGGAGAGGCCGTTACCTATACCGCTGTGAATGTAGAGTCGGGAGAGACCGAAACCATGGACAAGACTACTCGTGACCTTTATGTGAAAGCAGGCACGCACAAAGACCCAAAAGAAGAGATCAGCCCTTCCAAAAAGCCGGAAATCGTTAAAAACATTGCATTGATCTACCAGCAAATGGGGGAAAATGAAAAAGCTATCGAAGCTTATGCCGATGCAAGAGCGGAAAACCCGGACGACGTAAATTTAGTATTGGGAGAAGCTAACCTTCACTATGCTATTGGTGACAAAGAAAAGTTTAAGGAGTTGATGGGTCAGGCTTCCGCCATGGCTCCGGACAATGCTGATTTGCTTTACAATATCGGTGTGATCAATATGGAACAAGGAAACTTGGAAGATGCCAGAGATGCCTACAAAAAAGCCTTGGCCATCGACCCAGGTTACATCAATGCATTATTGAACCTTTCCACAACGTATGTGAATGAGGGTAACGGCCTTATTGATGAAATGAACGTATTGGGAACTTCCAAGGCCGATATCGCTAAATACGATGAGCTTAAGGATAAGAAAGATAGTCTTTTTAGAGAGGGAGCTGGTGTTTTGGAGGATGCACTTCAGTCCAATCCCGATAACGAAAGTATCTTGACCCAGTTGAAAAATATTTATGGAGCTTTGGGTGACAATGAAAACTTCATGAGAATCAAAAAGCTTTTGGGGGAGTAACCACAATCTCCTTAAAAAAGTAAAAGCCCCGAACTTCGGGGCTTTTTTATATCACTTTTTTAATCACCCGTAACTGATGGGTATATAACTTTTCCTCAGAATTAAAAATACCTGTATGATCAATCCTATCAATACGTACATGACCGTTTACATGGATGATATAATTGTCCTGAAGAATAATCCCTACATGATCTATAACCCCTTCATTGTCATCAAAAAAGGCCAAATCACCAGGTTCACTTTCTTCAATAAAGCTCAAGGCCTCCCCTTGTTTGGATTGCTCCATAGCTGTTCGCGCCAAGGAATATCCATTAATTTTATAGACCATTTGGGCAAATCCCGCACAATCAATTCCAAAAGGGGTTTTTCCTCCAGCTAAATATGGGGCTTTTAAGTACAGGATCGCCGTATCGACCAAACTCTCTTTAGATCTTTTTTCAGCGTGTACATGGCCTTCAAAGTTATGCTTCAATAATTCCGGCAAGTTGACCATGGAACCCATTAAAATGGGTTGCAGCATACCATCATCAGTACAAATATGGGATATGACATCGGAGCATACTTTTTGTGGCTCCATGCTCTGGAGATCATTGTAAACCTGCTCAGGAATAAAGGAAAACTGATTGTTCGAAATCCAACCTTCAAAACCGTCATAAGCTATCCTGATTCTGCTCCATTTTTTTCTACATTCCAAAACCTTGAAATGCTCCCCGTACAATAATTGGGATGACATTTCGGCACAATCGTCCGGATTGGTTCTAATGGGAACAATACTTAGAGGACAAATTCCATATTGCATTTACTGTAAAGATTGAGTCACTAATTTCTTTCCAAAATAATGGATGATGCCCCACCGCCGCCGTTACAAATGGCCGCAGCCCCCAATTTGGCATTGTTTTGCTCCAAAATGTTCAACAATGTTATGGTAATTCTTGCTCCAGAGCAACCCAAAGGGTGTCCCAAGGATACCGCACCTCCGTTTACATTTACATTGGAATCGTTTAGACCTAGAATTTTCATATTGGCAAGACCCACTACCGAAAAAGCTTCATTGAACTCAAAAAAGTCGATATCCTCGATGGAAACCCCTGCACGGTCCAATGCTTTTGGAAGTGCTTTTGCGGGAGCCGTGGTGAACCATTCCGGTTCGTGTGCCGCATCGGCATAACCTATAATGGTGGCCAAAGGAGTCAAGCCCATTTCCTTGGCTTTTTCCTCGCTCATTAAAATTACGGCGGCCGCACCATCGTTTATGGTGGATGCATTTGCTGCGGTGACCGTGCCATCCTTGGAGAAGGCTGGTCGCAAAGCGGGAACTTTGTCCAGTTTTACATTTTTATATTCTTCGTCTTCACTCACAACTATTGGCTCACCTCTTCGTTGAGGCACTTCAACGGGAACCACCTCGTTATCAAACTTACCGCTTTTCCAAGCTTCTGCCGAGCGATTGTAAGATTGTATGGCATAGGCATCTTGATCTTCCCTGCTAAATTTATATTCGGTTGCACAAGCATCGGCACATACCCCCATGGCATTTTGGTCGTAGGCATCGACCAATCCATCCTTCTGCATACCGTCTATCAAAGTTGCAGGGCCAAACTTGGTACTGGTTCTCATATAGGCGTAATGGGGAATCAAACTCATGTTTTCCATCCCTCCTGCAACTACAATGGAGTTTTCTCCCAAAGCAATGGACTGTGCTCCCTGCATAATCGTTTTCATACCGGAAGCGCATACTTTGTTGATAGTTGTGCAGGGCACCGTGTTGGGTATACCTGAAAAAATAGCAGCCTGTCTGGCCGGTGCCTGGCCTGTACCTGCCTGTACCACGTTGCCCATTAATACTTCTTCCACAAGTTCCGGTTTTAGACCTATTTTGTCCAAGGCTCCCTTTATCGCCACAGCGCCCAATTTAGGTGCGGGAACGGTGGATAGGGCTCCCATAAAACTCCCGATGGGAGTTCTTGCAGCGGAAACAATTACTACTTTTTTCATATGTGCATTTTTACTCCTGCGAAAATACTAAATTTAAATGCAAACCTATATGAGGCTCGGGCAACCGACTTCTTATATATATTTTCTATTTTTGGAGCTAACAGATTTGAAGCATGGGAAAAACTTTGGATAATGTATATAAGCATCAATCGCTGGTCTACAAGTATTTCCTATATGTGGTTTCTGTAGCGCTGATCGTGTTTTTTTTTCCTAAAGGCGGCAAGTTTAAGTACGAGTTTCAAAAGGGCAAACCTTGGCAGTACGAAAACCTCTATGCGCCTATAGATTTCTCTATACAAAAAACCCAGGATGAAATTGAAGCGGAGCAAACTTCCATTCGCAAGAACAAAACGGATTACTACACGTATAACGCTTCCTTGGTCTCCGATGTAAAAGGCGAGGTGTTGGGAGCACTGGGCACCATTTTTCAATCTGGTAGTTTTTCTTCATCACAGCGGCAGTCCTTGAGGAATATTTCCGAAGAAACCGTTGACGAAATTTATAGTTATGGAGTTTTTCAAAACCTGCCCCAATCCAAATCCACGGTTGTAGTCAGAAACAATGAGGTACAACCCATTTCCCCGAGCGATTATTTGGGTCTTGAACAAGCCAAAAAGAAGGTAACGGCACTTTTGTCGGATGTAAGTATTGATGGATCGGAGCGTCTTCAGCCCATTATCAAAAATAGCCTCAAGGCCAATCTCTTTTATGATGAAGCCCTAACGGAAAGTGCTTTGGAGGATGAGCTATCCAAGATTTCGTACACCCGCGGGGAGGTGGACCAAGGCAAGCTTATCATTGCCAAGGGTGAAATTGTGGAAAATGAAGATTTTAAAATATTGAACTCCCTCAAAGACGAGTACGAGTCCGAACTTTGGATGGGGAGCAACTACTACTTCATATTATTGGGATATACCATTTTGGTGGCTTTGGTGCTCATTATGCTGTTTTTGTTTTTGAAGCGATATCGAATGGAGATTTTTCAGAACAACAACAAGGTAACTTTTATTTTCTTCAATATTTTGTTGATGGTGCTGGCCACAAGCTTGATGGTAAAACACTACGAAAACTATATTTATATGGTTCCCTTGTGTATTCTGCCCTTGATACTAAAAAACTTTTTTGATGCTAGATTGGGGTTGTTCGTTCACGTTTTGACCGTGTTGATTCTTGGTTTCGTGGTGCCCAATAGTTTTGAATATATCTTTCTACAGATCATAGCAGGTATAGTTACCATTCTAACAGCCTCTGAGCTGTATAAGAGAGCCAATCTGTTTATTTCGGTGGGACAGATTACCTTGATATACATTGTGGGTTATTTTGCCTTCCATGCCATTCATGAGGGCAATTTGGAAAATATTGAATGGATTTTGTTCGGTGTATTTGTTTTGAATGGTCTGTTGACCCTTTTTGCACAACCGTTAATTTATATGTTCGAGAAGCTTTTTGGGCTTGTTTCGGATGTATCTTTATTGGAGTTGTCCGATACCAATTCCAAATTGCTCAAAGAACTTTCGGATAAAGCGCCCGGAACCTTTCATCATTCCCTGCAGGTGGCCAATCTTGCGGAGGCGGCCGCCAATGAGATAGGAGCAAATGCCATGTTGGTAAGGGTAGGGGCCCTGTACCACGATATTGGAAAAATGGAGCATCCTACCTATTTTACCGAGAACCAGATAACCAGTGTTAACCCGCACGATGACCTTCCGCCGAAGGAGAGTGCCAAAATTATTATAGATCATGTGATCAATGGGATAGAAATAGCCAGAAAAAATAATTTGCCGGACCGTGTGATTGATTTCATACGAACACACCATGGAACAACCGTGGTTTATTATTTCTATAAAAAACAGCAGGAGTTGGATCAAGAAGTGGACAAGGGGGATTTTAAATATCCTGGACCGATACCTTTTTCCAAAGAAACCGCTATTTTGATGATGTCGGATGCCGTAGAGGCCGCGTCCAAAAGCTTAAAGAACCCGACCTTTACCATAATAGATGAGTTTGTGGAGAAAATAGTGAAGGGTCAGATGCAGTCCGACCAGTACTTAAATGCCAACATTACCCTTAAGGAAATTGAAATGGTAAAGAAAGTACTCAAACAAAAGCTTACCAATATATATCATTTACGGGTGGAATATCCTGAATAGCAGTGATGTGATAAAAGTTCCATTAAAAAAATGAAAAAATAGTTGCGATCTTACTTCTGAAAAGGTACATTTGCATCCGCATTTTTGAATGCATGTTCATAATAATACTGGAGAGGTGCCGGAGTGGTAACGGAGCAGATTGCTAATCTGTCAGCGCGTAAGTGCTGCCCGGGTTCGAGTCCCGGTCTCTCCGCTTTTTCCAACACACTTCGGGGTGTAGCACCTCGACATTGCTCGGTATAAACTCCGCCCGAGCGGGCTACTTCAAAAAGTGGTTAGTAATTTAGGGTTTGAGAAATTGAAATTTTCAGTCATCAAGACTGTTTTCGGGGTGTAGCGTAGCCCGGTTATCGCGCCTGCTTTGGGAGCAGGAGGTCGCAGGTTCGAATCCTGCCACCCCGACAGACATGGTTTTTTTAACAACAAACTAAACCATAAATAATTGAAAACCAGAAAATTAATTTTTTCTGGTTTTTTTTGTTTTGGTCTGAAATCAAGGGTGAGGATGTCCTATATGATGTCCTATTTTTGTCGGGGGAAATTCCTTATCTTGTATTTCCCGATTTGATATTTCGTGTGATTTGACTTTCGCTCAACGGATTGTTCCACTTAAGGCGAAAACACATGAATAGCTCTAATTCATTCAGTATCAGCTTTTGGCTAAAAAAAACGGCCAAAAAAAAAGATGGCCGGATTCCCATTTATGCCCGTATAAGATTTGAGGGCCGCTATTCCGACCTCAGTGTCCATAGATCAACTTTTGAAGAACGATGGTGTCCTATTTTGGGCAAAATCGATCATCGTGCCAATGAAGCGAACAGCATCAACCGATATCTAGACGATGTTCACGCCAAACTCTTGGAGTGCCATCGGCAGTTAATAGGGGAGGGAGCGGTGATCAACGCAAAGATCATCAAATTGCGCTACCTTGGAAAGGACAAGGTGGTCAGGACATTAAAGGATATCATCGAATTCCATCGCACCCATGAAATGCCAAAATTGGCAAAGGGCACGATCAAGAACTACTCGGCCACGGAAACCTACCTAAAACGGTTCGTAAAGAAAAAGTTCAACTCACAGGACATAAGATTGTCCTTTATAGATTATGCCTTTTTGGTCGAATTCGAGAGCTTCCTTAGAAATTGCCCTCCGATCAATAAGGCCCAGCCATTGACCAATAATGGCATCATGAAGCACATGGAGCGGTTCAAGAAATTGGTGGGCATAGCCTTCAAGTTCAGGTGCATCCCCCAAAACCCCTTCAACCAGTACAACATGAAGTTCGAGGATTACGACAGTGATTTTTTGGAAGAGGCCGAAATACAACGCTTGATTTCCACTAAAATCAAGGATAGCGGCAAGGCCATTGTAAAGGATATATTTCTTTTTGCCTGTTATACAGGCCTAAGCTATATTGAGGTCAAGCTCTTAAAGAGAAGTGATATTGTAACAGGAATAGATGGAGAAGAGTGGATCAATGTCAAACGGAAAAAGACCAAGACACCTGTAAGGATTCCCCTGCTGTATCATGCCAAGGCCATATTGGACAAGTATTCCGGTCATGCCAATGTCGATAATGACCATACGTTATTGCCTGTATATTCCAATCAAAAAGTAAACAAATACCTAAAGGTGATTGCCACCAAGGCACAAATCGATAAGCACCTGACCTTTCATGTGGCCAGGCACACTTTTGCGACCACTATTACCCTAATGAACAATGTTCCCTTGGAAACGGTATCCAAGCTATTGGGGCACACCAAACTATCGACCACCCAAAAATATGCAAGGGTGGTGGAGAAAAAGATCAGCAAGGATATGGCCCAGTTGAAAGCGGTTCTCGAAAAAAGTCCCGAAAAGGAAGTAGTGAATGGCCAGAAACCTGGGGCCAACCTGCGGATCATAAGATAAAATTTAATAGCTTAACCAATATCATCGAAAGCTAAGCCCGCAAAAGTTTGTCGGACAAGGGACGGCATAAAGCCGCTCCTTTGTCCCTTTTTATTCCGTTTCCTTGCCGCTCCAAAATTTTGTCTACCACTTGTTACATGCTCAAATATTGTTTAATTAAAAATTCATTTAACATGGAAACAAAAACAAAAGAGACCGGAACCAAGAAAACGGTAACAAGACAAAAAGCATCCAACAAGGATGTCAAAGACCAACTGACCAAGGAGGCTACTGGTAACGCCAATGGTACTGAAAAGACCAAAGAAGCCAAGGCACCGGTGGTGGTTCCCAAAATCAGCATCGACAGCCGGATCCAGAAGTTTGAAAAGTTGAGAGGCTTGGCGACCAACAGGGAACGCCTGAACCAGACCCTTGGAGAACTCACCAAGTTCAACTACAACCAGGACGGTTCCAGTTCATTTTACATCAGGGATTCCCATGGATTGGAATTCAAGACAACCAACAGCAATCTCATCAATTTGGTGACCACACAATTGCAGAATACCTTGGAGGAACGAAAGTCGGAGTTTGAGCAGGAGATTCTTGCATTCGAACTATAATAGATCAAAAAATCTCAAAACCCATTCGATAATTCGGATGGGTTATTTTTTTGTCAATCCAAAACTGCAAATGCAATTTTATTGACAAATAAAAATCGTCCAATAAATAGCCCGACAAAAGGGAGGGTTACACATATAACAACAGCTTTTGTTTTTCAAGGTTTTTTTGCGACATAAAACATTCCCTTATAAAACTTTTCATCGATTGATTGCCTTAAACTTAACTTAAAGTAATGCGGTTAATTCCAAAATTTTGTAATTTTGCAACGATGAAAGAGGTTTTCCATAAAATATTATCTATTTCGATGGCTTTTGTAGTAATGTTCTCTACAATGTCATTTACTGTGGATATGCATTATTGTGGGGACAATTTGGTCGATTTTAGTTTATTCTCAAAAGCTGAAGGTTGTGGAATGGAAAAAGCACAACCAGTTAAAAGTTGTGAGAATCCTAAAATGACTGAGAAATCTTGTTGTTCTGACGAGCAAATTGTAAAGGAAGGCAAAGACGACCTTAAAATATCTTTTGACACGCTTTCTTTTGAGCAGCAAACGTTCATCGCTGCTTTTACATACTCTTATATAAACCTATTTGAAGGAACCGAATCTGAAGAAGTTCCTTTTGAAGATTACCCGCGACCCTTTGTCAAACGGGATGTGCAAGTGCTGCACCAGACTTTCTTAATTTGATTTGTTAGATTTTTTGAATGAAGCCCAGTAGCTATGCTGTAGTGGGCTAAAACTCGTGTTTGCCATATTCTGCAACACGTAATTCCAATTATCTAATAATCAAATGCTATGCTGAATAAGAGCATTAAATTTCTCATAGAAAACAAACTTGTTGCCGTTCTACTACTTGCCCTATTCGTGGGTTGGGGCGTGGTCAACGCACCCTTTAATTGGGAAACGGGCTTTTTACCTACAGACCCAGTTGCCGTTGATGCCATACCTGATATTGGCGAGAACCAGCAAATTGTTTTTACCAAGTGGCAAGGGCGCTCGCCACAGGACATTGAAGACCAAATCACATATCCTCTTACCACTTCGCTTCTCGGTATTCCAGGCGTGAAAACCATCCGTAGTTCTTCTATGTTTGGATTTTCAAGCATCTATATCATTTTTGAAGAAGACATCGAGTTCTACTGGTCACGCAGTCGCATACTTGAAAAACTGAACTCACTTCCTGCAAACCTATTACCTGATGGTGTCAATCCATCATTAGGGCCAGATGCCACAGGTCTTGGACAGATATTTTGGTACACGCTGGAAGGTCGTGATAAAGATGGCAACGTTACTGGCGGTTGGGATTTACAGGAATTGCGTAGTATTCAGGATTACTATGTGAAATATGGGTTATCATCTGCAAGCGGTGTTTCTGAAGTGGCTTCCATAGGTGGGTATGTTCAGGAATACCAAGTGGATATTGACCCAGAAAAAATGCGCCAGTACAATGTAAGTATGGGCGATGTGGTCAAGGCTGTAAAGCAGAGCAATCAGGACATAGGCGCACAAACCCTCGAAATCAATCAAGCTGAATATCTCGTGCGCGGATTGGGTTATGTAAAATCTATCGCAGATATCGAAAATGCCGTGGTTGATTCAGAAAACTTTACTTCTATTCGTATCAAGGACGTGGCAAATGTTCATTTGGGACCTGCTACCAGACGTGGAATTCTCGACAAGGAAGGTGCCGAAGTCGTAGGTGGTGTCGTAGTTGCTCGCTACGGTGCAAATCCGCTGGAAGTCATTAACAATGTTAAGGCACAAATTGCTGAAATAAGCGCTGGACTTCCCACAAAAACATTGAAAGATGGTCGCACTTCACAAGTAACCATCGTACCGTTTTATGACCGTACCGAACTCATACAAGAAACGTTGGGCACGCTCAACGAAGCCTTGACTTTGGAAATCTTGATTACCATTTTGGTCATTATCATAATGGTGTTCAACCTACGTGCATCCATCCTTATTTCAGGATTGTTGCCCGTAGCCGTCTTGATGGTTTTTATCACGATGAAGCTCTTTAATGTAGATGCAAACATCGTCGCCCTTTCGGGTATTGCCATTGCCATCGGTACAATGGTGGACGTAGGCGTGATACTCGCCGAAAATATGATTCGGCACTTGGAAGATAAAAAGTTACGCCTTAATGAAAACGGTAACGAGTACACAACGAACGAAATCATCTACAACGCAACGGCTGAAGTTTCTGGTGCTATTCTAACAGCTGTTTTAACGACTATTATTAGTTTCCTGCCTGTATTCACGATGATTGGTGCCGAAGGAAAACTGTTCCGCCCGCTTGCATTTACTAAAACAATGGCACTCACGGCATCCCTTATCATTGCGCTGTTTATAATTCCACCCATTGCGGCATTCCTTTTCCGTAAGACGAATGTGCGTGAACGGACACAGCATGCCATCAATGGCTTACTTGTTTTATTGGGAATTCTCGCCATCGTTTACGGCTTTTGGTTGGGGCTAATTCTTATCGCTTTTGCTGCAACATCATTTTTAAAAATGCGCGATACGCTTTCGCGAAAGCGTAAAAACCTTCTGTACATCATCATTTCATCGGTCGCCATCGTATTCCTACTCGCTACCTATTGGCGACCATTAGGCTTTGACCGAAGTATTGTGATGAACTTGATATTTGTGTCCATTATCTGTTTTGGACTACTTGGTGTGTTCTCGATTTTCAGGATATACTATGAGCGTATTTTGCGATGGGCACTTCAAAACCGATATCTATTCTTAATCGTTCCGGCTACGGTGCTCACGTTGGGTATCATTATTATGCGAAACACAGGCAAAGAGTTTATGCCAGCGCTGAATGAAGGTTCATTCTTGCTGATGCCTACATCCTTACCACACGCAGGCGTTGAAGAAAACAAACGTGTTCTACAACAACTTGATATGGCTGTGGCGAGCATCCCTGAAATCGAAACCGTAGTAGGAAAAGCGGGAAGAACGGAAAGCGCACTCGACCCAGCACCGCTCTCGATGTATGAGAATGTCATTCAGTATAAATCGGAATATATGCGGAATAGTTATGGCGAGCGACAACGCTACAAGGTCAATGACGATGGATTATTTGTACTGAAGAATAACAAATTCATTATCAACCCAAACAATGAGATAGATGAAGGCGTCAACTATGCCGAAACATCGCTAAAAACGACTGCTACACGCGAAGACTTGATTGAAGATGACGATGGCGAGTACTACCGAAACTGGCGACCGGACATTGAAAGTCCAGATGATATTTGGAACGAGATAGTTCGAGTAACCAAATTACCAGGCGTTACATCGGCACCCAAGCTGCAACCTATCGAAACACGACTGGTAATGCTACAAACAGGTATGCGCGCACCTATGGGCATCAAGGTAAAAGGTCCCGATTTAAAGTCTATTGAAAGTTTTGGACTGGAATTGGAAGATATCCTAAAACAAGCCGAAGGCGTTAAGGAACAAGCTGTTTTTGCAGACCGAATCGTGGGCAAACCCTACTTGCTCATAGATATTAAGCGAGACCAATTGGCTCGATATGGTGTGTCCATAATGGAAGTTCAGGAAATCCTTCAAGTGGCCGTGGGCGGAATGCCACTCACGCAAACTGTTGAAGGTCGTGAGCGTTATGCGGTGCGTGTGCGTTATCCACGAGAGTTACGGGCAGACCCAGACGACCTTAAAAATATCTATGTTCCAGTGGAAAAAGGTAGCCCTGTACCGTTGGGCGAATTGGTTAAAATTCGATACGAGCAAGGTCCACAAGTCATTAAAAGTGAAGACACTTTTCTAATTGGCTACGTGCTGTTTGATAAACTCGACGGCTTTGCCGAAGTGGATGTGGTAGAAAATGCCCAAGCGCTGATTCAACAAAATATTGATAAGGGTTCGCTGGTCGTACCACAGGGCGTGAGCTATCGTTTTACGGGAACATATGAAAATCAGTTACGGGCAGAAAAAACGCTATCGGTTGTCGTACCGCTTTGTTTGCTCGTCATTTTCTTGATTTTGTATTTCCAGTTCAGGTCCGTCTCTACGTCTCTTATGGTGTTTACTGCAATCGCCGTGGCCTTTGCAGGTGGCTTTATAATGATATGGCTGTACGGGCAAGATTGGTTTTTCAACTTCGGCTTTTTTGGCGAAAATCTGCGGGACTTGTTCAATATGAAAACCATCAATTTAAGTGTGGCCGTTTGGGTAGGTTTTATTGCCCTCTTCGGTATTGCTACGGATGATGGTGTGGTAATGGCCACCTATTTAGACCAATCTTTCAAAAGCAACGAACCAGACAATAAAAAGGGCATTCGTCTCGCCACTTTGGAAGCCGCAGGTAAACGCATTCGTCCATGTTTAATGACTACTGTAACTACGGTGTTGGCACTACTTCCCGTACTCACATCCACAGGAAAGGGAAGCGATATAATGATACCGATGGCAATTCCCATTTTTGGCGGAATGATAATCGATGTCACGTCCTATTTCCTATTGCCAGTCCTGTACAGCTGGAAAAAGGAATACCAACTTAAAAAAGCAAACAGATGAAAAAATTAAAATATATACTGGTGTTCTTGTTTGTTACTGCTTTCGCGAAAGCGCAACAATTACAATCCTACATTCAGGAAGCTGAAGCCAACAATCCAGAAATTCAAGCCTTTGAATTGCGATACAACATCGCCGAAGAAAAGGTAAACGAAGCCAACTGGATTCCAAATACCGAAGTAAGTGCCGGCTACTTTGTGAGCGAGCCTGAAACAAGAGTGGGTGCGCAACGTGCACGAATAGGCGTAAAACAGATGTTGCCGTGGTTCGGTACTATTACAGCTCGTGAAAATTATGCCACCGCAATGGCAGATGCCGAATATGTGGACATTACGATTGCAAAGCGTAAGCTGGCACTTTCGGTCGCACAATCCTATTATCGTCTATTTGCCATAAGAGCCAAGCAAGCCGTACTGGATGAAAATATACAGCTACTGGAAACCTACGAACGACTTGCACTCACATCTGTAGAAGTGGGCAAAGCGAGTGCCGTAGATGTGTTGCGACTTCAGATTAGACAAAATGAATTACAACAACAAAAGGAAGTGCTGGAAGAAGAATTTACAGCAGAACAAACGACTTTTAACAATTTGCTCAACCGTGATGCAATGATGACGGTTGACGTTGTTCCAGAAATGGAAATTCCACAGGAAGACCCATTTTATACTAATGAAGCGCTATCACTCAATCCCGAACTGCTCAAATATGACAAACTCTATGAATCGGTAGCACAATCTGAACTGCTCAACCAGCGCGAGAGTTTGCCTATGATTGGTTTTGGTTTAGACTACCTGCCCGTAACGGAACGCAGCGATGTCAATTTCAGCGATAATGGGAAAGATGTATTGATGCCGATGGTGTCGGTTTCCATCCCCATTTTCAACAATCGCTACAAATCCATTTCAAGGCAAAATGAACTGCGACAGCAAGAAATAGAAACCCAACGGGAACAGCGATTGAATGTGCTGGAATCCGCTTTCGCGAAAGCGCAATCACAACGTAACCAAGCACGCATAGCATACAACACACAAGCTCGTAACCTGAAACAAGCCAAAGATGCCGAAGAAATTCTGGTAAAGAACTATGAGACCGTCACTATCGATTTTAATGATGTGCTGGACATTCAGGAATTGCAATTAAAGTTTCAAATAAACCAAATAGAATCTGTGAAGACCTACTATGTGCAAAGTACAATCATTAATTATTTAATTAAGTAAACAATGAAAACACTTAACACAATACTTCTCTTATTCTTAACTTCAATTACATTCGCCCAAGTTGGGACAAATGGTGAAGATAGAAAAGAAGAAGGTCGAAACATAAAAGAATATAACCTTACTATCGAAGAAAATGAAATAACCCTTGCAGGTGTAACCGCAAACGGAATGACAATTAATGGTGGCATTCCAGGTCCTACATTAGAATTTAATGAAGGTGACCTTGCCATTATTAACGTAACCAATAAAATGGATGAAGAAACCTCTGTACATTGGCACGGTTTAATACTTCCTAATTTTTATGATGGTGTGCCTTATTTAACTACGCCACCTATAAAACCAAATACTACATTTCAATATAGAATACCTATAAACCAATCTGGTACATATTGGTATCATTCCCATACGATGTTACAAGAGCAAAAAGGAGTTTATGGCTCAATCGTCATTCATCCTAAAGAAAAGACTTTGGACTACGACAAAGATTTGGTTGTAGTGTTATCTGACTGGACCAACGAAAAACCAATGAATGTGTTGCGAAACCTTAAACGAGGAAACGAATGGTATCAGGTTAAAAAAGGGACAGCAGTACCATTAAGTAGAGTGATTAAAGAAGGTGCACTGGGAGCACAATTTAATTTTTGGCGTGATAGAATGGAAGGTGCAGATATTGCAGACATCTACTATCCTGCGTTCTTGTCCAATGGTAAAAAACTTGCAGAATATCCAGAGTTTAAAACAGGTGAAAAAGTACGACTACGTTTTATCAATGCATCTGCTTCATCTTATTATTGGGTGGATTTTGGTGGTGGTAACCCGATGATAGTTGCGAGTGATGGTGTGGATGTAACACCAGAATATAAAAACCGATTTCTTTTTGCAATTGCCGAAACCTATGATGTCATTGTAACCATTCCAGAAGGCACTTTAGAAATTACTGCCACAGCGCAAGATGGTTCTGGTAGTACATCCATTCACTTGGGTAGCGGAAAATTGTATCCAGCAACTGTAATAGACAGACCAGATAAAGTGGCTATGATGAAGCAAATGGCAAAAATGGATATGAAGATGGGTGCACCTGCTTTAGTGGGAAATAAAAATAGAAATACACCCGAAGCCCTAATGCAGAAATATGGAATGAAGATGAATATGGATATGAAAGACGGACAGATGAAGATGGAGAATGAAATGAATATGGAAATGAAAAAGGATGCGACGCCAATGAATCATAAGATGTCTACGATGCAAAAGGACACCGCTTCATTTAATTATGATACACGTAAAACTTATTTCAATTATGATTTTTTAAAGGCAAAGGAAAACACCACTTTTAAGACTGATGTGCCAGTAAATGAAATTTTACTGAATCTAACAGGTAATATGCAGCGCTATGTTTGGAGTATGAATGGCGTACCACTTTCGGAAACAGACAAAATTAAAATTAAAAGTGATGAGGTTACAAGGATTACCTTAAATAATCTGACAATGATGCACCACCCAATGCACTTGCACGGTCATTATTTTAGGGTGATTAATGAAAATGGAGAGCGTTCACCATTAAAGCACACGGTTAACGTACCACCAATGCAAAAAGTGGTCATCGAATTTTATAACGAAGAATATGGTGATTGGTTCTTTCATTGTCACGTACTATATCATATGATGGGTGGTATGGCAAGAGTATTTAGCTATGATACACCACGAGATGAAAGGATGAAACCTTATCCAGTACAAAACCTAATTGACGAGACAGACCATTACTATTCGTGGGGAATGCTTCGTGGAGGTTCAAACTTTAATGAACTTTTATTGATGTCGAGCAACATCCGCAACGAATTTGGACTACGTGCCGAGTTTGATTATAACCAAAATGCCGAGATAGAAGTGAATTATAATAGATATCTCAATGATTGGGTACGCGTGTACGCAGGCGTAAATACTGAAACTTCAACACCAGATTCTTATGATACATTCAATACTGTGGGATTGGTTGGAGTTAAATATTTCACGCCTTATAGGTTTAATGTGGATGTGAGTATTGACCATCAACTTCGCCCAAGAATACGTCTGGACAGGGAGTTGTTGATTTTTCCAAGAATTTTCTTGGAAGGTGAATATGAGTACAGAGCAGATTTTGGATGGGTCAATGAGTTAGAAAATAACAAATCTTATGAAGGTGAAACTCAATGGTTAATTGGAGCTTCATATATCTTATCCCGCAACTTTTCAATACAAGGAAATTATAATAACAGATATGGCTGGGGTGGCGGTCTTTTAGCCCGATTTTAAAAAAAACGATTAATAACTTTTAAACAAACAAAAAATGAGCAAATTAAAATTAGTATTAGGAGTGGTTGCAATAGCATTTGTAACCTTAACAGTAGTGTCTTGTAAAGATGCTAAAACAGAAAGCAGTACCAATTCTGAAACGAGTACTGAGGAAGACCATTCAAAAATGAACCACGATAATTCCGATGGGCATCATGATAGCGAGAAAAAGGAAATGGCAATGAACGGAGATGGGAATGCACAAGCGGTTCTTAATGACTATTTCAGTCTTAAAGATGCCCTCGTAGGCGATGATAATGATAAAGCAAAGGAAATGGGAGGCACATTGGTTAAATCTCTTAAATCTTTTGATGCATCAAAATATTCTGAAAGTAAAAAATCAGAATTGAATGACATTATCGAAGATGCTACGGAACACGCAGAGCATATTTCAGAAAGTGACATCAAACATCAGCGTGAGCATTTCAAAGTATTGAGTAAAGATGTTACAGATATGGTTGCCATTACGGGAACAGGGATGAAGCTTTATGAGCAATTCTGCCCAATGTATGATAACAATAAAGGTGGTGCTTGGCTTAGTATGAACGAAGAAATTAGAAACCCCTATTTCGGTGATAAAATGTTGAAATGCGGTAAAGTACAGCGAGAAATCAACTAATTGAAGTTTTTAAAAATCATAGCGTGGCTTGCCCTTGTGGCATTGGTAGTGATTCAGTTCTTTCCAATAATCCTGAACGAGAGCGATTATGTACCGCAAAGTGATTTTATGGTCGAAAATCAAGTGCCTGCAACGATAAAAAATCGGTTGCAGGTTTCTTGCTACGATTGCCACAGTAATAATACAGATTATCCGTGGTATAGTAAGATACAGCCTGCGGCTTGGTTTCTGGAAGATCACATACAAGAAGGTAAGGACGAACTTAATTTTAATGAATGGGCAACATATTCAGACCGGCGAAAGAATAGTAAACTTCGGTCTATCATAAGCCAAATCGAAGAAGATAAAATGCCCTTGGATTCTTATACACTCATTCATAAAGATGCAATTCTTTCAGATGAAGATAAGAGGATGATAATAGATTATATGACAGCGTTAAAAGACAGTTTGGAATAAAGTCCTGATATGGGAAGGGAAAGTTGATGGTTGGTTAGTTAGTAGCCCTTCTCTTGTCAGGCACAATAAAAAATATTAGAAAAATGAATAATGATATAAATGAATTTGAGTAAAAATTCTTAAAAATAAACAGGATGAATGCACTTAGAAAAACTACAATATTCGCATTAATTATAATAGCAACAAGCCAAGTGTTCGGACAAGATACAAACACAGAAAAGCAAGCCGTGCTTAAAGTAATGAAAACCTACAAAGATGCGCTACAAAACTTGACAACCGAAGGTACTTTTGACTTATTTACAGAAGATTCCGAGGTTTTTGAATCTGGTGGTGTTGAAGGCACCTATGCCCACTATATAGAACATCATTTGGGTCCAGAATTGGGGCATTTCAAGAAGTTTGAATTTTCAGATTATGAAATTGATGCAGAAGTAGATTTGCCCTATGCGTTTACTACCGAAACTTATGTCTACACCATAGTTCTCAATCCCGATGATAAAGCCAATACTCGAACCATAAAGAAAAAAGGGGTGGCGACTTCTATCCTTAAGAAGATAGATGAAAAATGGCAGATAGTAAAAACACATTCATCATCAAGAAATATTAAATAATTTTTAGCCAATCATAAAATGAAACACACCTACCACATACACGGAATGACCTGCAATGGTTGTCGAAGTCACGTAGAGGAAACGCTGTCTAAAGTGGATGGTGTTTCAAAAGTAACAGTTGATTTAGAAAAAGCCGAAGCGACCATAGAAATGGAATCCCATATTCCAATAGAGAAATTTCAAGAGGCGCTTAAAGCCGATGGTGGGCAATACAGTATCCATCAAAATGGCGAACATCAGCATACCCACGATAAGAAGAAAGTTGAGAAACCCAAAGGTCAAGGAACGGGAACATTTTACTGTCCGATGCATTGCGAGGGCGACAAGACTTACGACAAACCAGGCGACTGTCCTGTTTGCGGAATGGATTTGGTTGAAGAAGTTAACCTAACGGCTACTTCCGACACCCAATATACCTGTCCGATGCATCCCGAAATTATTAAGGATGAACCGGGAAGCTGTCCAATTTGTGGGATGGATTTAGTGCCTATGGAACCCGATTTATCCGCAGAGGAAAAGACCTATAAAAAACTTCTTAAAAAGTTCTGGATAGCGGTCGCTTTCACATTGCCCATTTTTATCATTGCAATGTCCGAAATGCTGCCCAACAACCCCTTATATGATGTTTTAGAATTAAAATATTGGAACTGGATTCAATTTGCGCTTTCTATTCCTGTGGTATTCTACGCTACTTGGATGTTCTTTGAACGTGCCTACCGCAGTATAAAGACTTGGAACTTAAATATGTTTACGCTTATCGGTATCGGTGCTGGCGTTGCTTGGCTCTTCAGCGTGTTCGGGATGCTCGTACCCGATTTTTTCCCTGACCAATTCAAGACCGAAGCCGGTACGGTTCACGTCTATTTTGAGGCTGCTACGGTGATTCTAACTTTGGTTCTACTTGGTCAAGTCCTCGAAGCTCGTGCGCATAGCAAGACCAATTCCGCAGTCAAGGAACTTTTAAAATTGGCACCTAACAAGGCTATAAAGGTAGTTGATGGGGAAGAACAGGAAGTGGCCATCGATGAAATTGAATTGGGCGATATCCTACGTGTGAAGCCGGGCGATAAGATTCCTGTGGATGGCGTTATTACCGAAGGCGAAACTTCCATCGATGAATCGATGATTACAGGCGAACCCATTCCTGTAAACAAATCAGTAGATGATAAAGTAAGTAGCGGAACTATCAACGGCAATCAGTCCTTCTTGATGAAAGCTGAAAAGGTTGGGTCTGACACCCTGTTATCACAGATTATACAGATGGTCAATGATGCCAGTCGAAGCCGTGCACCCATCCAAAAGTTGGCCGATACCGTTTCGGGATATTTCGTGCCAATCGTGGTCATCATCGCTGCTGTGACATTCGGCGTTTGGGCGATTTGGGGCCCAGAGCCAGCCTATGTTTATGCTTTGGTCAATGCGATTGCCGTATTAATTATCGCCTGTCCGTGTGCTTTGGGGCTTGCGACACCTATGTCCGTAATGGTCGGTGTTGGTAAAGGCGCACAAAATGGGGTGCTTATCAAGAATGCTGAAGCCCTTGAGAAAATGGATAAGGTAGATACTCTCATTGTCGATAAGACCGGAACGATAACCGAAGGAAAACCTACAGTTGAGAAAGTGGGTTCTTTTGAGAAGGGTTTTACCGAAACCGAAGTACTACAATACATTGTTTCCTTGAACAGCCAAAGTGAACATCCGCTGGCGGAAGCCACCGTAAAATATGGAAAAGAACAAAACGCAGAGTTTTTAAAAGCAGATGGATTTAACGCAGTTACTGGAAAAGGCGTTGAAGGTAAAGTGAACAATAAAAAAGTAGCCTTGGGTAATGCTAAAATGATGGAACAGGGCAATGCCACACTTACCGAAGCTATGGAAAACGAGGCACAATCCTACCAAAAACAAGGGAAAACGGTTTCCTATCTCGCTGTAGAAGGTCAAGTTGTAGGCTACGTGGTCATAGGTGATAAAATCAAGGAAACGAGTGCAAAAGCTATCAAGGATTTGCAGAATAAGGGAATTGCGGTCATTATGCTTACTGGTGATAATCACGACACCGCCAAAGCTGTCGCAGATGAACTTAACCTTGCCGATTTTCAAGCGAGTATGCTGCCAGAGAACAAATTACAAGAAGTCGAGAAATTACAAGAGCAAGGCAAGGTGGTTGCAATGGCAGGTGATGGCATAAACGATGCCCCAGCGTTGGCAAAAAGTGACGTAGGTATCGCAATGGGAACAGGAACAGATGTTGCCATTGAAAGTGCAGCAATTACCTTGGTGAAAGGCGATTTACACGGAATCGTAAAGGCAAGAAACCTAAGTGATGTCGTAATGCGCAATATCAAACAAAACCTCTTTTTTGCAATGATTTATAACACGCTGGGTATTCCTATAGCAGCAGGACTACTGTACCCGTTTTTCGGAATACTATTATCCCCAATGATTGCGGCTTTGGCGATGAGCTTCAGTTCGGTATCGGTAATTGCCAACTCATTACGTCTAAAAAGTAAAAAAATATAATCTAACTAATTGAATACTTATGAAATACAAAATTTTGATAATCCTATTGGTAGTTGCTTTCATCGGTTGCAAAAACGAAGAAAAGAACAATCCCAAAATAGAGACAGAGCACAATCATACCCAGAGTGAACCTAAATCCGAGAACAAAAAAACCTTAAGTCCACACACATCGGCAATGGCGATGATAGGCGATGCACATATCCATATAGATTATTCGTCGCCAGGCGTGAGGAATAGAATCATTTTCGGTGGATTGTTGGCTTACGACCAAGTCTGGCAGGCTGGTGCCCATATGGCTACTTGGCTTGAAACAAATAAGGATTTAGAAATTGACGGTAAAGAATTAAAAGCTGGGAAATATGGATTTTTTGTAATTCCGAATCAAGAAGAATGGACTGTCATTTTCAACAGGAATTGGAACCAACACGGTAAGGACGACTATACTGAAAATGATGATGTATTACGATTTAAAGTGACACCTAAAATTTCCGAAGAAATTAAAGAACATTTAGAGTATAAAGTAAACAAAACAACAGAGACTTCAGGAACAATCTCAATGAGTTGGGAAAAAGTCACAATTGAGTTTCCTTTTGAAATAAAGTAAAATGGTGAACAGAAAAACAGCGAAATGGATTAGAAAAGCACACCGCTATTTGGGTGTTTTTTTAGGTATTCAGTTTTTGATGTGGACAATTAGCGGGATGTATTTCAGCTGGACGGACATTGACGAGATACACGGCGACCATTTTAAGAAAGCGGCACCTGTGCAGACCTCTTTTGATAATTTGCTCGGCACATCCCAACTGGCCATAAAAGAACCCGTCCAATCTTTGGAACTACTGGAAATAGCAAATGAACCTTACTATTGGATTAATGAAGCACGGCTTTATAATGCAAAAACGGGGCAAAGGAAAAATGGAATTTCTAAAAAAGAGGCACAACAAGTTGCAAGTAGGTATATGTTGAACGATTTGGAAATAGTACAAATTCAATTAGTCGATTCTGTAGGGCCACATCACGAATATCGCGGTCGCCCACTTCCAGCTTATGAAATCTCGTATGAGACACCACAAAATTTAAAAGCCTATGTGGCGGTTGAAAATGGCGCTTTTCAAACGGTGAGACACAGGGATTGGCGCTGGTTTGATTTTCTTTGGATGACCCATACAATGGATTATCAGGGAAGGGATAATTTCAACACGTTGTTGTTAAGGGCATTTTCACTTTTGGGGTTGATAACCGTCTTAAGCGGTTTCGTTTTGTGGTACATCAGTTCCCCATCAATCAGAAAACTAAAAAAGAAAATTAAATAATTAGTAACAAAAAAACCAAAAATTATGAATTCAAACGAACACAAAAATTCAGGAAAATCAAAAAACCATTACACACGTTTTGTAGCGATGCTCGCTTGCTCTTTTGTAGCAATGTATATTACAATGTATTTAAACACCTATGAATGGGACCATGTATGGTTCAGCCTTACGCGTTTCTATATGGTCTGTCTCGGTATCGCTGCCATGGCCATTATAATGTTTGTAGCAATGCGCGGTATGTATCAAAACAAAAAAAAGAATATTGCCATAGTCTTGGGAAGTATCGTTCTCTTTGTAGGTGCATTAGGACTCGTACGTGACCAAAAGTCAACCGTAGGCGATGTACTTTGGATGAAAGCAATGATACCACACCATTCCATCGCCATTTTAACAAGTGAACGGGCAGATATTGAAGACCCTGAAGTCAAAAAATTGGCTGAAGAAATCATTAAAGCGCAACGTAGGGAAATTGCTGAAATGAAGGCGATGATTGAGCGTTTAGAAAACGAGTAAAACAAAGTGGATAAATCAATATTCAAAATAGTGAGAATGGATTGTCCTTCTGAGGAATCTATGATTCGGATGAAGTTGGATTCAGTTGGTCGAATTTCAAAATTGGATTTCGATATTCCCAACAGAAAACTTACGGTTTTCCATAATGGCAACTTGGAAGAAATTCAGGAAGCCATTGCAGACCTGAAGTTTAATGAAGAATTGATTTCCTCAGAACCAACCGATGAAGTAATTGCGGAAGAAGCAAGCAACCAGAGTAGGCTACTGTGGTCAGTTTTGATTATCAATTTTATGTTTTTTGTCATTGAAATGACTACAGGATTGATTTCAAAATCAATGGGGCTTGTTGCAGACAGTCTGGATATGCTGGCAGATTCATTTGTATATGGTTTAAGTCTTTTTGCAGTAGGCGGTTCCCAACTACTTAAAAAAAGAATAGCGAGCACTGCCGGTTATTTTCAGATACTTCTTGCGGTTATAGGAATTGTAGAAATAGTGAGAAGGTTTATAAATCCAACCGAAGTTCCGGATTTTAAAACAATGATTATAGTCTCAATATTGGCGCTATTGGCCAACGGGCTATGTCTATTTCTTCTTCAAAAATCTAAAAGTAAGGAAGCCCATATGCAGGCCAGTATGATTTTCACATCAAATGATGTTATCATTAACTCCGGGGTTATTGTTGCTGGGGTTTTGGTACTATGGACTGGCTCACGATTGCCTGATTTGATTGTAGGCGCAATCGTTTTTATAGTAGTTGTCCGTGGCGCTCTTAATATTTTGAAATTAGGAAAATAAAATTATGAATATGAAAAAGAACATTTTATATATAGTAATAGCCGTTATCATAGGTTTGGGCGCAGGCTGGCTCATTTTTGGAAATAGCTCAGACAATGCAGCAAATAAGGATACGTCTGATATGTCCGACCACGACCACTCTGGCGAGAGCGCAGAACAGATGTGGACGTGCTCTATGCACCCACAGATTATGCAACCCGAAGCTGGTGATTGCCCAATATGTGGAATGGACTTAATCCCTGCTGAAGCTGGTGCAGATGGTCTCGCTGCAAACGAGATAAAAATGACTGAAAACGCAATGGCGTTAGCAAATATCCAGACTACTATTGTAGGAAATGCAAAAGCTGGCGATGATGATGGGATGATATCCCTTTCGGGAAAAATAGCGGCAAACGAAGAAAACAATACCGTACAATCCAGCTATTTCAAAGGTAGGATAGAACAACTCAACGTTAACTATGAAGGTCAGCAAGTAAACCGTGGTCAGCTATTGGCAACCATTTACGCACCAGACCTTGTAGCGGCACAGCAGGAACTGATTACCGCAGCATCACTTAAGGAATCGCAACCAGCTTTATACAAAGCTGTTCGCAGCAAGCTCAAAAACTGGAAACTATCAGATACGCAAATCAATGCCATAGAAGAAAGTGGAACGGTACGTGAGAATTTCCGGATTTATGCAACGGTTTCCGGAACGGTTTCAGAAGTAATGGCAGCACAGGGCGATTATGTAAATCAAGGACAGCCTATTTTAAAGTTGAGCAACCTCAATTCGGTTTGGGCAGAATTTGATGCCTATGAAAATCAAATAGCACAATTCAACGTTGGGCAAAAAATCAATATCACGACTAACGCCTTTCCAAACAAAGAATTTGAAGGAACAATTTCTTTTATTGACCCTGTTCTAAATAATTCGACACGAACGGTAACGGTGCGGGCAACGCTTCAAAATAGAGAAGACCTATTTAAGCCAGGAATGTTTGTTACAGGTAAGGTTGAAGGGGCAACACAAACTATGGAAAATACACTTTCTGTTCCTGCAAGTGCTGTACTATGGACGGGCGAGCGCTCATTGGTATATGTAAAAACCAATCCTAACGAGCCTGTATTTGAAATGCGCGAAGTAACCTTGGGCAATCGCTCTGGCGAAACTTACCAATTATCGGCTGGATTAGATAACGGCGATGAAATTGTTACCAATGGAACGTTTACGGTAGATGCAGCAGCACAATTACAGGGTAAAAAATCAATGATGAATCAGCAGATGATGCAGGATGAATCGGCTATGATGGGTGATATGGAAATGAGTTTCAGTAATGCGTTTAGTTCTGATTTCGACAAAGCATTACCATCATATCTCAAAATGAAAGATGCCCTTGTAGCAAGCGATGCAAGTCAAGTTTCCGCTTTCGCGAAAGCGACATCAGAAAAATTAAAAGCAATATCGACTGATGATTTAGGTACGATGGAAAAACAACATTTAACCAAAAGTATTGAGATGCTGGATGCCATTGCAAACAATGATAATCTGGAAAACCAGCGCGCTCACTTCGTCATTCTAAACGAGAATATCGTGCCTATTGCAATGAGCATAGAAAACTCGACAAATTATTACATTCAGAAATGCCCTATGGCAAATAACAATAAAGGTGCGGTATGGTTAAGTATGGAAGAAGAAATAAGAAATCCATACTATGGCGATGCAATGTTGACTTGCGGAAGTGTGATTGATTCGTTGTAAAAATCATTTGCAACACAGTTGCACCAAAATATTTTTATGTTTGCATTGTGAAAGTTGTAGCAATCATTTTATCGTTTTATTTCTTGGCACTCAATGTAGTGCCTTGTAGCGATGCGACAAATAGTGCCGATGATACCCAAGTTGTTACAGTAATTGATATTGATGGCGACCACGACCAAGACTGTGAGTTATGCTCGCCTTTCTGTCAATGTCATTGTTGTCACGTTCACACGATAAATTTTGGGCTTGTTGCATTTCAACCGCTACAGCCTGCTATTCCTCAAGAATTCTTTGCCCATTTCGATGACCTTGGCAAAGATATTCCCCATTCCCTTTTTCAGCCACCTCGGGCATAATTCAGTTTTCATAGGATAACTATATCCTTTTTTGAAGTTTTCCTAATGGGAATGCTCAACTATGTTTTTGCTACGCGAAAACGCAAACTCGTTTTTTAACTGAATTAATACATTAATCTATGATTAACAGAATCATTGATTTTTCAATCAATAACAAATTCATCATTGGTCTGTTCACGTTGACTCTTATAGGAGTTGGCATTTGGTCAATGGCAACAGTAAACCTTGGGTCTGTCCCAGATATTACCAATAATCAGGTGCAGGTCATCACGCAATCGCCCAATCTGGGAACGGAAGATATTGAACAGTTCGTAACCTATCCCGTAGAACTATCTATGGGTAATTTACCAGGCGTTACAGAAATAAGATCTATCTCACGCTTTGGCCTTTCCGTAGTTACTATCGTTTTTGAAGACGATATGGGAACCTATCTTCCTCGACAGCTGGTACAGGAAAAACTAAACGAACTGGGCGAATCTATCCCTGAAAAATTTGGAAGTCCATCTATGGGTCCCATCTCTACTGGTTTAGGTCAAATCTATGAATACACTATAAAGCCAGAGGAGGGTTTTGAAAACAAGTATTCGCCTATGGAACTGCGCACCGTGCAAGATTGGGTTATCAAACGACAACTCACATTACTGGAAGGCGTGGTAGAGGTCAACTCTTATGGAGGCAGTATTAAACAGTACGAGGTCGCTGTCAACCCAGATAAGTTGAATAGTTTGGGTATTAGTATTTCACAAGTGTATGAGGCTCTCGCTCGGAACAATGTGAATACAGGCGGTGCTTACATAGAAAAAAATAAAATGTCAAATTTCATAAGAGGTGAAGGTCTTATTCGCTCTTTGGAAGACATTAAAGATATTTCGATTATTAACGAGGGCAACATTCCCGTAACTATTGGAGATGTTGCAACACGCGTCCATTTTGGGAATCAGGTACGTTATGGTGCTTTTACGCAAGACGGTAAGGAAGCCGTGGGAGGAATAATAATGATGCTAAAAGGTTCAAACCCTAATGCGGTTATCCAAAATGTTAAGAATCGTATGGCAGAAATTGAAAAATCCCTGCCAGAAGGTCTCACTATCGCCCCTATCATTGATCGTAGTGAGCTAATTGCCAGAACGACCGATACCGTTAAAACCAATTTACTGGAAGGCGCCCTAATCGTGATATTTGCCCTTGTTTTATTGTTGGGTAGTTTAAGAGGTGGCATCATAACGGCCACGACCATACCGTTGTCCTTGCTTTTTGCCTTTATATTAATGAAGCAATTTAATGTATGGGCAAACTTAATGAGCTTGGGAGCTATAGACTTTGGGATTATTATAGATGGTGCCGTGATTATTATAGAAGGAACGGTGTATGAGATCCAAAAACGGATTAGGTCTGGAAAGCTAAAATTCAATCAAGGCGTAATGGATAAAGTAGCCTATGATGCCGGAACCACGATGATGGGTTCTGCTTTTTTCGGGCAGATCATTATCCTTATAGTTTTTACACCTATACTTTTCCTTACAGGTGTAGAAGGTAAAATGTTCAAACCGATGGCATACACCTTTGGTTTTGCTATGATAGGTGCAATTATTCTGTGTCTTACCTATGTCCCAATGATGTCTGCGCTTTTTATGAAACCAGTTCAAAACACCAAAAGCTGGTTTGGCAAATTTGAGCGTTGGCTTGAAAAGATAAGTGATAAAATTATTGGTGCTATACATAGTGCTTATAAGCCATTATTAAAAGGTGCACTGCGGCTTAAGCTTATCGTGTTATCATCTTCTGCTGTTCTACTTATTATTGCTGGTTTTATATTTTCTAATATGGGTGGAGAATTTGTGCCGCAGCTCGATGAAGGAGATATAGCAATGCAGGCGTTTATAAGACCAGGAAGCTCGCTCACAGAATCCATTGAAGTTTCAAAGAAAATAGAAACTATCCTATTAGAAAATTTTCCTGAAATTAAAACGGTAACAGCACGTATAGGTGTGGCAGATATACCTACAGATCCTATGCCTATGGATATTGCAGATATGTACATCATTCTCAATAAGGATATGGACGAGTGGACAACTGCTTCTACTAAAGAAGGTTTGATTGAAGCCATAAGGGATAAACTGGATGATGAACTCGTCGGGGTTAATTTATCATTTACCCAACCGGTCGAATTAAGATTTAATGAGCTTTTAGAAGGCGTAAGAGAGGATATTGCAGTAAAGCTATATGGCGAAGATTTAGAGGTGTTATCAGACAAGGTTCAGGAAATGGCAGCTATTATAAAGACCGTTCCTGGCGCGGGCGATGTGAGTGCAGAACGTACAGCTGGACTACCACAAATGACCGTAAAGTTCAGACGAGATAAAATGGCGCAATATGGACTGGATATTCAAAAAGTAAATGATTACATAAGTACTGCTTTTGCAGGTGGTACCGCTGGCGTCATTTTTGAAGGCGAGAAACGATTTGATCTGGTGGTACGATTTGATGAAAGCCATAGAAAAAGTATTGATGACCTGCGCACGATGTACATCGATCTTAAGGATGGAAGCCAGGTACCCATTATTGAAATAGCAGAGATTGAATACGTGCCTGGACCTATGCAAATCTCACGTGACAATACGTATAGAAGAACCTATGTAGGTGTAAATGCACGAGGCAGAGATGTGGAGTCTGTTGTAAAAGATATACAACAAAAGTTAGATGAAGAACTGGACTTGCCATCAGGATATTATATTACCTATGGTGGAGAGTTTGAAAACCTACAAAGCGCTAAGGATCGTTTAACAATTGTTGTGCCCATCGCCCTGTTCTTGATATTTGTACTGTTATACTTTGCCTTAAAATCCTTTTCACAATCGCTAATGATTTACATCGCGATACCCTTGGCGGCCATTGGTGGTGTGTTTGCTTTATGGCTTCGAGATATGCCATTTAGTATTTCGGCAGGTGTAGGATTTATTGTGCTATTTGGTGTCGCAGTTCTTAACGGGCTGGTACTTATTAACCGATTTAATTCTTTAAAGGAAGAAGGTGTTACAAGCATAAAGGATAGAATATTTCAAGGGACTAAAGAACGTATTCGCCCCATTATGCTCACGGCTACCACAGATATTTTTGGGTTTTTACCTATGGCATTTTCCACATCAGCCGGTGCAGAGGTGCAACAACCGCTCGCTACGGTAGTTATTGGTGGGATGCTTACGGCCACCCTACTCACGTTGATAGTACTTCCTGTACTCTATATCTTTATAGAAAAGCGACGTGAGCGCAAAGACCAGAACAAGATTGGTTCGTTTAATCCGCAAGCATTGACCACGATTTTAATACTTGGTTTTATGTTAGGTGGTACCGCTTTGGCGAAAGCGCAACAAACACAAGCACCTGTGCCAGACCTCATTGTTCAGGATAGCATTACACCCATTACCTTATCTCGGGCTGTAGAAATTGCCAAAGAGAATTATCCAGCACTCAAGACGAGCCAACTCGAAATAGAAAGACAGAGCGCACTCACGGGCAATGCCTATGACTTCGGTAATACTAAAGTATTTACAGGTGGCGAAGAAGTGGCAGATGGTCAGGGCATTTATACCTTGATAGGTATCGGTCAACAAAATATTGATCTATTGGGAATAGGTGCCAAAAAACGCTTGCAACAACAACGCATCCAGTTAGCCGAAACAGCTTTTGACCTATCTGAAATCCAGATAGAACTGGAAGTCAAAAAAGCCTGGTCAGAAGCTTTTCAGGCAAAGAAGAAATTTGTTCTTTATCGAGAACTGGACAGCATTTATGGTCAATTTGCACAATCTGTAGAACTCAATTTTGAAGTCGAAGCCATTTCGAGACTGGAATATGCTGCTGCGCGCAATCAAGCGTTACAGATAACCAACAGGTTTCAGCAGGCAGAAACAGATTATTTAATCGCATTACAAAAACTCAATCTTTGGTTGACACCAGATACGATGTACACCGTAGCTGATGAATTTGAAGCTACCGAAATTTCGGTGTTAGAGACTGATGATACATTGGATGAACATCCCGAGTTATCGCTTTCGCGAAAGCGTATAGACGAAGCACAAGCAAGCTATGATGCAGCAAGGGCAAGCTTACTGCCCCAGTTTAATCTGCAAGGTGGCCTGCAACGTGTAAATGGCGATAGTGGTTTCTACACCTATCAGGCAGGGATTTCCATACCGCTGTTTTCTGGCCCAGACCGCAGCCGCGCAAAAGCTGCTAAACTGGATGCACAGATTGCAGAAACCAATGCCGCATTCAAACAACGCGAGCTGCAATCCCAATATACACAAGCACAGCAAAATTATACACGATGGCGAGATACTTGGTTTTTCTATAAAACCGAAGCTCTGCCACTTGCCATAGACCAGCGAAAAGGCGCATTGCTCGCCTACAAAGAAGGTGCGCTTGATTATGCAGCATTCACGCAAATTATACGTGATGCCATACAGACCGAAATGGATGCACTGGACGCACTCGATAATTATTTAGAAGCCTTGTTTAAACTACAATATTTCCAAAACTAAAAAAAGATGAAAAAATTAAAATATATACCGATTACCACAATGCTTATGGCATTGACATTATTCAGCTGTGGCGAGTCAAAAACTGAAGATGGCCACGATGAAGCCACCCATTCTGAAACAGAAGAAAATCACTCTGAAGGGGAAGATGAAGAAGATAATATGGAAGGCGAAGCTAAGGAAGTAATGCTCACGGCACAGCAGTTTGAAGCCTTACAGATGGAAATTGACACGCTCTCACAACGTTATATGAGCGGTTATGTAGAAGCAAATGGCACGCTGGAAGTACCACCCCAAAACGAAGCATCCATTACCGCCATAACAGGAGCAAATGTGGCATCCATAGAAGTAATAGAAGGTGATGAAGTGAAAAAAAATCAAGCGGTTGCCTATCTCTCACATCCCAGCATCATACAGATACAGAGCGATTACTTAAATGCACACAGCAACAGTCGGTTTTTAAAACAAGAATACGAACGTCAAAAAAGGCTTTATGAAGCTGGTGTGGCATCTGGTATGAATTTCCAAAAGGCAACGGCAGACTATCAGTCATCTACCGCAATGGTAAACGGGCTGGAAGCACAATTGCGACAGTACAACATCAATGTGAATGGCGTGCGCAATGGCACTATCTACCAGCGTGTTGCATTGCGCAGTCCCATTGCAGGGGTTGTAGAAAAAGTTTTTATAAAAACTGGACAATATGTGGAGCCACAGACCAACCTAATGGAAATAGTAGATACAGACCACGTACACGCAGATTTAATGGTTTTCGAAAAAGATGTTGATAGGGTAAAAAAAGGTCAACAAGTACGATTTAGCGTTCAATCAAGACCAGGAACGGAACTCGTTGCCGAAATTTATTCAGTAGGAAAAACCTTCGAGCAAGATCCCAAAGCGGTGCACGTACACGCAGAAATTGAGAACAAAGGTGGTGGTCTTATCCCAGGAATGTACATTAAAGGTAGGATTGAAGTTGATAACGATGAAACCGCTGAAACCGCATTACCAGAAAGTGCCATTATTACAGAAGGTGGTAGGGATTATGTGTTTAAAGCGCAAAGGGAAGGCAACACTTGGAGTTTTATACCAGTAGAAGTCACTACGGGCGAGAAGGATGGTGACTGGATAGCCATACGTTTTTTTGAAACCCCAGACCCAAATACTCATTTTGCCTTTAATAATGCCTATTACCTTATGGGAGAGATGAAAAAAGGGGAACTTGGTGACGATGATTAAAATGGAATGAAAGAAAAAAGAAAGAAAAACTTAAAAGTAGCAAGAACCTTACAGATTTGGAACGTCATCTACGATGTTATTGAAGTTGCGGTCTCGCTTATTGCTGGATTTACGGCAAATAGTTCGGCTCTGATAGGTTGGGGATTGGACAGCACGATTGAAGTGGTTAGTGCGGGAACATTAGGCTGGCGACTACACGGCGAGATTAAAGGTATCGATGAAGAAAAAGTAAAACGAAGACAAAAAATCACGTTAAACGTAATTGCAGTTTCCTTTACGCTCATCTGTATTTTCATTTCCTACGATTCCATTACAAAGCTTATAAATAAAGAAACCGCAAACTGGAGCACGATGGGACTGATTATATTATTGGTTTCCCTGGTTGTAAATCCTATCCTGATCTATTTCAAAAGAAAGTATGGAAAGAAATTAGACAGTCCAGCCTTGCTGGCTGATGCTAAAGACACCTTTATTTGCTTATACCAAACCGTGGTCGTACTTATAGGATTGCTATTGGTCAACTGGTTAGGCTGGTGGTGGGCAGATCCTGTGGCGGCATTACTTATCGTTCCGTACGCTGCAAAAGAAGGCTATGAAGCCTACAATAAAGCTAAAAATATCAATTATAACACCGCACAAAATGACTGAAATTGAAAAAACATTAAATGACCATAACGTGCGTCCCACCGCAATGCGCATCTTGATTTATAAGTATATGGCCGATAGGGATGCCGCCATCGCCCTGACTGATATTGAGAATGCTTTCGCAAAAGCGGATAGAACCACATTGTACCGAACCCTAAAAACGTTTGAAGAAAAAAACGTGGTGCATCACATAGATGACGGAACTGGAATCTCTAAATACGCACTTTGTGAAGAAGGCTGTAATTGTGAAATAGAACAGGATTTGCATTTACATTTTCATTGCACTAACTGTGACGAAACAGTTTGTTTAACGGAACAAAAAATCCCGCATATCAATTTGCCAGATGGATATTTGGCAGAGGATGTTAATCTCGTGGTTACGGGAATATGCGAAAAATGCAGCAGTAATTTACTTTAATAAACAAACGAACAAATTAGATTGATTTTGAAAAAAAGCACTTTTATAATAACTAAAATGGACTGCCCTTCAGAAGAGCAGATGATTCGGATGAAGTTAGAGTCTTATGCTCAAGTAAAACACTTGGATTTTGATATTCCAAACAGAAAATTGGAAGTATATCACGTGGACGACGTCAAGGCGATAAAAACGTCTATAGCCAGCTTAAAACTTGGGGATTCCTTAGAAGGAACCACAGAAGCCGAACCACCCGTAATGGAAGACCAATCCAAACAAAAAAGAATCCTATGGTGGGTCTTGGGCATCAACTTTGGCTTTTTCGTTATCGAAATGACCACCGGTTGGATTTCTTCTTCGATGGGTCTTGTGGCAGACTCATTAGATATGCTGGCAGATTCCATCGTATATGCATTAAGCCTATTTGCGGTAGGCGGTGCCATTTCAAGAAAAAAGAAGGTTGCGAAATACAGCGGATACTTTCAGATGGCATTGGCAACACTTGGGTTTGCAGAGGTCTTGAGAAGGTTTTTTAGCAATACCGAAACACCCTTGTTTCAATGGATGATTATCGTTTCAATTTTCGCATTGGCAGGTAATTTGATATCGCTCTGGCTCATCAACAAGGCAAAGAGTCAAGAGGCTCATATGCAGGCAAGTGCCATTTTTACATCCAATGATATTATTGTTAATGGTGGTGTTATAGTAGCTGGGGTGCTGGTTTATTTTCTGAATAGTAAATGGCCCGATTTAGTGATTGGCGGCATCGTTTTCACTTTTGTAATGCGCGGTGCATTGAGAATATTGAAATTATCGAAGTAGTTTTTAAAATGATATCAAACTTGATTAGAACATATGAAAAAGAAAAAAATAAACTTACGTGACTTAGAACCAAAAAAACAACAAGGCGAGCACAGTCACGACGATGGCCATAACCATAGCAGCCCTGAAGAAATTTCAAATTTTAGAACCTATCTACCGGCTATTTTCAGCTTTGTGATGTTGATAGCCGGAATCGCTATTGATTACTTTGATGCGTTTCCTTTCTTCAAAGGATGGATTCGCGTAGTATGGTACACGGTAGCCTATATCCCTGTTGGTTTTCCGGTGATAAGAGAAGGCTGGAAAAGTATTAAAAATGGTGATTTCTTTACGGAATTCTTCTTGATGTCCATAGCCACTTTAGGGGCGTTCGCTATCGGCGAATATCCAGAAGGCGTAGCCGTAATGTTATTTTATGCTGTGGGCGAACTGTTCCAGAATGCGGCCGTTAACCGTGCGAAGGGAAATATAAAAGCCTTACTCGATGTAAGACCAAATGAGGCTTTGGTTTATCGTGATGGTGATTTTGTTTCAGTAAATCCCGAGACTGTTGAAATCGGTGAAAAGATACAGGTACGTGTAGGCGAAAAAGTTCCTCTTGATGGTATTCTGCTTTCTGAAAAGGGTTCTTTTAATACTGCTGCCTTGACAGGCGAAAGCAAACCTGATACAATTGCTAAAGGCGATACCGTTTTTGCTGGAAGCATCAACCTTGATGGTGTAATCGAAATCGAGACGACCAAGGAATTCAAGGATAGTTCCATTGCACGAATTCTGGATATGGTACAGAATGCAACTGCCAGAAAATCAAAGACCGAACTGTTCATCAGAAAATTTGCTCGGATTTATACACCTATCGTTGTATTCCTTGCCATCGGCCTGACGTTTTTACCTTACTTTTTTGTAGATGATTATGTGTTTAGGGATTGGTTGTACCGAGCGTTGATATTTCTTGTAATATCCTGTCCTTGTGCTTTAGTCATTTCTATTCCTCTCGGCTATTTCGGCGGATTGGGTGCGGCATCCCGCAACGGTATTCTTTTTAAAGGTGCATCCTTTCTCGATGCAATGACTCAAGTTAATACCGTAGTGATGGATAAGACGGGAACGGTCACTAAGGCAGTGTTTAAGATTAAGGAAATTGTTACTGGTTCCGCTTTCGCGAAAGCAGAATTTATGAAATACCTAATGGCAATGGAAGAGCAATCCACGCATCCAATAGCAATAGCCATTATGGAATATAAAGCTGAAGGAGCAGATTATAATGCTACAGACGTTTCTGAAATTGCAGGTAAAGGTTTGAAAGGTAGTGTAAATGGAAAAACAGTCTTAGTTGGGAACAAAGCATTGATGACAGCACATCAGATAGAGGTACCAGCAGAAACAGACAACATTGTTGAGTCTATAGTTATGGTAGGCATTGATGGCGCATTTGCAGGTTATGTAACCATTGCAGATGAACTAAAAGATGATGCACACCAAGCCATTAAACAAATTCGAGATTCTGGAATTTCAAAAATAATAATGCTGTCAGGCGACAAGGACTCTATTACACAGCAAGTTGCAAAAGAATTAAACATCGATTGGGCAAAAGGTGGGTTGTTACCTGAAGATAAACTGAATGAAGTCGAAGAGCTTAAAAAGCAACCTGAAACGAAAGTCGCATTTATCGGTGATGGCATTAACGATGCACCTGTTTTGGCAGCAAGTGGTGTAGGTATTGCAATGGGTGCCTTAGGAAGCGATGTCGCCATCGAAACAGCCGATGTCATTATCCAGACCGATCAACCGAGCAAGATTGCAAGAGCGATTAAAATTGGTCGTTCAACGCGACGAATCGTTTGGCAGAATATTGGACTTGCATTTGGGGTCAAGGTTATTGTCCTCATTCTCGGCGCAGGTGGATTAGCAACAATGTGGGAAGCCGTTTTTGCTGATGTAGGTGTTGCTTTGCTCGCAATTCTCAATGCCGTTAGATTGCAGAAAATGAGGTGGCAATAGGTCTTTTAATAAAGGGACTTATAGAAATACAGCCCCATAAATTAAACATTTTATGAAACGCAACGAATCCAGAAAAGAGATACTTAAAAAGACCAAATAAACAGAATGTTTGCGAACACCTACAATTTTAAGTGGTTGGATTTTGTATGCGATGTTTGTGCTCATTATTTTTTAAGTTTTCTTTACAAATATAGACCGTGGAGTATAGTCAACGGTCAAGCGAAATGTAGACTTTATTTTTAAGGTATATGCAAATGGGCCAGTTGTCCAAGAAAACAAGGTTTTCCGGTGATACCATATGCTTTTATAAAAAGAAGGGTTTGATGCCGATGCCTCAAAGGAAGATGAATGCAACAGTTATAGGAATTACTCCGATGGAACTTTGGAAAAACTCCTTGTCAATGATGAAATGAAAGGCTTTGGGGTTACCTTAAATGAGATTTCAGATTTTTTAGGGCTATTGGAATTCAATACAGCTGCGTGTGAGAATGTATCACAAAAAATGCTTGAAAAGGTAAGGTTGATCGATAAGAAAATAAAAGAGTTGAAAGAAATGAAGAGCCTGATTATTGGAAGCTTGGATTCCTGAGCGTCCCAAGAAAGCAAATCGGAAAATTGCCCCTTGATTTCAGTAAATTTTTAGTTGAACGCTCAATTTTTCAGAGTAGCACATAACTTCTAACGGAACTCCATTCGGTATATATCCTCTATTTGGTGGTGCAAGATTTGATAATCCTTTAGCCTATCAAACCGATTAAAGGTGCCCTGCAATAATATTTTTTAGAAAGAATAGACCAAATGTTTTCATAAAAAGATGCTATTGTTACGTAAAGTATTTTTTTAAGGAACCAGTGATACATTACTATCTTAAAGACCAGATTAAAATTGAGTTTTCCTTAAAATTTGTGATGTAAAGTTTGTTCCTGTCGAACAGAACATCAGTTGGATATACGATGTTTTCTGTCAATATCTGAAGCAGTTGGCCCTGATGGTCAAAAATTAATACCCGACTATTTTCTTGGTCGGTGATGGCCAATTCATTGACGTTTAAAGCAATTCCTGAAGCCACGTTTATTTTCTCATTTTGTCCGATGGTGGCAATATGGTTGCCTTCAAAATCAAAAATCTGGATCCTGTGGTTATAGGCATCAGCCACGTAAACCTTGCCGTTTTTCATCTTTACATCTATAGGATAGTATAGTTTCCCATCCTTATGTCCCTGTTTACCGATGGTAAAACTTTTATTAGGGGTCTCCACAATAATACGATGGTTATAAAAATCAGCGACCAAAATGGTGTCCCCATATACGGAAACACCTGCCGGTGCCTGTGGAGTCTTATTTATTTTCATGGGGCTTAACCTGCTATTTTTATATTTCCAAATGGAATCGGTCAAAAACTCTGGAATATAAAGTGTACCCTTTTCAAAATGGATGTTCATCGGTCGTTGGATGCCCGTGATGGAATCCAATACTTTTCCGTTCAGGTCTATTTTATACAGCCGGAAATAATCGGGGTCCGTAAACCAGATGACATCCCTATCCTTTGCCAACGCCAAGGGACGGGATTCTTCGGGAAGCGTAATCTTTCGTTCAAGCTGCCACTGTTTTTTGTGCCTCTCACAACCGGATATGAAAAGAACCAAGAAAACAATTGAGAGGACACTAACTAGTTTAGAATTCATATAAGTAGTTTAAGACGATAAAAATCAGGACCAGCGAGGTAACCGTCCATAAAGACCATGAATTGATACTGCATTTGCCAACGGTATTTTCGCACGGTTTCCCTTTGTTGCACTTTCTTGAACCTTTGAAATTTTTGTAGTGGGCGATCCCAAGAACAACTACCGAAAAGGTGCTCAGATAGGATTGTGCGGGATGCAGCCATTCAAAGTTTCCGGCCAAAACTCCCAATCCTGCCCCGAACGATAAAAATGCGGGCACAAGACAGCACATCAGGGGTAGAAAAGAGGTAAGCAAGCTTGTGCTCAACATCAATTTTAAAGTGGTCCTCATTGAATCCGTTCCATTTTTGATATCGTAAGTATCCATTGGCTTGGAAGATTGTCATCTTCCACATCGTCCACCGTGCCACTCACCGTGACGTTGCCCTCCGTCATTTTTTCAAGATATTCTGTAGAAGTGGCCTGCGACACCAAAAATTGTTCCCGGGGGGTGGCTACCAACCATTGGCCATTTTCTTTACTTAGTTTGCCCGAAACGGTCACCGCTGCTTTTTTAGCGGAAAACCCGTTCTTTTTCACTTCCTCTTGAATGGCCCCCAAAGTGAGTTCGTTCTCAGCGGCCAGGTCAAGATAGGCCCTTCCATCATTGAGACTGACACGGACCTTCTGAAGACCGTCCATCTTTTTCAGTCCCCGTTCCAGGCCATAGGCACAAGGGGCACAATCCATCCCGTACACTTCCTGGTCCACGTAGGTTATCTGGGCGTTTAGAGTGCCCACAACCAACAAGACCATTATTATCACCAATACACTATTTTTCATCATACTCAACTTTTTAAAAATTTATCGCTATCTATAACCAATAGCTCAGATTTATCGCTACTCGGTATTTTTCCCTTACAGCTCCTGGAGTCAGGTTCTGTACCGCCGGGAACATAGCGCCAAAGGATATGCCCCATGCACCGTACAGTCCCAAAAAAGATGGGCCGACCAGAACCTTCGTGCTTCTCGTGCCAGAATCGTTCAGGTTTCCCTCATAGATGGCCTCACCGGGAAACTCGGCCAACGATTCAATGAAAATGCGCCAATCGGGTTTTGGATAATCACCCATAAAAATATTGGGGCGATACCCCACAACGGCAGAGGCATAGGGCAAATCCCCCAATTGTTCGCCGTTTTTCCCGAAATAATAGTGGTATCCTCCCCCGAGCCATCCATACCAGGTCCGTGAAGCATAGCCAGTTGAAATGGCGGCGTGTACGGATTGGCCGACGTTGACCTGTCCGCGTACATCATCGGTAGGTGTGGAAACACCAAAAACAGCGGTTGACTCAAAGCGCTTGCCCACACCAAAGGCATTGGAAAAAAAACGGTACCAAAGAGAAGCCTCGATATCTCCGTTTGCGGGCATATTGCTGTTGCCCCGGGTCCTCGGTGCGTTATCCAAACGCCCGATCATTGTCGGTGTGGTCAAATTGACCTGCAAATCTTCGGTAATTCCATAGGAAAATAGATAACGCAACATATACAAGGTTTCATCTTCCGTGCTTAGGGTCATACCAGCCACATTCAGATCCACTCCGCCCTTGGCAAGGGTCGGGGTCTGTAGACCATACAAGGGGCCGTGGCCTTGAGCCACCGCTACCCCCGTGAAAGCCAATTGGAATATCAATACCAGATAGTTGATTCTTGCCGGTAACTTCGTGATTTTTTTGACAATCATTTTTAGCTGGTTTTTATGAGATCTGTCCAATGCCCGCCTCCGTCAACCTTTCTTTGGTAATGGACGAGTCCTTACAACAATCCAACAATTTTCCGTTGACCGCAACCGCCGGTATTTTATGTACTCCGTATTCATTCATCTTAGCGAGACAGGTCTTATCGCTGAATTGCTCAACCAAATCGTATGTGGTTACTTCACATTCATCACAAGCCAGTTCCCGAACCATTTCGACGACAGGGTCACAGATCGGACAATTGGCGGTAAAAACTTCTACTTGACGTTTCATCTTTCTGTTTTTGAATTGTTTATTTCTTCTTTCCATTGTCATCGGATCCAAACAACGAATCAAATGTAGGAAGGAGGGTAGGGTGGTCTCCAAACAATATTAAAAAAAAATGTCCCTTTTTTTTGGGCCATTGATCGTATTGCTTTTTGGTAAAGTTTATTTGTCCCTATAGTCTTCCAGTTTGGCCTTAAGGGAGGCTATTTCCTTCATTTTGTCCGTAAGACTGTCCAATTCCAGATTAGGGAACTGCTTCCTGATAAATTCAATACGGTCTTCATTGCCACAATTCCCAGGGCAGGCTTCCACGGTTTCTGAAATCTTGATGGCAAGTGCCTTTCGATAGGTTTCGTCAAGCAACAGGAAGTAGGCCTTCTCCAGTCCCTTCTGGGCTGCCTTGAACTGTATCAGTATCTTCTCCGGGTCCGTATCCTCATCCAGCATTTTAACGAGACCGCTTATTTGCCCATTGATACTTTGCAACCTCGTTTTTATGTCCTTGCTTAAATCTCGTGGTATCATTGATTTTGAATTTTGTGACAAAGTAATGAGGCTCCCAGGGTGGTCCCCAAATAATTTTTCAAATTTACTCGCAACATAGAGAGCTTTCCTGAACGGATGGACAGGCAACGGTGCCATAGGAGCAGAATACACAACAATCGCCCTCTTTTGGACGTAATACTTCTTTGCAATTTTCACAATCATAAAAGAATTGGCAAGCTGTCGTTGGCATTTCTTCCTCTTTCCTATGTCCACAGTTTGGACACTTGATCGTTGATTCTAAAATAGCTTCCATTATTCTATGATTTTATATCCCGTTTTTCCAATAGCAGATACTATTTCATTAGCACTTACCTTACTTCTGTCAAACTTTACAAAAGCTTTGGAAGTCTCATAATTTGCATCTACCCCTAAAACACCCTCTAGTTTATTTACCTCGTTTTCAATATGGGCTTCGCAACCAGCACAGGTCATCCCTTGAATGGAATAGGTCAATTCACTTACGTTACTTTCAGATACATATACGACTTGCTTTTCAACATTGGAGTTGGAATAATACATATGTGAATAGTAAGGGAATGCCAACATTATACCAGCAAAAATAGTAACCAAAAACAAGAACTTTTTGGTTTGAATAAATTTAGGTTTATCATCATCACAAGCGCAATCAATATCCTGTGGACGCGGTTTTAATTTTTGATACCAAGCAAAACCAAGAATCAAAACAGTCGCACCTATCAAAATAGGTCTATAAGGTTCTACCCAGGAAAAGGTAGAAGCGATTCCAGTCGTGCCGGACAGCAACGCCAGGACAGGGGTAATACAACACAGTGAGGCTACAATGGCTGAAAACAATCCAGCAAAAGCAGTTCGATTGGATGTCAATGTTTTTTTCATATTATGCAATTTTCCTTTCGGATTCTATGTTACTCAAAATAGAAGTTAAAAAAGCTTCGTTTTCCTTTGAAATACGATATAATATCGTTTGTCCTGCTCTACGGGCAGAAATGACATTTGCATCCTTCATCTTACGTAAATGTTGGGAAATAGCCGGTACGCTCATTGCTAAAATATCGGCAAAATCACAGGGGCACAGTTCTGTTTCCCGTTGCAACAAATACAATATTTTAAAACGAACTTCATTGCCGGCCAGTGCCATAACTTTGCTTATTGCCTCGATAGAAGTTGTAACGCCGCTCAAATCTTCCTTGCATCTCAATATTTGAACATGATCGGCCTCTGCCCGGATACAACTATTTTGAATATCCATATGAACGATTTTCAACTAAATTACAATT
>Ga0070726_10000608_pt1 | contig 42587 bp, 24 predicted proteins | sample tdAd471_FD_67275 | JGI IMG/M metagenome (GOLD analysis project Ga0070726, IMG submission 67275) | Marine sediment microbial communities from the Atlantic coast under amendment with organic carbon and nitrate - tdAd47.1 | ecosystem: Environmental > Aquatic > Marine > Coastal > Sediment | place...
GGCCGCGAGGTCCACGTCGGGTCCGGCGGCCGCGCTGGCCCACAGCCCGCCGTCGGCGCCGAGGGCGGTCACCGCGAGCACGCCGGGGTAGGCCGCGGGGTAAGTCACGTCGGTCACCGGGTCGTTGCCCGCCGCGGCGACGAGCACCGCCCCGGCGGCGACCGCGCGGGCCACCGCCTCACGCAACGCGGCGCTGTCGACCCGGGTCCCGAGGCTGAGGTTGATCACCTGTGCGCCCCGCGCCACCGCCGCGTCGAGCCCGGCGACCACGTCGCTGACCGCTGCGCGCCCGTTGGCGTCGGCGACCTTCAGCGGCAGGATCCGCGCCAGGGGCGCGACCCCGCAAGCGCCGTGGCCGTTGTCGCGGGCGCCGGCCACGATCCCGGCCATGGCCGTGCCGTGCCCGTTGTCGTCGTGGGGCTCGGCGCCGTTGACGAAGTCGACCCCCGGCTCGAGTCGGTCGCGCAGCTCGGGGTGCTCGGCGTCGACGCCGGTGTCGAGCACGGCGACCAGCACCCCGGCCCCCTGACGGCTGCGCGCCCAGGCCTGCTCCAGCCCGGTGCGCTCGGCGACCTCGGCCAGCTTGGGCCACAGCGGGTCACTCGCGACCTGGGCCACGTAGTCCGGCTCGGCGTAGCGCACGCGCGGGTCCTGGGCGAGGGCCCCCAACGCCGAGCTCGAGTGCACGCAGGCGAGGGACCCCTGGGCCCGCACCAACGCCAACCCGTGGTCGGCGAGCACGCCCTCGAGGTCGCCCGCGCGCTCCAGCCCGAGCAGCCAGCGCTCGGCGACGACGCGCCCCAGCCCACCTGCGGCCGGCTGCACCCGGTGCACGCGACCGCGCTCGGCGTTCACCGCCTGCTGGAAGGCGACCAGGTTCTGCTGAGTGGCGGTCGAGCAGCAGGCGTCGTCGGTGTGCTCGTGCGCGGGCGCCGCGTCCGGGAGCAGCGCGCGCAGACCGAGGAAGGCGGCGCACACGGCGCAGGCCAAACCGACGGGAACCAGGGAGCGGTGGGCCATGCGCCTTCCTCATACCTCGACCCCACTCCATGCATCTGCCGTTCCGCCAAGGCCATCCGCATCCGGGCGCGCCGGGCATGACTTCGAGCCGACGCCCAGTCCGACTCCTTTCGGACTCTCCTCACTCCCTCCCAATCGCCCAGATCCGGGAGACCCCGAGCGTGCGGCATACGCACCACCTCCACTCCCCGGCCTGGTCCGCGCCGGTCTACTCCGCGAGCTGCTTCTCGATCCGGGCGATCGCGAGCCTGGGGACCACGGCTTCCCCCCCGCTCAACCCGAGGTCGAAGGCGCGGCGATACGCCGCCAGCGCCTCGCGCAGCCGCCCCAACCCCTCGAGGGCCGAGCCCCGGGCGGCCTCCACCGTCGCGTTATCCGGCTCGAGCGCCTGCGCCCGGGCGTAATCGGCCAACGCCTCCTCGCACTTCCCCTGGCTCCGGGAGAGGCGACCGCGAGCCAGGAACCCCCTCACGCTCGGTTCGAGCGCCAGCGCGCGGTCGTAGTCCGCGCGCGCCCCGGCGTCGTCGTCGAGGGCGGCCTTCATGCCGCCGCGTTCGATCAGGACTCCTGAGGTCGCGGGCTGCAGCTCGAGGACGCGATCGAGGTCTCGCACCCCCGCGGCGAACTCGCCATAGCGCCGGTGGAGCTGACTGCTCACGCGGTAGGCGTCCGCCAGCCGTGGGTCGAGGGCGAGGGCGCGCTCGAGGTCGGCGCGCGCCTGGGTCAGGGCGTCGGCGAACTCGCCGCTGTCGAACAGCTTCAGCAGGCAGCTCGCGCGGTTGACGTAGGTCGACGCCTCGGTGCCGAGTTCGATCGCGCGGCTCAAGTCGCTGAGCGACTCGCGCAGCTCGACCCGGCGCAAGCGGACCGCCCCCCGCGTCGCGTAGTACTCGGCGCGCTCGTCCTGCTCGAGCGCGCGGTCGAGGTCCCGCAGCGCCTCGTCGGTGCGACCCAGGGCGGTCAACGCTTGCGCGTGGTTGACGAGGGCGACCCCGTTGTCGGGCTGCTCGCGCAGGAAGCGGTCCAGGTCCTCGACGGCGGCCTGGTGTCGCCCCAGCTGCAAGCGCACGATCCCGCGCCGCAGCCGAGGCAGAGCCGCCCCGGGCATGAGCTCGACCGCGCGGTCGAGCACGCCCGCGGCCTCCTCGTAGCGGCCGAGCTCGCTGAGGACCTCCGCGCACTGGAGGAGCAGCGGCCGCTCTGCACCGCCCAGCCGCAGCGCCGCCTTCAACGCCGCCAGCGCCTCCCTCGGACGAGCGAGCCGCCGCAGCGCCGCCGCTCGCGAGGCGTACGCCCCGGCCATGTCGCCGTCGAGACGGATCGCCGCGTCGCAGTCGGCGAGGGCCTCCTCCACTCGCCCGAGGTCGAGCAGGCACTCGCCCCGGAGCACGTGGAGCGGGGCCACCGGACCCAGCTCGAGCGCCTTCGTCGACGCCGCCACCCCGCGCTCGGACCGGTTCAGCTCGCGAAAGGAGAGCCCCACCTTGCCCAGGATCTGCTGGTCGTCGGGCACGTTCGCCAGGACCCACTCCAGCTCGGCCAGCGCCTCCTCGTAGCGCTGCAGCCCGCTGAGAGCCACGGCGCGCTCGTAGCGACCCACGTAGGCGGTGGGCACACTCGCGAGGCCCCGCTCCAGATCCGAGAGCGCGTCGGCGTAGCGCTGCATTTGATTGAGCAGCTTGCCGCGCTGCAGCCAGAGCGCCGCGCTCCGCGCGTCCTGCCTGAGGGCGAGGCCCAGGTCGTGCAGCGCCTCCTCGTAGCGCTCCAGCCCGGCGTTGGCCTCGGCGCGAGCCTGCAAGGCCGGCACCTCAGCCCTTCCCGCGCGCAGCGGCTCCAGCGCGGCGAGGGCCTCCTCGTAACGCCGCAGCCCGATCAGGGCCTTGGCGCGCCCGAGGGAGAGCACCGAATCCGTGCGACCCCGTGCGCGCGCAGCATCGACGTCGGCGAGGGCCTCCTCGTAGCGGCCCAGGTCGAGGTAGCATTTTCCCCGGGCGAGGTAGTAATAGCCTTCGTCGGGCTTCAGCTCGATCGCGCGGCCGAACGCCTCCGCCGCCTCGCCCTTGCGCTTCAGCATGTCGAAGCACATGCCCCGCGCGTAGTGCAGCTCGTGAATCTCGACCTCGCTGGGATCCGCGAGCTCGATCGCGCGGCCGAAGCTTCGCTCCGCAGCCTCGAGCTCGCCCCGGTTGGCGTGGATCTGTCCGCGGACCGCATACGCCTTCCCATACGAGGGGTCGCGCTCGAGCGCCGCCTCCAGATCCTGCAGCGCGTCCTCGAACCGCCCCTCCCTCGCGGCCAACGCGGCCCGCGCCGCGAGAGCCTGGGCGTTGCCTGGCGCCAGCTCGAACACGCGCCGGAGCACCTCGGCGGCCGCCGCGTCGTCCTTCCGCTCCAGGCTCCCCGAGAACTCCTCCATCAGCTCCGCCACCTTGGCGTCGACCGACGGCTCCTCCGTTCCCTCGGGCTCCGGGTTCGCCTCGGGCTCCACGAGGGGAGGCCGGCTGGGCGTGAGCTCCACAGCGTGGGGGGGTGGCGGTGGGTCCGGCTCACTCGCCCCGTCCTCCCACACCCAGGACAGGACCGCCCCCGCGGTCGCCGCCAACCCCAGGCTCAGCGCGAGCAGCACCCAGGGCGCGCGCCGCCCCGGAGCTCCGCCCTGCTGCAGCGCCGCCCGCAGCGCCACGGCGCTGGGGTAGCGCTCGCTCCCCAGCTTGGCCATGCCGCGCACGCACACCGCGTCCAGCCAAGCCGGCACGTCCGGGTTCAATGCCCGCGGGGAAGGCGGCGGCTGCTGACGGACCGCGATCAAGGTCGCGATCGCGCTCGGGCCGCTGAAGGGGGGCTGCCCGGTGAGGGCGAAGTAGAGCGTGGCCGCCAGCCCGTAGACGTCGGTGGGCTCTCCGTAGCGGTCCTTGGCCGCCTCCCCCTGCTCGGGCGCCATGAAGCTGGGGGTGCCCAGCGCGACCCCGCTCTGGGTCATGCCCTGCCGCCACGAGTCCTCCTCGAGGTCCTTGACCAGGCCGAAGTCCGTGAGCTTCGCCCCCCCGGGACCGAGGAGCACGTTCTCGGGCTTGATATCGCGATGCAGCAAGCCGCGCTCGTGCGCCGCCGCGACCCCTGCGGCGATCTCGCTCACGACCCCCGCCGCCACCAGCGGGCGCAGCGGCCCCTCGCGCTCGACCCGCGCCTGCAGCGTCTCTCCGGCCACGAACTCGAACACCACGTAGGGCACCGGCGGCTGCAGGCTCTGACCGAGGACCTCGACCAGGTTCGGGTGGTGGATCCCCCGCACGAGCGCGCCCTCACGGCGGAAGCGCTCGACGAACTCGAGGTCCTGGGCCGTGTCCTCGAGCAGCGTCTTGAGCGCTACGATCCGCCCACTGCGGGTGTCTTCGGCCCGCCACACGACCCCCATGCCGCCGCGACCGAGCTCCTCCAGCAGGCGATAGGGACCGAGCTGCTTCACGGGTTCAGGCTAGCCTCGCGGGAGCGCGCGCGCCCCTGACCTACTCCGGTCGCGCCGCCTCGATCCGGGCCAGCGCCTGCTCCGCGCGAGTCGTGCGACGGGAGCTGAGCCCGAGATCCAGCGCCCGACGCAGGGCGGCCCGCGCCTTCTCCAGCTGCCCCTGACGTTCGTAGGCTTCGCCGCGGGCCAGCTCGAGGGCGCCCCAGTCCGCCTGCAGCGTCCCGGCGCGGTCGAAGTCCGCGTGGGCCTCAGCGTAGCGCCCTTGGCTCGCCGCGATCTGTCCGCGCACGAGGAGACCCGTCGCCAACGTCGGGTCCAGCTCCAGGGCGCGCTCGACGTCGGCGAGCGCGGCGTCGTAGCGCTCGAGCTCGGCGCGCACGGACCCGCGATCGACCAGCAGGCTGGGGACGTTTGGCCGCAAGGCGAGCGCACGATCCAGGTCCCCGAGTGCCGCCTCGAACTCCCCCCGGATCCGCCGGATCGTGGCCCGCGTCCGGTAGCCGTGCGTCAGCCGGGGGTCGAGCTGCAGCGCGCGCTCCACGTCGCGCAGCGCGTCGTCCAGGCGCTCCTCGCCGTAGAGCCGGAGCAGGCAGGTGGCGCGATTGGAGTAGGCCGCCGCATTCGGGCCGCGCTCGATCCCCTCGTCGAGAGCGACCAGCGCCTCCCCGACCCGACCGAGCACGAGCAGGACCTCACCCAGACCGGTGAGCACCCGGGGCTCGTCGGGGGCGAGCTCCTCCGCGCGTTTCATTTCGCCGAGGGCGGCCTCGGCTTGCCCCAGGTGCGCGTGCGCCAGGGCTCGCTGGAGGCGCTCCGAGAGGCCGTCGAGGCCGCGAGCGAGGGCCTGGTCGTACGCTTCGAGCGCCGCCTCGTATCGACCCAAAGCTGCCAAGGACACCCCCATCGCCGAATACGCCCGGGCCTGCCCCGGCGCCAACTCGATCGCCCGCCGGTAATCGGCGAGCGCCTCCTCGAAGCGTCCGAGGCTCGCCTTGGCCGCCCCGCACCCGACGAGGTGCTGCGGGTCCCACTCCGACGAACCCAGCTCCAGGGCGCGGTCGAACTCCGCGAGCGCCTCCTCGAAGCGTCCGAGCCCGTTGAGGTAGGTCCCGCGCAGACCGATCGCGCGCACGAGCCCGGGGTCCAGCTCGACCGCCCGGGTCAGCTTGGCGAGGGCGTCGCTGACGTCTCCCTGCAGCCCGCTCAAGACCCCGCGCAGCATGTGGCCCTCGGCGTTCTCGGGGTGGTCCAGCACGACCTGCCGCAGCAGGTGCTCCGCGACGTCGAACTGCTTGCGCTCGATCAGCCCCCGGGACTCCACGAGGGACACCTCGACCCAGCTCCGGCCTGCCTCGATCGGCTTCCGAATCCCGCGCAGACCTTCGGCGTACTCGGGCTTCAGCTCGACCGCGCGGTCGAAGTCGCGGAGCGCACCGCTGAAGTCCCCCACGCGCCAGCGAAGCTGGCCGCGGGTGACGAACACGTTCGCCTGACGGGGGTCGAGCTCCAGCGCCCGCGCGAGGTCCCCCTCCATTTGCCCCCGCCGCTGGGTCCCGTGCAGGTTGAGCGAGCACACCGCCCGGTTCACGTAGTCCGCGGCCTCCGTCGTCCCGTGCTCGATCGCCTGGCTCAGCGCGGTGTAGGCGCCCGGGTAGTCGCCGAGGGTCAGGCACACCTCTCCTCGCAGGCCGTGGATCTTGGGGTAGTCGTCGCCGATCCGGGGCGAGAGCTCCTCCGCCCGTAGCAGGTCCGCGAGCGCCTCGGCGGGGCGGTCCATGCGCGCGAGGCTCAGCGCGCGCAGGTAGCGCAGGTGAGGGGTCTCGCGGCCTCGCTCGAGCGCGAGGTCGAAGTCGGTCAGCGCGTCGCGCCAGCCTCCCAGATCCTGGAAGGCCTCCCCGCGCACCCGGTAGAACTTGGTGTCGTCCCGCCCGATCCGTTCGGCCCGGGCGAAGTCGGCCTGGGCCTCGGCCTTGCGCCCGAGCCTGCCCAAGAAGACCACGCGCCGCAGGAGGTAGTCCCAGTTCGAAGGATCCAACTCGACCGCCCGGTTCACGCACTCGAGCGCGTCGTCGAGTCGACCCTGGACCGCGTTCCCCTCGGCCCGCAACTTCCAGGCGGGCGCCGAGGTGGGGTCGAGCTCGCTCGCGCGAGTGGCGGCCTCCAACCCGCGCTGGTTCCGCCCGAGGGCCAGGGACACCTTGGCCAGGGACTGCCAGGCGCCCGCATGCTGTGGGTAGCGCCCGACCAACCGCTCGAGTTCGTCGGCGGCGGCCAGCCAGTCCCCCGCGGACGCGCGCCGCAAGATCTCCTCCAGCGCCCTGTCCGCGTCGGCCCGCGCGCCTGCAGTCATGCCCGGTCCAGGGTCCGCGTCCGTAGCGTTCGGCGGGTCCGTGTCCGGTCCCGGGTCGACGGGGGTGTCGACCCCAGGGTCCGCGCCCCCGCTCGGACCGTCGGCGGGGTCCCCTCCGCTGGCGACTCCGCGGATCCCGGCCGCGGCCCCGAGGGCGAGCGCCGCCACCGCCAGCGCCCCGGCCAGGAGCTTGGCCTTCCCGGGCGCGCCCCCGCCCGCACCCCCCTGCGACAAAGCGGCGCGCAGCGCCAGCGCGCTGGGGTAACGCTCGCCGTTGAGCTTGGCCATGCCGCGCACGCACACCGCGTCGAGCCACGCGGGCACGTCACGGCTCCAGGACCGCGGCGAGGGCGGGGGCTCCTCGCGCACCGCGAGCATGACCGCGATCGCGCTGGTCCCGTTGAAGGGCGGCTGACCGGTGAGGGCGAAGTAGAGCGTGGCCGCCAGGCCGTAGACGTCGGTGGTCTCACCGAAGCGGTCCTTGGCCGCGTCGACCTGCTCGGGCGCCATGAAGCTCGGCGTGCCCACCGCGATCCCCGACTGGGTCATGCCCTGGCGCCAGGAGTCCTCGTCCAGGTCCTTGATCAGGCCGAAGTCGCTGAGCTTGGCTCCGGCCGGGCTGAGGAGCACGTTCTCGGGCTTGATATCCCGGTGCAGGAGCCCGCGCTCGTGCGCGGCGGCGACCCCCGCCGCGACCTCGGCCACGATCCCGGCCGCGACCAGCGGACGCAGCGGCCCCTCGCGCTCGACCCGCTGCTGCAGCGTCTCCCCCGCCACGTATTCGAACACCACGTAGGGCACCGGCGGCTGGAAGCTCTGGTCGAGGACCTCGACCAGGTTCGGGTGGCGGATCCCCCGCACGAGCTCACCCTCCCGCCGAAAGCGCTCGACGAGCTCGAGGTCCTGGACCATGCCCTCGAGCAGCGTCTTGAGCGCCACGATCCGCCCGCTGCGCACGTCTTCGGCGCGCCACACCACCCCCATGCCGCCGCGGCCGAGCTCCTCCAGCAGGCGATAGGGTCCGAGCTGCTTCACGCCTTCAGGGTAGCCCCGTGGGGAGCCGGAAGCTCACCGCTGCTCGAGGCGCGCTATCCCCGACCGGGCCTCGTGCGCCTCGGCGCGAGAGAGGCCCAGCTCGAGCGCCTGGCGGTAGTCGCCGAGCGCGCGCCCTGCATTCCGCAGCGCCTCGAACACCTGGCCGCGCTGCAAGCGATAGCGTCCGCTGCCTGGCTCGAGCTCCACCGCTCGCTCCAGATCGGGCAGGGCCCGGTCCGGCAGACCCAGCTGCCTGAGGGAAAGCCCGCGGAACGCAAAGACCCGTGCGGTAGGGCTCACCTCCACAGCGCGGGCGAAGTCCGCGCGCCACTCGCTGAGCTGCCCGAGCTTCCGATACACCATGCCGCGCACGAGGTAGGTCTCCCCGCTCTTCGGCTCGAGCTCGAGGTAGCGGGTGTAGTCTTCCAGAGCCCCCTCCAGGTCGCCGAGCCTGGTCCGCACCTGCCCACGGGAGAGGTAGGTCCCCGCAGCGGGCTCTCGCCGGATCGCCTCGTCGAGGTCCGCCAACGCCTCCTCGTCGCGCCCCAGCTTCGTGAGCAGCGTCCCGCGCTTGCCGTGCACCCCTGGGATCTCGGGATACACCTCCAACGCGCGCGTGAAAGCCAGCAACGCCTCCTCTTTGCGCCCCAGCGCGACCAGAGCCGTACCCCGCCAGGCCAGCGCGTTTCCGTCGTCCGGCGTGAGCTCGAGGATCCGCTCGTAGACGGGGAGCGCGCGCTCCCAGCGCTCGGCCTCGATCAGGAGGTGACCCATGCGCCACAGGGCGGGAAGGTGTGCGGGGTCGAGCTCCAGCGCCCGGTTCAGATCGGCCAGGGCGTCCTCGTGCTGGCCGAACGCATAGCCGACCGAGGCTCGATTCGTGTAGAGGTCGGGATCCTCCGGGCTCAGCGCGATCGCGCGCTCGTAATCCGCGAGGCTCGCCTGCCGCTTCCGCTGCAGCCAGTAGACGGCTGCGCGATCCCTGTATGCAATGGGGTCTTGTGGGTCCAGCTCGATCGCACGCGAGATCGCCTCGACGGCCTCTGGGAGACGCTGCAGGGAGCCAAGGTAGCGACCTCGCTCCAGCCAGAGCGCCGGGTCGTTGGGTGCGAGTTCGAGGGCGCGCTCCAGCTCGACCAGCGCGTCCTCGTAGCGTTTCAGCCCGCCCAGGACTTCGCCTCGCGCGCGACGTGCGTCGAGGTGCTCGGGGTCGAGTTCGAGGGCGTGACCGAGCTCGACCAGGGCCGCCTCGTCGTCTTGCTGCGCACGGAAGGCGCGCGCCTGCGCCCAGTGCGCCTCCGCCCGCTCTCCCGCGCTCGCGGGCACGGGCCGCCGCGCACTGGCGTCCTCTGCCGAGACCTCAGCAGCCCGGCTGCCAAGGACGAGGCCGACACCCAGCACGACCAGTCCAATCGCCACGACCGCGCCCGCGAGCAGAGGCGCCTGCGGGCGCCCGCCCCCCGGCACGACCAACCCGTGCAGCAGCGCGGCCCGCAACGCGATCGCGCTCGGGTAGCGCCCACCGGGGCGCTTGGCGAGACCCCGCAGGCACACCGCGTCGAGCCACGCGGGGACGTCGGACCGCAGACCGCGAGGCGACGGCGCCGGCGCAGAGACGACCTCCTGCAGCGTGGCCAACGGGCTCCCGGCGTGGAACGGGGGCCTCCCGGTGAGGGCGAAGAACAGCGTGGCGGCCAGACCGTAGACGTCGGTCGGCGCACCCAGCTCGCGCTTGTCGAGCCCGGCCTGCTCCGGCGCCAGGTAGCCGGGCGAACCGACGATCGCCCCGGTGTGGGTCAGCGACTCGCGGGAGAAATCCTTGACCAGGCCAAAGTCCCCCAGCTTGACCTGGCCCTCGGCGAGGAGCACGTTGTCGGGCTTGATATCCCGGTGCAGCAGCCCGCGCTCGTGGAGGGCAGCCACCCCTGCCGCGACCTGCACCGCGACCTGCACCGCCTCCTGCCAGGGCAACGGGCCCTCGCGACGCACGCGCTCGCCCAGCGACTCCCCCTCCACGTAGTCCAGCGCGAGGCAGGGCGGATCGACGCCGACCTCGTGGACCCGCACCAGGTTCGGGTGCTCGACCCCCAGCAGCGCCTCCCCCTCGCGGCGGAAGCGCGCGACCGTCGCGGGGTCGGCCAGACCCTGGATCACCTTCAACGCGACCTGCCGCCCGCTGCGGGCGTCCTGGGCGAGGTAGACCACCCCCATGCCCCCGCGACCGAGCTCCCGTTGCAGGCGATAGGGCCCCAGCTGCTGCACCCCACCAGGCTAGTCGGCGGAGCCCGCTCGCGCCCAGGGGGAGCGACCTGGCGCGAGCGAGTCCGCCCTGCTATCCGCTAAGGCCGGAGGACCCATGAACCGCTTGCTGTCTACCTGCCTGCTGGTCGCCGGGGTGTGCACCCCGGCCCTCGCCGACGACCCCTTCACCCTCGACTCGACCACCGTCTCCGGCGGGGCCACGGTGACGATCACCTTCGCCGCGCCCCTCGACGAGGCCCAGGCGCGCCACTGGGTGTGCATCGTCAAGCCCACCGACGCCGACTCGACCTTCGGCGTGTGGGCCTACGCCGACGCCGGCGCGACCAGCGCGACCCTCAAGGCCCCCGACGTCGACGGCGACTACGAGGTTCGCCTGCACTCCAACTACCCCGACAAATCCCACAACGTGCTGCACCGGGTCGCGCTCAAGGTCACCGGGCTCAAGCCGACCCCGGCCGCCGACGCCCAGCTCGTGCTCCCCAGCGCGAGCGTCCCCGTTGACCAGGCGGTCAAGGTGCGCTTCAAGGTGCCCCTCGTCCCCGAGGCCGACGACAAGTACTGGGCGTGTATCGTCCCCGCCGGCGCGCCCGCGACCGCCCAGGGCCTCTGGCGCATGGTCCCCGTCGCCGCCGAAGAGCTCGAGCTCCCCGCGGCGACCTCCTCGGGCAAGCACGAGGTGCGCCTGCACGCCAACTACCCGGCCAAGCACACCAACGTGATCCACAGCCTGCCGATCGAGATCACCGGCGCCGAGGACACCCTGCCCAGCGAGCCCTCGGCCACCGCGCCCTCCCTCGCTGCCGCCGAGGTCCCCTTCGGCACGGCCCCCAAGGTCGTGTTCGCGATCCCGGTCCGCCCTGTCACCGGCGAGCGGTTCTGGGTCGGCCTGGCCCACGCCGACCTCCCCACCAGCTCCAACGGGCTCTGGAAGGCCGTGACCCCCGGCGCGACCAGCGTCGAGCTCGCGCTCCCGCTGTGCACGGGCAAGCACCGGGTGACGGTCTACGGACCGAACAACAAGGCCTACGCGACCCTCGAGCTCGACGTCGCCGGCGAGCACCCCGCCACCGACCCGGCCTCGATCGCGCTCTCCCTGGCCAGCGCCAAGATCGCGGTCGGCGCCAAGCCCATGGTCAAGCTCGGCGCCCCGGTCTACGCGCGCACCGGCGAGCGCTACTGGATCACCGTGATCCCCAAGGACGCCGAGGACTCCGAGTGGGGCCAATACGCCTACCTCCCCAACGCAGCGAGCGAGCTCGAGCTCCCCGCCCCGGAGAAGGCCGGGAGCTACGAGGTCCGCGTGCACGCCAACCACCCGACCAAGTCGTCGAACGTGGTCCAGCGCACCGACCTCACCGTCGAGTAGGGGCGAGGGAGCCCCGTCGAGCGGGAGCGCCTGAGCTGGGCGGGCTCCTAGCGGTTCGACTCCACCAGGCGGTCGCGGGCGGCCTGCACGATCGCCCGCTCCGCCTCGGAGACCCGCGCCAGGGCCCGGTCGAAGTCGGCCAGCGCCCGCTCGACCTGCCCCAGCCCCGCCCGGGCTCGCGCCCGGCCGTAGTAGTAGGCGCCCACCTCGGGGCCCAACTCCACCGCGCGCTCGAAGTCCGCCAGCGCCTCCTCGAAGCGCTCGAGGGCCAGCGCGGCGCTGCCCCGCGCCCAGTAGTTCTCGGCCTTGGGCGCCAGCTCGAGGACCGCGTCATACGCGACGTAGGCCTCCGCGTAGCGCCCGAGGTTGTTGAGGATCCCGGCGCGCGCGACCCGGGCGGTGAGGTCCTCGGGCCGGAGCTCGAGCACCCGCTCGTAGCCAGCCAACGCCTCCTCGAAGCGCTGCAGGCGGTAGAGCGCGCTGGCCCGGTCGCTGCTCGCCTGCGCGCTGCTGGGGTCGAGCTCCAGCGCGCGGTCGAGGTCCGGGAGGGCCTCAGCGAAGCGCCCCTGGTGAATGCGGGCGACCCCCCGCATGCGGAACACCTCCGGGGCATTGGGCACGAGCTGATTCAACCGACTGAGCGCAGCCTCGGCCGCACGCCAACGCTCGAGCCGGAAGCAGTAATCGATATAGCTCTGCAAGAGCTTCGTGTCCCGCGGCTCGAGCTGGACCGCCCGACCGAAGGCCGCCAGGGCCTCGTCGTGCCGCCCCAACCGCGCGAGGAGGTCCACGCGGTCCTGATACGTCTGGGCGTCGCGGGGGTCGAGCTCGAGCAAGCGGTCGGCGAACACCAGCGCCTCGTCGTAGCGCTTCAGGTCGCGCGAGATCGCCAGGCACTGCCCGAGGACCTCCGCGTTCTTGGGGTCCGCGCGCAGCACGCGCCCGTAGTCGGTGAGCGCGTCCTCCAGCCGCCCCACCGCCACCTTCAGGGTCGCGCGGTTCCTCAACGTCTCCACGCTGGGGTCGAGCTCGAAGGCCCGCTCGACGTCGGCCAGCGCGTCGTGGTCGCGTCCGAGCTGCTGGTAGGCGCTGGCCCGCATGGCGTAACGCACGGCGGTGGGTCTCAGGTCGAGCGCGCGGGTGAGATCACGAAACCCCTGGTCGACCTGGTTCAGGCCGAAGTAGATCCGCGACCGCTGGGTGTAGAGCTCGGGCTGCTTAGGGTTCTCCGCGATCCCCCGGCTGAACTCGGCCAGGGCCTCGTCGTGCTGGCCGAGCTCTTGCAGCAGCTCGCACAGCTCGAGGCGGGCCTTGAGGAAGCTCGGGTCCAGGGACAGCGAGCGCTTGTAGCTCTCGAGCGCCTCCTCGGCGAACCCCTGGTTCTCCTGGGCCGCCCCCAGGTTGAAGCGCAGCAGCGCGTCGTCGGGCGCGAACTGCACCGCGCGCTCGAGGTCCTGCAGCGCGCGGTCGTGCTGGCCCTCTCGCATCAGGATCGCGCCGCGGTTGCTCCAGGTGACGGGGTCCGTCGAGCCGAGCTCGATCGCGCGGTTCATGCTCGCCAACGCCTCGGGGAGCCGATCGAGGCCCATCCAGTAGAACCCCCGCCGCTCCAACGCGCGGAGGTGATTCGGCTCGACCTCCAGCACACGGTCGCAGTCCTGGATCGCGTCCGCCGCCCGGTTGAGGCTCGCTCGCAGGTCGGCGCGCGCGAGCAAGTGCTCGGGACTGGGGTCGAGCTCCACCGCGCGGTCGAGGTCGTCGAGGGCGCGCTGGTGTTCGCGGAGGGCGACCCGCACCCGGGCCCGGGCGGCGAAGCGCGAGGCCGAGATCTCGAGCTCGATCGCGCGGTTGAGGTCCTGCATGGCCTGCTCCGCGAGTCCGAGCTCCAGGCGGACCTCGCCCCGCTCCTGGAGCAGGGTCGGGTCGTCGGGGCGCTGCTCGAGGGCCAGGGTGTAGTTGCGCTGCGCCGCGGAGAGCTCCCCCGCGTCGCGCTCGTAGCGCGCCTGGCGCAGGTGCTCGAGGGTCGACCGCTGCTCCTCGCCCGGGCGCGCCTCGACCCCGCCCCCGCCCTCCTCGCCACCCGTCCGCAGCCCAGTCACCGCGCCCACGACCAACGCGCCGAGGAGCATCAGCGCCGACGCGATCGCGTACCAAGGCACGCCAGCCTGAGCCGGGCGCGCGGCCTCGCGGAGGCCACGGCCAAGGGCCGCGCGCAGCGCGAGGGCCGAGGGGTAGCGCTCGCTCGGGTCCTTGGCCAGCCCGCGCTGGACCACGGTGTCCAGCCACTCGGGGATCTCCGCCACGAGCTTCCGCGGCGAGACCGGCCGGGCGGTCTTCACCGCGACCACGGTCTCGAACACGGTCTTGCCCCGGAACGGCGGGACCCCGGTCAGCGCGTAGTGCAGGGTCGCCGCGAGGCCGTACACGTCGGTGGCCTTGCTCAGCCCGCCCCGCAGCGCGTCGATCTGCTCCGGCGCCATGAAGGCCGGGGTGCCGAGCACGGTCCCGGTGTTCGTCAGGGTCTCGGCGTCGAAGTCCTTGACCAGACCGAAGTCGGCGAGCTTGGCCCCCGTCTCCGCGAGGAGCACGTTGGCCGGCTTCACGTCGCGGTGGATCAGGTTGCGGTCGTGGGCCACCGCCAACCCGCGGGCCAGGTCGCTGACCATGCGCACCGCCTCGCGCCAGCTCAGCGGACCTTCGCGTTCGACGCGCGCCTGCAACGTCTCCCCCGGCACGTACTCGAAGGCCACGTAGGGGTGGGGCGGCCGGGGGTTGAGCGCCAACACCTGCACCAGGTTCGGGTGGGCCACCCCCTGCAGCGCGAGCGCCTCGCGGCTGAAGCGCTCGAGCTCGACCGCGGAGGGGTTGGTGTCGAGCAGGATCTTGAGCGCGACGGTAGCGCCGTTGCGCTGGTCCTGCGCGCGGTAGACCACCCCCGAGGCGCCGCGCCCCAGCTCGTGGAAGATCCGATACGGCCCGAACTGCTGCACGCCTCCAGGCTAGCCGCGCGGGCTAGCGGACGCCGCTCTCGACCGGGGCAGGCGAGTCGCTCGACGGCGGGGTGGGCAGCTGCTCGCGGAACATGAGCACGACCACGGCCCCCACGAACAACAGCCCCCAGAGCCAGATCTGGCGCTTCTCGTCCTTGACCAGGTCGTCGAGCGAATAGTCGTCCTCCATTCCCGGTCTCATGTCGCCGGACCGGGGCGGCGCCCGACGACCACGCGCTCGATCTCGGCGTAGTCGGGGACCGCGCGCACGTCGCTAAAGCCCGCGGCGCGGAGGAACCCGGCCACGAGCTGCGCCTTGTCGAAGCCGGTCTCCAGCGCGAGGGTCCCCCCGGGCGCGAGGGCCTGGGCCGCCTGACCCACGAGGCGCTCGGTGAGGGGCAAGCCCTCCTCGTCGAACAGCGCCAGCGGGGGCTCGTGGTCCTTGACCTCGGGGGCCAGGAGGTGGTGCTCCGAGGGCGTTATGTAGGGCGGGTTGGAGAGCACGAGGTTCAGGCTCCCGGCCTCGACCTCGTCCAGCAGCGAGCCGCGCACGAGGGTCAGCCGCTCGCCGGCCGGGTGCTGAGCGCGGTTGCGCTCGGCGAGCTCCAGCGCCTCGGGAGAGACGTCGACGCCGATCGCGGTCGCCTCGGGGACGAGGGCCAACAGCGAGAGCGCCACGCAGCCGCTGCCGGTGCCCACGTCGGCGAAGCGCGGCGCCTCGAGCCCGGCCAGCGCGTCGCGGCCGACCTGCACCAGGTGCTCGGTCTCCGGGCGCGGGATCAAGACCCCCGGGGCGACGAGGAAGTCGTGCCCCATGAACCCGCGGCTGCCGAGAATGTAGGCCAACGGCACGCGCTTCCCGCGCGTGACCATCAGCCCCCGGAACTGGGCGCGCTCGGCCTCGTCGAGGGGGCGATCGATATCGAGGTAGAGGTCGAGGCGCCGGCAGCCGAGCACGTGCGCCAGCAGGCACTCGGTGTTCAAGCGCGCCTCGTCGACCCCCTGCTCCTGGAGCCAGGTCGAGGCGACGTCGAGCAGGCCGCGGACGGTGTTGGGCTGGCCCACGATCAGAGCGCCTTCAGCGCTTCTTCCTTGTCGTGCTCGATCAGCTTGTCGACGAGGGGGTCGATCTCGCCGGCCAGGATCTGGTCGAGGCCGTGGATCGAGTGCCCGATCCGGTGATCGGTGCAGCGGTCCTGGGGGAAGTTGTAGGTGCGGATCCGCTCGTTGCGCATGCCGCGCCCGCGCAGGCTCTTGCGCTGCTCGCTCTGCTCCCGCTCCTTGATCTCCTTGAAGTGATCGGCCACCCGCGCGCGGAGCACCTTCCAGGCGCGGTCGAGGTTCTTGTGCTGCGACTTCTCGTCCTGGCACTGGACCACGATCCCGGTCGGCTCGTGGGTCAGGCGGATCGCCGACTCGGTCTTGTTGACGTGCTGCCCGCCGGGGCCCGAGGCGCAGAACTTGTCCACGCGGACCTCGTTCTTGTCGATCTCGATATCGACCTCTTCCACCTGCGGCAGCACGACCACGGTCACCATGCTGGTGTGGATCCGGCCCTGGGACTCGGTCTTGGGCACGCGCTGCACGCGGTGCCCGCCGGACTCGAAGCGCATGCGGCGGTAGACGGCGTCGCCCTCGACGGTGAACTGCATGCGCTTGAAGCCGCCCGAGTTGCCCTCGGCGTGGTCGAGGACCTCGACCTTCCAGCCGTGCTTGGCGGCCATGCCCTCGTACATCTTGAACAGGTCACCGGCGAACAGGCTCGCCTCGTCGCCGCCGACCCCGGCCGAGATCTCGACGATCACGTCGGACTCGGCGTCCTTGTCGCTGGTCGCGAACAGCTCGCGCAGCTGGACGATCAACTCGCCGATCCGGTGCTGGTGCTGGGGCAGCTCTTCCTTGGCCAGCTCCTTGAGCTCCTCGTCGTCGCCGGCGATCAGCTCCTGGGCCTCCTGCAGCGACTCGTTGGTCTCGTTGTATTCGGCGAAGGTCTCGACGATCGGCTTGAGCGCGGCGTGCTGCTTGAGCGTCGAGCGGGCCTTCCCGGGGTCGTTGAACAGGTCCGGGGAGCCGATCTCGCTCTCGAGCTCAGCGAACCGGTCCCGCAGCTCGCCCAGCTTGCGAATCATGGCCTCGGGCACTTCGGGGGCGTCGCTCACGGTAACTCGCTCCTAGGCCAGAGTATACGGGCTCCGGCGAGCAGCGAAACCCGCGTCCACTTTCGCTCCAAGTTGCTTGCCGGCCATGCACCCGCTCCTTAGAATCCGCCGCTCAAGGGGGACCCGTGGCGCACATCGTCGTCATTCCGCCAGACAAGGTGGACAAGAAGGTCTTCCCGCTAGAGGAGAAGTACACGACGGTCGGTCGCACGCCCGCCAACGGAATCCAAATCACCGACGGGGCCGCTTCGCGCAAGCACTTGCTGATCAAGGCCGTGCGCGATTCGTACACCCTCGTCGACCTGGGCTCCGCGAACGGAACCGTGGTCAATGGCGCGCGGGTCAAGGAATGGGACCTCACCGAGGGGGACCGGATCAAGATCGGCAAGACCGTGCTCGTGTTCAAGGAGAGCTAAGGCCTAATGGACCTCCCGCAACCTGACCTGGACCAACTGCGCTCGCTGATGAAGCTCATGGAGCAGTTCGACTTCCAGGAGATCGACCTCCGCGACGACAAGCGCCGGATCCACCTCCTGCGCTCGGCGAAGGAGACCGGCCCCGCCGTGGTCATGCCGACCATGATGGCCGGCGCCATGCCCGGCGCGGCCCCCGCCGCCGCCGCGGCCGCCGCCGCCGACCCCAGCGGGCCGCCTCCCGGCGTGCACGTGGTGACCTCGCCCATGGTCGGGACCTTCTACGAGGCCCCGAACCCCGACTCGGCGCCCTTCGTCGAGGAGGGCCAGGCGGTCAGCGAAGACACCGTGGTCTGCATCATCGAGGCCATGAAGGTCATGAACGAGATCAAGGCCGACTGCGCCGGCGAGGTCGTTCAGCTCCTGGTCAAGAACGGCCAGGCGGTCGAATACGGTGAGCCGCTGTTCCACGTCAAGCTCTCGTCCTAGGAGCGCCGCGTGTTCAGTCGGATCCTGATCGCCAACCGCGGCGAGATCGCGCTGCGGATCCTCCGCGCCTGCAAGACCCTCGACGTCGAGACCGTGTGCGTCTACTCCGAGGCGGACAAGGACGCGATCTACCTCCGCTTCGCCGACGAGACGATCTGTATCGGTCCGCCCGCGAGCGCCAACAGCTACCTCGATATCCCCTCGATCATTAGCGCCTGCGAGGTCGCCGACGTGGAGGCGATCCACCCGGGCTACGGGTTCCTCGCCGAGAACGCGCACTTCGCCGAGGTGTGCAGCGAGTGCCGGATCGGCTGGATCGGCCCCTCCCCCGAGGTGATCGCCAACATGGGCGACAAGGTCACCGCCAAGGAGATCGCCAAGCGCGCCGGCGTGCCGCTGATCCCGGGCTCCGACGGCCTGGTCGAGACCGAGCAGGAGGCGCTGAAGATCGCGCACGACATCGGCTTCCCGGTGATCATCAAGGCCACCGCCGGCGGCGGCGGGCGCGGCATGCGCGTGGCCCACAACGACGTGAGCCTGGTCAACGCCTTCAACTCCGCCCGCGCCGAGGCCGGCGTGGCCTTCAAGAACTCGGGCGTCTATATCGAGCGGTTCATCGAAGAGTCGCGCCACGTCGAGATCCAGATCATCGCCGACTCCCACGGCAACGTGGTGCACCTGGGCGAGCGCGACTGCTCGATCCAACGCCGCCACCAGAAGCTGCTCGAGGAGGCGCCGAGCCCGGCCCTCGACCCCGAGCTGCGCAAGCGCATGGGCGACGCGGCGGTGAGCCTGGCCAAGGAGACCGGCTACGTCAACGCGGGCACCGTGGAGTTCCTCGTCGACATGGACGGGAACTTCTTCTTCATTGAAATGAACACCCGGATCCAGGTCGAGCACCCGGTCACCGAGGAGATCACCGGGGTCGACCTCGTCGCGCTCCAGCTCAAGATCGCCTCGGGGGAGAAGCTGCCCTTCACCCAGGAGCAGGTCAACCTCCGCGGGCACTCCATCGAGTGCCGGATCAACGCCGAGGACCCCGACGAGGGCTTCAAGCCCCGCCCCGGCACCGTCGAGAAGCTCTTCGTCCCCGGCGGGCGCAACACCCGCTGGGACTCGCACATCTACGCGGGCTACAAGATCCCGGCGACCTACGACTCCATGGTCGGCAAGCTGATCGTGTGGGGCGAGACCCGCGAGCAGGCGATCCACCGCATGCAGCTGGCCCTCGACGAGCTGGTGATCGAGGGGATCCCCACGACCACCACCCTCCACCGGCGGATCCTCGACCACGCGCACTTCCAGCGGGGCAAGTTCAGCACGAACTTCATCGAGGATCACTTCGGATGATGCAGGGGGCCTCTGCCGGAGGCCTCCTCGCCCTCGCAGCAACGCTGCTCGGGCTCACCCCTACGGGCTGAAGGCTCGCGCTTTCTCGGGGCCTCTATCAGAGGCTTTTGCTCAGAGGTCCTCATGCACACGCGGACGCTACTTGCCACAGCCCTCCTGCTGATCGCCCTCCCGGGGTGCGTCGGCGAGAGCTCCCCGCCGGGGGACCCGTCCTCAGAGCAGAGCCCCCAACCGCCGGAGTCGACTCCGGCCCCCGATCCCGAGGAGGTGACGCCCGTGGCCGAGCCAACCCTGCGACCCGACCGCGCCAAGGTGCACACCCTGCCTCAGGAGCGCTGGCCCGAGCTAGGCCCCGGTCCGGAGACCCTGCGCGCCCAGGCCTCCCTGGAGGAGGCGCGTGAGGAGCTCTCGGCCTACCAGGCGCAGCTGGACCAGCTGCGCGCCGACGGCGCCGACCCGAGCGTGATCGAGGACGTCCAGTCCGAGGTCCAAGCGTGGCGACGCCGCGTGCAGGACGCCGAGGGCGACCTGGCCGGCGCCCGCGAGGGGGACGCCGAGGAGGCGATGCCAAGGAGGGCCGAGGCCCTCGCTGCGAAGCCCCTGGCCTGGTGGGAGCAGGCGATCGGAAGCGAGCTCATGCTCGGCGACCTGGTGATCACGAACCTCCACGACGCCTACCGTGGCCTCGACACCTGGATCGTGATCGAACGAGACGGAGCCCTCGCGGTCGTCGAACCGTTCCGTGGCGAGTACTACGTCACCCCGCCCAGCAGCCTCAGCTACCCCTCGCTGCTCCCGAGCCTGCGCTACTTCGACGACTACCGCGTCGAGTGCGTGCCCCTCGACCACGCCTGGCTGCGGGAGCAGCTGGCCGACGCGGCTGGCGCGGGGGAGATCGAGATCGACGGGGTCGAGCTCAGCTACGACGAGGCCCTGCTGGCGTCGCTGCGCGAGCACGAACCCGGCTCGGGCCACAAGCACCCAGGACTCAACGAGTCCTGGCGCGTCTACGCCTATCCTGCACGCGGGGAGCTGCACACCCTCGAGGGCTGGGCGATCCACTGATACCCAGGCGAATTCGTCTCGGGCCCTCGCGGCTGAGCCGTCCCTGGGGCGCACACCGTCCACCCTGGTCTCATCGCTCGTCTCCCCGCGACTTACGGCGGCATTGGCACGGCCTCTGGCTTGCTCCTGCACTGCCATGAACCGCACGCTCTTCGCCCTCGGCCTGCTCCTCTGCGCGACCCCGGCCCTCGCGCAATCCACGGCGGAGGCCTTTCAAGGCGTCCTCGAACGCACGGCGGCCAGCCCGACGCGCACGGTGACCTTCTTCGAAGGCCTGGGCGGGCTCCCGGACGGAGTCGTCGAGGGCGACGCGGTCCAGGCCGCCCTCGAAGCTGCCGACGTCCCCCCCGAGGGCCTGCTGGGCGCGTTCCTCGACGGCCTCGAGCGGGTAGAGAAGTCAGGATCGAAGGTGATCCTCCACCGCGGCGAGGAGGTCACGGTCAACACCGGCAGCGGCTTCGTGCAGCTGGGCAAGACCGTCGAAATGAAGGTCAAGGCCGCCGACTCCACGCACTCCCAGCTCACCGGCCTCGACGGCGCCAAAGCCGGCCGTAGCGCGGGCTCCCTGTTCCCGATCCGCAAGCTGGGCCTGTCCGTGGACGCCGCCAACGTGACCACCGCCAAACTCAACGTCGGCTACGCCCTGCTCAACAAGACCGTCGAGATCGTGCTCGCCAAGAAGCCGCCGACCGCCGGCCTCACCGCCAGCCTCGCCGACTAGCAGCGCGTGGTCGGCCCCCTGGCTCCGGCCGTCGGCACGCCTACCAAGCGCCGCCGCTGCGAGATCACAACCAGAGGAAGGAGTAGACCCCTGGAGCGAGCCAGACGTAGACGACGCGCGAGCTGGGGACGAGGTGCGACGCCGGGCTGCCCTCTGGGAGGAACACGAGCCCGAACCCTCGGGGGTGCTCCGACGACTTCCACACGAGGCGCACCTCGTATTCGTTGACGTGCACGGCCTCCGGCTCCATGGCGCGGATCGTGGCGGGCAGCTCGGCGAGCTCGCGGGGCTCGTTGAGCACCCTGTGCCACCTCGGCCGCTCGGCGTAGTAGGAACCCTCCGCACTCGGGTCGGCGCTCAGCGCCCTCGCCTCCGCGAGGACCTCCCTCGGGTCCACCCGCGCCAGAGGCTGCGTCCCCATATCCGGATCCCAGTTGGGGTCGCGGAGATCGCTGTCGGCCTGGACGCCCGAGGTCGCCTCATAACCCGGAATCTGCACGAGCCACACCGAAGCGGCCCACGCCAGCGCGAGCCCGAGCAGCACGAGCTTCCCCAGCCACCTGTGCCCCGATCCCCGGGGGCCCGCCCCCAAGACCATGACCTGCCCGCACCCCAGCGTCGGGCAGCTCACCAGTTCGCCACGACACTCCCAGTGCAACCCCGCCCCGCACGCGGAGCACACGAAGCACCCCTCGCCGAGGTCGTCGTGGCAGTAGACACAACGGCTCGGCTTGGACGACGCCCTGGCAACCGTCTGTCGCTCGGCCATGCCCGACGATAGCAGCGGCGTTTCGATCCCGACCGCCTCCGACCAACCCGAGTCGCGCAGGCGAAGCGAGCGAACCGATCCGATCCGCCGCAGGCGAAGCACTCCGATCTGCCCCGGCGAAGCGATCCGATCTGCCACCGGCGAAGCGACAGCGCCGGAGCGAAGGGACACCCCACCCCCCTCCGCCGCCGCCACGCCAGCACGACCCTCATGGCGGAGCCCCCAAGGCGAAGAGCCTCTCGACCCCGAGTGCGATCCAAGCGACCTGCAGCCAGCATCCAAGGCCAGGCCAGGCCCGGCCCGGCCCGGCCAGGCGAGGCGTGCGGAACCAGCACGACGACTAGAAAACCGCGATCCAACGTTGGCCCCCCGCTACTCTCTCCATGAGGGAGGCCTCCCCCACCCGTGAACCAGCCCCAGCGGTTCGGGCCCTACAGCGTGGTGCGCGAGATCGCGCGCGGCGGCATGGGTGTGGTCTACGAGGCCCTCGATCCGGCGGGCCAGCGGGTGGCGGTCAAGACCCTGCTCCACGAGCGGATCGAGGACCCGCGCAGGCGCAAGCGGTTTCAGATCGAGACCGAGGCCCTCGCTCGCCTGCGACACCCGCACGTGGTGCCGTTGCTCGCGGCCGGCGACGAGCAGGGGGTCCCCTGGTTCAGCCTCGAGTTCGTCGAGGGCGAGTCGCTCCAGGAGCGGCTGCGGCGGGGGCCGCTCTCGGTGGAGGAGACGGTGCGGATCGGCCACCAGCTCGCCCAGGCGCTGAGCTACGTCCACGGCTGCGGGGTCCTGCACCGCGACCTCAAGCCCGACAACGTGCTGCTCCGCGGCGACCAGGCGCTGCTCACCGACTTCGGCCTCGCGCGCGACGCCGACACCCAGCTCAGCCGAGTGACGAACACCGGCGCGTTCCTCGGAACCCCCGGCTATTGGCCGCCGGAGCAGGCCCGCGGCCAGCAAGCCTTGGTCGGGCCCCGCTCGGACCTCTACGGCCTCGGCGCCGTGCTCTACGCGTGCCTCACCGGCCGCCCGCCGCTGACCGCCTCGACCCTCGCCGATTTCTACGCCAAGCTCGCGACCGGCGCCGGCCCCCCTTCGATCCGCAGCCAGCGCCCCGAGGTCCCCGAGTGGCTCGACGCGCTCTGCGCCCGCTGCCTGCGGCTCGAGCCGGGGCTGCGCCCCGACTCGGCAGAGGCGCTCGCCCGCGAGCTGATCCTCGGCGCCCGGTCCAGGGGCCGCCGCGCGCCGAGCCTGGCGCTGCTGGCCGGGGCCGCGCTGCTCGCGGCGGTGTCCCTCGCCGGCGCGATCGCCGTGGCGCTGGGCCGCGACGCCGCGGCCACCGAGCCCGCGGCCGACCCCGCCGCCAGCGAGCCCGCGCCAGAGCCCCTCGACGAGCTCTCCGCGGTGTTGGACGCGACGGACACGGCCCTCGACCTCGTCCGCGGTGACGCGCTCCGCGAGAGCGGCGAGCTCGAGCCGGCCCTCGAGGCCTACGGCACCGCGATCGCCAAGGACCCGGACGACCCCCGCGCCTACGTCGGCCGCGCGCAGACGCGGCTGGCCCTCGGCGAGCCGGAGCTGGCGATCGGCGACTACCGCCGCGCCCTCGAGCTCGAGGACGACCCCACGACCCGGCTGATGCTCGCCAGCACCCTCGCCCAGAGCGGCCAGGCCGACGCCGCGCTGGTGGCCTTCACCGCCGGGATCGAGGCCGACCCCGACGCGGCCCTCGGCTACCTCGGCCGAGGCGCGCTCTTCCAGCGGCTCGAGCGCTACGAGGAGGCGCGGGTCGACCTCGAGCGCGGGCTGGCGCTCGACCCGAACCGACCCGCGGCCCACAGCAACCTGGGGGTGTGTCGCGCGGCGCTGGGCGATCACGCGGGCGCGGTGGCGTCCTACAGCCAGGCCCTCGAGCGCGGACTGAAGGCAGCCCGGGTCTACGCCGAGCGCGCCGAGTCCCACCTCGCCCTCGGGCGCCTCGACGAGGCCCTCGCCGACTACGACGCCGCCGTCGAGCTGGAGCCCGACTCGACCCGCTACCGCTCGTGGCGAGGCAGCGCCGCCTACCGCGCCGGCGACTTCGAGCGCGCCCTGGCGGACTTCAGCGCGGTCGTGGCCCAGCGCCCCAGCGCCAACGCCCACTGCGTCCAGGGGCTGACCCTCAGCGAGCTGAAGCGGCACCGCGAAGCCGTCCGCGCCTTCGAGCGCGCCCAGGCCCTCGACCCCAAAATGACCACCGCGCACCTCGGGCGCGCCCGCGCTCACGTGGCCCTCGGCGAGCACGGCGACGCGGTCGTGCACTTCAGCGAGGCCCTCGCGCAGACGCCCGGGGACCGCAGGGCGCTGACCCAACGCGCGGCGTCCTATCGCGCGTTGAAGCGCTACCCCGAGGCGATCGCCGACAGCAGCGCCGCGATCCAACTCGCCCCCCAGGACCCCAGCGCCTACTACGCCCGAGGGCTGGCCTACCGCGCCCAGGGCAAGAGCGAGCTCGGGCTGGCCGACTACGAGCGCGCGATCGAGCGCGCGCCCAAGGTCGCGGTCTACCACTACAGCCGCGCGCGAGCCCTGGTGACCTTGAAGCGCAAGGCCGAGGCCGCCGAGAGCTACGCGCGCGCCTTCGAGCTCGCGCCGAAGCAGGCGAGCTACGCGAGCGCCCGCGCCGAGCTGCTCCAGGAGCTCGGGCGCTACGAAGGCGCCCTCGAGGCCTGGACCGCCGTCGTCGCGCTGGAGCCCAGGTCGGCCGAGGCGCACGGAGGCCGCGGTGAGGCCTTGCTCAGCCTCGGGCGCTACCCCGAGGCGCTGGAGGCTTACGCCGCCGCCGCTGAGTTGGCCCCCGACGTCGCCGCCCACGCCAACGGAGCCGGCGTCGCGCACTATGGCCTGAAGCAGAACGACGCGGCGCTGGCCGCCTACACCCGGGCCCTCGAGCTCGACCCCGACTACGCCCTCGCCCACCGCAACCGCGGGCACGTGCTGATGCGGCTCGAGCGCTGGGAGGAGGCCGAAGCGGACTACGACGCGGCGATTCGCCTGGAGCCTTCGGTGCGCAACCACCTCGCGCGGGCCAACCTGCTCGAGCAGCGCACCCAGCCCTTCAAGGCGCTGATCGACTACAACGCGGTCTTGAAGCTGGAGCCCAATCACGTCGACTCCCTGGTCAACCGCGCCCGGCTGAGGAGCATGATGCTCCAGACCAAGCCCGCGCTCCGCGACTGGAACAAGGTGATCGCGCTCGAACCCGACGAGGGCTTGCACTACCTCGAGCGCGGCCTCGCGCAGGGCGGGCCCGGGGGCGACCCCCGCGCCGCGATCGCGGACCTCGAGCGCGCCCTCGAGTTGGGGCTCGCCCCCGCCGACGCGGAGCACGCCGAGCGGGTGCTGGGTCTGCTCCGCGAGCGAGTGCGCTAGGCCCTCGGCGCGAACTGGGGAAGGTCGTTCCCCGGATCAGGCCGCCCGAGCGCGCCGGATCAAGCGACGATACGCCTGGGTGATCCCGCGAAAGCGCGTGGGCTCAGCCTCCTGGGCGCCGCGGTAGGCGTGAGCCAACGACTCGTAGACCTTGCGGACCTCCTCGTGGCTGGCGGCGGACTTGGCCTCGAGCAGCGGCGCGTTGAGCTCCTGCTTGAGGCAGCTCTCGGTGAGCGCGAGCAGGCCCTGGACCTTGGCCCGCAGCTCGGGGGTGCTCGTCTCGCGCTCGGCGACGTCGCGGTAGCCCTCGAGGGTCTCGCTCAGCGAGAGCAGCACCTCCCGGGTGGGCTGGTCCTCGGTGCGGTCGAGGGCGTCGCCCAGGCGACGCTCGGCCTCGCGCACGAGCTCGTTGAGCCGCGGCTCACGCCCCCAGCGCTCGCGGCAGATCGTCCAGCCCAGGCGGAGCCCGTCCGCGCAGGCGGCCACTCCGAGCACGAGGACGGGTAGCCCCAGGCCAAACACCAGCAGGCGTAGACCAAAGGCCAGCGTCCTCACGGTCGGCAGCAACGCCACCGCCACGAGCTCGAGCGTGATCCCTGCCGTGAACACGAGGAACCGCAGGTCGAAGCGCGAGGCGTTGGCCTCGCCTTCGATCAGCGCGCGGGTGACCCCCCAGTCTCCCAGCCCGCGGCGTTGAGCACACCACGCCAGACCGCAAGCTGCGACCAGCACCGTGCACCCGAACCCGATCAAGCTGAGCATGTCCTCGTACTCCCGACAGTTGGGCTATCGGCGGCCTGCGAGCACGACTTGAGCAGAAATCCCGCTTACTGGCGCTGGGGGAGCTGGGCGCGGGCCCCGCGGGCCGAAGCGGCCAGGGTCTCGAACACCAGCGGGGCGTCGGGGTGCTCGCGACGCAGGCGCTCGATCGCCGCGCGCACACGGTCGGCGTAGCGGCTGGCGGTCTCCTGGTGGAAGCCGACGTGCACGAACAGGTCGCGGGCGGGGTCCGCGGCCTGCCGCGTGAGGGCCTGCTCGACGTGGGCGACCATTTCGTCCGCGGTGACGTAGTCGGCCAGCGCGCAGGTGTCGGGCATTTCCAGCACCGCGCCGGCGGCGGTCTCGATCCAGTAGGGCGCGGACGTGGCGCTGACCCCCGACCACACCTCGGCGATCCGCCCGTGGAGCGCGTAGGCCCGCAGCTCGTCGTGCCAGCGGTTGGTGGTCGCCGAGCTGTCGACCTCGAAGCCCTCGGCGCGCACGGCGTGCAGCACGTGGGGCGGGGCGATCCAGCCTCCGGCGCGGAACGAACCGCCGAGGGTGTAGCCCAGCTCCCCCAACAAGCGGCGCGAGGTGGCGACCACCGCGCGCAGCTCGTCGACGGTGTAGGCCGCGATCTCGACCTCGTGCCCGGCGTCCCGCCCCGGCGGCGGCGGCGGGAGCTGGCCCCCGTTCCAGAAGGTCGGCCCGCGGCGGAACGCGACCCCGCTGGCCAGGATCAGGCTGCGCCACGCGTGCACGTGCAGCCCGGTCTCGTCTCCGGCCAGCACCACGCGTCGGAATGCGTTCGCCACCCCGGCGCGCTCGGCCCCGGGCTGGGTGAGGTAGGCCGCGTTGAGGAAGTGGGTCAGCGGGACGTCGGGCAAGGCGCGGCGGAAGGCCTCCATGGCTGCGAGGTCGTCCGCCGCCAGCTCGCGCCCCTCCCAGTCGACGCTGACCGCGACCCGCACCGCGCCGCGCCGCTCGAGGCGCTCGCTGCCGCGGGCGAGCACGAGCTCGCCGCGCACGTCCTCCCAGCGGCCCTCCAGCCGGCCCGACCCGACGACGCGGTAGCGGGCCACCCGCCGCGCGGGGGCCCCGCCCTCGAGCGCTGGAGCCAGCCCTGCGGGGAGCGCGACCGACCAGGCGTAGCCCTCGGCCTCGCGGCTCAGCGGCGCGCTGAGGGCCACGCCGTCCCCGCGCTGAACCCTGAGCCGCAGGCCGACCGCCGTCGACTCCACGCTCGCCGTCCCCGCGTAGGCGCCCCCCGGGCCCTCCCCGCTGAGGGTGTAGCTGCCGACGAGGGCCACGGACGTCTCGGCGGTCGCGGCGGAGGCGCAGAGCAGCGCGAGCAGGAGCGCGAGCGCCGGTGAGGTCGAGGGAGCGTGGGTGCGGATCATGCCGCGAGTATGCCCCCCGGCGGCGCGGACGCCCAGCGGATTCAGGCCGGGGACCGCTCCAGCTCGAGCAGGCGGCGCTTGCGCCACAGCCCGCCGGCGTAGCCGGTCAGCGAGCCGTCGGCGCCGACCACACGGTGGCAGGGGATCACGATCGCGAGGCGGTTGGCGCCGTTGGCGCTGGCCACCGCCCGCACGGCGGTCGGGCGACCGATCCGCGCGGCGAGCTCGCCGTAGCTGCAGGTCGTGCCCGGAGGCAGCTCCTGCAGCGCGCGCCACACGGACTCCTGGAACGGGGTGCCCGGGGCCAGCAGGGGCAGGCTGAAGCGCTGCAGCTCCCCGGCAAAGTAGGCCTCGAGCTCGAGGCGCAGCCGGTCGAGCACGGCGTTGCGCCCGGGCACGAACTGGGCCCGCAGGCGGCGGGCGAGGGTCCGGACCTGGGTCGGGAACGCGCGGCGGTCGGCGAACTCGAGCAGCACCAGCGCCTCGTCGCTGGCGCCGGCGACCAGCGGACCCAGGGGGCTGGTCAGGCGGGTCAGCCGGATCAATCGCCGGCCGCGAGCCGCCGTGGGCGAGGCCCCCGCGAACTGGCGGAAGGCGGCGTGGAACCCGCTGAGCGAGTCGTAGCCGCTGGCGAAGGCGACCGGGGTCACGGCCTCACCCTCCTGCACCCGCTCCAGCGCCTCGCCCAGCCGACGCGCGCGGGCGAAGGCGTGAAAGGTCACCCCGTGCTCACGCTGGAACCAACTGCGCACCTGCCGCGGGCTGAGCCCGCGCGCTTCCAGGTCGGCGTCGCTCCAGCGGCGCTGAGGGTCGCGCTCCAGCGCCTCGAGCAGCGCCTCGACCCAGCTCGGGGTCTCGCCGACGGGCACCAGGGGCCGGCAGCGCAGGCAGGGGCGGTAGCCCGCGGCGAGGGCCTCGCCCGCCGTGGCGAAGAACTCCAGGTTCTCGGGGCGCGGCAGGCGCGCGCTGCAGGTCGGACGACAGAAGATCCCGGTGGTGCGCACCGCGGCGAAGAACACGCCCTCGAAGGCGGACTCGCGCTCGCGAAACGCGCGCAGCATGCGGGGTCGAGGTGGGAGCAGGCGGGTCGTCATGGGGGGCATTCTGGGCGTAAGCCCCAGTGGGGCGCTACCGCGAAATGACCGGGGAATCGTGGTTTCAGGGGGACCCACGCCGCAGTGCGTCGCACCCCGGCCGCCCTCGGGTTGACCCATTCGGCAAAGGGTGAAAGAGTCGCACCTCAGGGGAGATCCCCCGCAGGAGGCAGGGTGGGAGGCAAGCGAGCTCGCCGGCGACAGCTGATTTCCGAGCGGATCGCGCTCTACAAGACCGAGGAAGACCTCGGCACCTGGGGCGCCGGACAAGGGCGCTGGGTCTACGACGAGCAAGACAAAGAGCACTTCGTGTTCGTCACGATCCCGCCCGAGGCGCTGCCCAACGCGCGCGCGCGGCGCGCCTTCAAGCGTCAGCTCGAGCACAGCCAGAAGCTCGACCACCCGCGGATCGTGGCGATCCTCAAGGGCGGCACCGACGACGGCGACGGGCGCCCCTACCTGATCCAGGAGGCCACCAGCGGCCGGACCCTGGCCAAGGCCCTCGAGTCCAAGGAGCGCTTCACCCCCTCCGGCGCGGTGCAGGTCGCCGTCGACCTGCTCAACGGCCTGGCCTACGCCCACAGCCAGGGCAACCTCGAGGGCGGCCTCTCCCCGGCGAACGTGCTGATCTCCGGCGAGGGCGACCTCACCCGCGGTCGAATCCTGACCTTCGGCTTCGCCCGCGTCGTCGGCGACGAGGTCGAGACGCCGGTGGGCGGTGTGCGCGTCGACACCGAGTTCGCCGCGCCCGAGGTGCTCAAGAGCGAGCCCGTCGACGGTCGCGCCGACGTCTACTCCGTCGGGGCGCTGCTCTACCGCATGCTGACCGGCGAGCCCGCGATCCCGGTGGAGGGGAGCAAGGACCCGATCCTGCACCGGCTGAATCAGAGCGCCGACCTGCTGCCCGAGGGCCTGTTCGACGACGCCGAGACCGACGCGGCAGTGCGCGCTGCGGTGCGCCGCGCGCTCTCCAAGGCGCCCGCCCGCCGCCCCACCGCCCGCGGCCTGGCGCTCCTGCTCTCGGGGCGCAGCGACGACCCCGAGCGCTTCGCCGAGGTGCTCCCCGACGGGGGGACCTGCAGCGCCAGCGGCGCGTCGATCCCGCCCTTCGCCGAGCGCCCCTGGGACCGCAAGCAGTCCGACCGGCCCTTCCGCTGCCGCACCACCGGCGAGTACTTCGCCGGTCAGGCGCACTGGGATCCGCGCATGCTCACGTCCGCCAAGGGCGCCGACGCGAGCCTCCCCGAGCCGAGCGGCGAGCCCCCGGCCGACGTGACCCTCGTCGAGAGCACCAAGCTCAAGCTCAACCGCGACGCCGACGCGCGCATGCGCGCCGTGCAGGAGTTGATCACCTCGTCCAAGGAGCAGCGCCCCACGCGCAAGGTCAACGACGACCGCGACGGCCACACGGAGGCCGAGCACCCCGACGCGCGGAGCAGCGACGTCGTCCGCAGCGCGCTGATCGACGCCTGGGAGACGGATCGCCGCGAGCAGCGCACCGCCCGCCACCGCGCCGACGTAGCCGAGGGTCGCGCGAAGGACGAGGACGCGCCGGCGCCCAACTCGGACCCGGCCCGAAAGCCCACCGCCACCCGGTCCCGGCCCAACCCCAAGCTCAGCCCCGCGCTCCGGCCGCTGCCGCCGATCAGCGGGCGCGGCGAGCCGGTCAAGGAGGGGCGCCCCCCGACCCACACCCCGACCGGCTGGGCGCTGATCACCCTCGGCCTGCTCCTGCTCTCGCTGTTCCTGGGGATCACCCTCAGCGGCGAGCGCGAGGAGCGAGCCCTCGCCGAGAACGCGCGAGACGAAGTCCAGGCCCGGCTGGGCGAAGCCGAGAAGGCGGCGACCGCCAACGCCCTCGAGGTAGGCGACCTCCGCACCCAACTCGACGACGTGCGCACCGGACAAGCCGACCTGGAGACGGCCGCGCGCGAGGCGACCGAGGCCCAGGCCACGCTCCAGGAGGCGAACACCCAGCTGCGCAGCGCCCTCGACGCCATGACCGCCCAGGCCGCGGCGGCGCGCGAGCAGCTGGGCCCGGTGCAGAAGCAGCTCGCCGACGCCGCCAACCTGCTCACCGCCGCGCGAGAGACCGAGGCCAGGCTGCGCCAGGAGCTCGCCGCAGCCCGGAGCCAGGCGGTCGACCCGGCCAAGCTCGAGCTGCTCCAGGCCGAAGCCGCGCGGCTGCAGACCGCGCTGACCCAGCGTGAGGAAGAGCTCGCGTTGCTCAGCGCGCAGCAGAGTGCGCTCGACACCAGCCTCCAGGGCGAACGCGCCGAGCGCGCCAAGCTCGAAGGGCACGTCGCGCGACTGACGAACCTCCTCGCGGCCCTCGAGACCACGGCCCAGGAGCTCGAGCAGCAGGTCGCCCGCTACGAGCAAGAGCTGGCCAACCGCCCGGCGACCGCCGCAGCCCCCGCGGCGGAGGAGCGGACCCTGGCCCTGGGCCTGGCCACCGTCGACCCCCAGGGCGCGGTCCAGCCGGCCGCCGGCGGGGTCGCCCTCGCCCCCGGCTCGCGGGTCGTGCTCCAGGCCGACCTCGCCAAGCTGACCCCGCTGCTGCGCGACGCCGAGGCCGCCGGAGCAGTGGTCGCGCTGCACGTCGAGCTCAGCGGCAGCGGCAAGGCGCCGCGCGCCTTCGGCCAGGCGCTGACCGCCGCGGGAGCCCTCGACCCCGACAGCCCGCGTCGCTACCACCGCGCCGGCCCCGGCAGCGAGACCACGCTCCGGTTTTGGCTGACCCCGACCGAGGCCCGCCGCTACCTCAAGGAGGGCCGCCCCACGGCCTTCGTCCTCGAGGCGCCCTTCGGCGGCGAGACCCGCAACGTGATCAGCGCCAAGCTGATCGGGACGCCGGTCGGCGGCGACGCCGCGCTCTTGCTCCGCGAGCTGCGCAGCAAGAGCTGGTAGGGCGCGCGCCCGGGAGGGGATAAACCCCTCCCCTACATGGGAGTCCCCCGCCCGAGCGCCCGGGAGGGGATAAACCCCTCCCCTACAGCGGAGCGGGGGAGTCCCCGCCCGAGCGCCCGGGAGGGGATAAACCCCTCCCCTACAGCGGAGCGGGGGAGTCCCCCGCCCGAGCGCCCGGGAGGGGATGAACCCCTCCCCTGCATGGGAGTCCCCGCCCGAGCGCCCGGGAGGGGATAAACCCCTCCCCTACAGCGGAGCGGGGGAGTCCCCGCCCGAGCGCCCGGGAGGGGATGAACCCCTCCCCTGCAGGGGAGCTGTAGGGGCGGGGTTTATCCCCGCCCGAGGCCTACTTGGCCAGCGCCTCGGTCAGGCCGCTGTGGCGGAGGAGCGCGTCGGGGGTGGGCTGGCGCCCGCGGAACTGCACGTAGAGGTCCATCAGGTCGTGGCTCCCGCCGCGCTCGAGGATCTTCTCGCGGAAGTCTCGCCCGGCCTCCGAGGAGAACAGCCCCTCCTCCTCGAAGCGGCTGAACGCGTCGGCGGCGAGGACCTCGGCCCACTTGTAGCTGTAGTAGCCGGCGGCGTAGCCCCCCGCGAAGATATGCCCGAAGCCGTTCTCGAAGCGGTTGTAGGCCGGGGGCATGAACACCGTGACCCGGCTGCGCACGTCCTCGAGCACGTCGTGGACCGTCTTCTCGCCGCCGGGCTGGTAGTCGGTGTGCAGCTCGAGGTCGAACAGGGCGAACTCGAGCTGGCGCAGCATGTCGGCGCCGCCCATGAAGGTCTTGGCGGCGAGCATGCGCTCGAGCAGCTCCTTGGGCAGCGGCTCGCCCGTCTCGTAGTGCCCGGCGAGGGTCTTGAGCGACTCCTCGGCCCACACCCAGTTCTCGAAGAACTGGCTGGGCAGCTCGACGCCGTCCCAGGGCACGAGGTTGATCCCCGAGCACTGGCGGTAGTCGACCTGGGTCAAGGTGTGGTGCAGCGCGTGGCCGCACTCGTGGAACAGGGTCACCACGTCGTTGTGGGTCAGGAGTGAAGGCGTGTCGCCCACCGGCCCGGCGAAGTTGCACACCAGGTAGGCCACCGGGTGCTGCACGCCGCTGGCGCGCTTCACGCGCTCGACGCAGTCGCCCATCCAGGCGCCCTGGCGCTTGCCGTCGCGGGCGAAGAGGTCGGTGAGGATCATGCCCCGGGTCTCGCCCTGGCGTGAGAGCTCGAAGGCGCGGGCGTCGTCGTGCCAGAGCTCGATCTCGCTCGTGCGCTCGCGCACGTCGAGGTCGTAGAGCCGCTTGAGGGTCGCGAACAACCCGTCGAGCACGCGCGGGAGCGGGAAGTACTGCCGGACCTCGTCCTCGGAGAAGCTGTAGCGCTCCTGGCGCAGGGCCTCGCGGTAGTAGGTCACGTCCCACGACTCGAGCGTCTCGAGCCCGTCGCGCTCCTTGGCGAAGGCCGCGAGCTGGTCGCGGTCGCGCTTGCCGTAGGGCAGCGAACGCTCGGCGAGGTCGCTGAGGAAGGTGTGCACCTGCTTGGGGGTGTCCGCCATTTTCCGCGCGAGGCTGATCTCGGCGTAGTTGGCGAAGCCGAGCAGGTCGGCCAGCTCCTTGCGCAGCACGAGGATCCGGTCGATCAGGGGCCCGTTGTCGCCCTCGCCGCTGGTGCAGCGGGTGACCCGCGCGCGGTAGAGCTCCTCGCGCAGGGTTCGGTTCTTGGCGTAGGTCATGAACGGGAGGTAGCTGGGCACGTGGAGGGTGAAGGTCCAGTGCTCCTCGGGCGCGTTCTCGTCCTCGGCCAGCGACTTGGCGCGGGCGGCCTTGATCGCGGACTCGGGCAGCCCCTCGAGGTCCTTGCGGTCGGTGATCGTGAGCCGGTAGGCGCTGTCGGCGTCGATCAGGTTGTCGGAGAACTTCGACGAGAGCTGGCCCAGCTCGACCTTGATCGCGCGGAAGCGCTCCTGCTTCTCGGGGGGCAGGTCGACGCCGGCGAGCTTGAAGTCGCGGATCGCGTCGGTGAGCACCTTGCGCTGGCCGTCGTCGAGGCCCTCGGCGTCGGCCTGGGCGAGCACGTCCTTGTAGGCCTGGAACAGGCGCGCGTCTTGCCCCAGCTTGGCCGAGTGCTCGGTGAGCAGCGGCTCGGCCTCGTTGTAGGCGTCGCGCAGGGCGTCGGAGCTGAGCACGGCCTTGAGGTGCGCCACGGGGCCGAAGGCGCGCTCGAGCTTCTCCTCGACGACCTCCAGCGGGCCCACGGTGTTGGCCCAGGTGCGGGGCGTGTCTTCGGCCATGAGTCGCTCGAGCTCGGCCTCGACCTCGTCGATCCGTTGCTTGACCGCGGGGACGACGTGCTCGGGTTGGATCGCGTGGAACTTGGGCAAGCCTTCGGCCTGCAGCAGGGGGTTGTCGCTCATGGGGTGCCTCCTCGAAGCGCAGAGGATATCGCGGATCGGCAGGATTCGATGGCCCTGCGTCGTCGCTGCACGAGGCTGGAGGCGAGCTCCGCCCCTACGCCTTGTGCTTGCCGGGCTCAGGGCGGTCCCGCCCCGCGGTGCGCTCGACGCCGGTGTAGCGCTCGACCGCGCCGCAGCTCGCGCACTCCTGGTGCTCGTCCCAGCACTCGCGGTGGTGCCGCGCCAGGCAGTCGGCGCAGGTGACCTCGGCCTCGACGACGTCGGTGTGGCAGTAGGGGCAGCGCTCGCTGCGGCTCGCGCCCTGAACCTGGATCGCGGGGGCGTCGGGCTCGGCGGTGGCCGCGCGCTGGACCTCTTGCTGCACGTGCCCCAGTTGCTTGCCGAGGCGCAGGAACGGGCGCACGACGAGCAGCCCGATCACGACCAGCGCGAGGATCATGACCCCGGCGACCCCAGCGACGACGAGCCACAGCGCCATGGGTCTACCTATCCAGGGGCCTCGGAGAGGCCCCCCGCACTAGAACGGAACCGACTCGCCTTCGCGGGGGAGGTCGACCTCGCGGCCGAGGAGCCAGGCGATCCCGCGGGCGAAGGGCGCGTCGCCGCTGGCGATCGCGTTCTGGGGCTGGCCGCTCCAGCGCTCGAGGACGGCGGCGCCGCCCTGGTCGAACACGCGGTCGCGCGCCTCGACGGCGCTCTGCACCTGGCCCGCGTCGCCGGGGTCGACCACGAGGTAGGCCCGGGTCTTGACGCTCAGCTCGCCGGCCTCGGCCCCGAGCACCGGGCCGTGGGCGTAGACGCCGGCGAACACGTCGGGGTGGTGCCCGGCGGTGGAGACCGCCTTGTAGCCGGAGAACCCGAGCCCGATCAGGTAGATCCGCTGCGGATCGATCGAGGGGTTGTTCGCGATGAACTCGCGGGTGAAGTGCATGGTGAGGAACTCCAGCCGCCCGGCGCCCTGGTCGGTCTGGCTGCGCCAGGCGCGCGCGCCTCCGGCGAGGGCGAAGGGCCCCTGAGGCACGAGCACGGCCCCGGGCTCGATCCGCTGCACGGCGCCGACGGTGCGCTCGAGGATCTGCTGGGGGACGTCGCGGTCGCTGTGGATCACCACGTAGAGCGGATACTTGCCCTGGGCGCCCTCGGGCAGCTTGGAGAGCGGCGGAGGCACGTCGGCCAGCGCTGCGGCCTCGAACTCCGAGCGCACCTGGCGGTATTCCGGAGTCTTGCGGATCGAGTCGAGGTCCATGTCCCGGCTCATGTGCGCCAGGTCGTTGAAGCCGCGCTCGTAGGCCAGGCGGAGGAACTTCACCGCCTCCTCCGGCTTCTCGTCGATGCTGTAGGCGCAGGCGAGGTTGTAGTAGGAGGTGGGCCGCTCGGGGTAGAGCTTCACCGCCTGGTTGAACAGCTGGTAGGCGCGGGGCATGTCGCGCTTGGTGAGGGCGTAGAGGCCCTCCTGGAACACGAGCTGGAACTGGCGGTCCTTCTGCTGCTGGGGGGTCTCGGGCATGCCCTGGGCCGAGGCGACGCTGGCGCAGAGGGCCAGGGACAGGCACGCGATACGGACGAAGCTCATGGGGCCTCCTGAGCTGGATGTCTTAACACGGACACGCAGTGCGTGGCGCACGGGATTCGGACGTGTCACGCTATCCGCGAGGCGCCCTGCAGGGCGTGGAGCGGGGGTGAGATGGAGCCGGGAGCGCGGATCGGCGCCTACGTCGTCGAGAAGCACCTGGGCCGCGGCGCCATGGGCGAGGTCTACCAGGTCGTAAAGCCTGATTCGGGTGTCCGTTACGCCCTCAAGCTGCTGCCCCCGGAGTTGGCCCAGGATCCAGAGCTGGCCGAGCGCTTCCGCCTCGAGCTCCTGACCCAGGCCCGGCTGAGCGCGCACCCCCATATCGTGGGCGTGCAGGACGTCGGCCGCGACGCCGCCGGGGTCCCGTTCTTCGTAATGGACCTGGTCGAGGGCCCCACCTGGCGCCAGGCCATGGACAAGGGCCAGCTGATCACCGACGGGCTCAAGATCGCGGCCCAGATCGGCGACGCCCTCGAGGCCGCCCACGCCGCGGGGCTGGTGCACCGCGACGTGAAGCCGGCCAACGTGCTGATCGACGCGGCGGGCAACGGGCGCCTGACCGACTTCGGCGTCGTCGCGCTGGGCGAGCACAGCGACCTCGACGACGAGGGGCAAATGTTCGGCACGGCGCACTACATGCCGCCCGAGGCGGCCAACAGCGCCCACGCCCCGATCGGCCCCTGGTCGGACGTCTACTCCCTGGGCGCCGTGCTCTACGAGCTGCTCACCGGACGCACCCCGCTAATCGGCGACAGCAGCATGGCGTTGATGACGACCCTCGTCGGCGACCCCGACGCGATCGAGCACCCCTCGAAGCACAAGCAGAACGTCGACCCCAAGCTGGCCGAGATCGCCATGCGCGCGCTCAAGCACCGCCCCGAGGAGCGCTACGCCTCGGCCGCAGCCATGGCCGCCGACATTCGCGCGGCGCTCAAGGGCGATCAGATCTCGGCGCGGCAGGTGCGCGAGGCGGCGGAGCTCAAGGTGTGGGAGTCGGCGGTCCCCGGCTCCAAGCCCGCCGAGCGCCTGGTGGCCCCCATGGCCACCGTGGTCGAGGACGACGAGCCCGGGCTGGGGAGCTTCGACGAGCCCGAGCTCGACGAGGGTCGCAGCTGGCTCGAGCCCGCGATCTACGTGCTGGCGCTGGTGTGCCTGCTGGGGGTCGGCTACGCGACCTGGAAGACGTTCCAGGTGGAGGAGCAGGTCAAGGTCGAGACGATCGCCTGGAGCAAGCTCGACCGGCAGATTCGTGACGGCAACTGGGCGGGCGCGATCAGCGAGGCGGCGCGGCTCAAGGCCAAGTTCCCCGAAGAGACCCCGGCGATCGAGGAGCGCATGATCGCCGTGCGCCTCGGGCAGGCGGAGGGCGCGTTCAACGCCGAGAACACGGTCCTCGCGCGGCAGGAGCTGCCCGATGACCCGCCCGAGGACTTCGGCCCGTTGGGCTGGATCCGCGCGCTCTCAGGGGAAGCCGAGGCGGCCTGCGCGGCCCTCGACAAGGAAGACGACGCCGTCGCCCGCCTGTGGGTCGCCGCCTGGGCCAACGACCTCCCTCGCTGCAAGTCCATGCTCGCGACCTTCGACGCCGAGCGGGCCCGGGCCTACGCCTGGACCCTGGTCGAATACGCCCCCGCGCTGCGCCCTGAAGAGAGCGACCTCGGCGCCACGGAGGCGCCCGAGGGCTGGGCGCAGCTCGCCCGCGGACGCGAGGCCTTCGCTCGGGGCCTGGTCTCGCTGGCGGCCCTCGACTTCGAGGCCCTGCACCAGGACCCAGGCCCGCGCGAGCTGGCGCTGGAGGTCGGCCTCGGCCGAGTGGGCGTGTTCGTCGCCCGCGGCGACCTCGAGGAGGCCGCGCGCGCCCTCGCCGACGCCACGCGCCACGCGCGGGGACCGATCGACCGCGCGCGCTGCCTGGGCTGGGCGACCACGGTCCAGCTGGCCCTCGACCCCATGCCCGAGGTGTTGACCTCCCAGCTGAAGGACGACCCGACCCTCGCCGCCGAGCGCTTCGCCCCCGGTGTGCCGCGGGTGCTGCGCTCGCACGTGGCCCGCGAGCTGCGGCGCGGCGACGCCCCCGAGGAGGTGGACCCGCGCCTGCGCCACCGCCTGTTCGTCGAGCGGCTGAAGCTGCGGGCCGGGGCCTCGAGCTTCGTCGCCGACGAGGTCACCCGCTGCCGGCGCGGCGAGGACGGCGCGCTCGGCTTGCTCGTCGTGCGCGCCGCGGACCGCGCCCAGGCGAGCTACGCCGGCGGGAGCCGGGTCGAGGCCAAGCGCGCCGAAGACCTCGTGCAGCGCGCCTGCCTGCTCTGCCCGGAGTCGCCGAGCGCGTGGATCGCCAGGGCGCAGCTCGAGCTGGTCCAACACCGCGCGGGCGCGGCCAACGAGGCCCTCGAGCGCGCCAAGGCCCTCGCCCCCGGCGACCCGACGGTGCGCTACTGGCTCGCGGTGGGCCAGCGGGCGGAGGGGCTCGCCGAGTCCAAGAGCGTCGACCGCGCGCGGGCCCTGGCCGCCGAGTCGCCCTACCCGCCGGAGGCCCTCGCGCCGTTGGAGGCCGCGGTCGAGGGGTTCGAGGCGCTCAGCAGCACGGAGGGCCCGGTCGCCGAGCTGGCCCGACGGTCGGGGGCCGAGGCCGCGATCGAGCTCGCCTGGCGCCAGGAGGGCGACGCCGCCCAGGCCAGCTTCGCCCGGGCAGCGAAGCTCCTCGCCCCCTGGGTCCCGACGAACCTCGCCGACCTCGCGGCGCGTCGCCCGAGCCTGTTCACCGGCGACCCCGAAGCTCGGAACCGCGCGGCGATCGAGCTGGCGCAAGCCGCCTCGGCCGTCACCCCCCAAAGCCTGACCGCGCTGCAGCTGCTGGCCCTCGTCCCCGGCGAGCAGGGCCAGGCGGCGGGACAGGCCTACCTCGCGCTGGCCGGAGACCTGCCGGCGCGCGCGCGGATCTGCCTGCTCTACGGCCAGGCCAACCCCACCAGCTGGGGCGAGGCGTTGAGCCTGGCGGAGAGCATGGCCGCCACCCACCCCGGAGTGCGCTTCGCGCGAGGGTTGGCCAGCGACCCCTTCGACCTCCGGGGGTTCGAGGCCCTCCTGCGCGCCAACCGCGAGCGCTCGGACCTGCTGCAGGTGTCGCTGGCGACCGCCTACCACAACCCCTCGCGGCCCGCGCGCGAGGACCTGCTCCAGGCGCTGGAGGGCCTCGAGGCCGAGCCCGGCTGGAAGGACGCGCTGCGCGCCTTCGTGCTCCGCACCGAGCCCGCCCCCGAGGAGGAGGTCGACGGCGCGTCGCGCGAGCGCAACCTGGTGCACATGCGCGAGACCTCCCGCCGCGGCGTGCTCGCCGCCCACGCCGCGCTCTGCGCGGGCCTGCGGGAGCCGCTGGCCTTCGCGCTGCACGCCATGCTCGAGGCGAGCCTGGGGGAAGGCGCCGCGATCTCGTCCCCCCCCGACCCGCGGGTGCGAGCGGACGTGCTGCAGCACATGTTCTGCGCGGTCGCCGCCCAGCCGCGTTCGCAGGGGATCCAGCGGGTGGCCGTCAGTTGGTCGCCCGACCTGGTGTGGCTGCTCGACGACCTCGTGGCCGGCGGCAACACGACCAACGGGCGGATCCTGACCTTGGGCCCCCAGGAGGGCGACGCGACCAAGGCCCTCGAGCCGGTGGCCCCACTGCTTCAGGGCCAGGTCAACGTGGGCGACGTGGACGCCCTCGAGGCGCAGATCACGGTCCTGCAACAGACCGGCGACTTCCCCGCGGTGGCCGCGACCCTGGCCTTCGCCGTCGCCCGGCGCAACCTGCGCAAGGCCCTGCCCCTGTTGGCGGGGGGCGTGGGCGGCTGGAGCAACCGTCGGCCCTGGTTGGCGGCCTTCGCCAGCGCGCAGCAGACCCGGCTGACCGCGGTCGCCAACGGCGGCAGCCCCGCCGGGGTCGCCGAGTCGGCCCTGCAGGCCTGGATCGAGTGCCACCCGCTGGGCTCGAACTGGCCGGCGCCGGCGCGGAGCGGGGAAATGGTCCCCCCGGTGGTCGGGGGCACGGCCATGGACTGGCCGCGGCTCGCCGGGGCGCTGCTGCCGGTCAGCGTCGAGCTGGGCGAGACCTGGTGGCGGCTCAACGAGCCCGCCGTCTACCTGGCCTTCGTCGGCGACCAGCTCAACGGCGAGGCCTCCCCCGACCCTCAGCGCGGCGTCGGCCGCTGGAGCCGCGCGCGCTCGCTGCTGTGGACGCTGAGCGAGGGCCCCTCCCAGGCGCGCTTCGTGCCCGACCTCGCCCGGGCGGGGGCCTGGAGCGAGGCGGTGGCCGCTGCCCTGCGCGCGGCGAGCTTCCACCGCCGCTTCCCCCCGGGGGCGACCCTCGAGCGCTTCGCCAAGGACATTCGCAACGCGAGCCGGGCGCACCCCGATCGCGCCAACGCGATCGGCCCCACCCTGCTCCTGGTGCGCGACGCCCAGCGCTTCGAGCCCGCCGCCGGCTGGCTCGAGGCGGCGCTGCTCCTCGACCGCGCCGGGCTCAACGGAGACGACGAGGAGGTCGCCCGCGCCCTCGAGCTCGCGCGGAGCACGATCGCCGCCGACGACCCCCTCGAGCGGGTGTGGACCCTCGCCCGGGCCGAGGTGATCGCCGGCGAGCCGTTGAGCTTCTTCGGGCCGCTGGAGACGTTGGCCCAGGCCCCCGGGGCGCGCGCGACCATGAAGACCTGGATCGCGCACGACCCCTGGAAGGCCAAGCTCGAGGCCAGCCCGCTCGGCAAGCTGGTGACGAAGAAGTAGGCCGGATCGCAGAGGGCGGGCGGAGCTTGCCTCCGCCCGCCCTCTGTCGCACCGGCTTACTCCGCGGACAGCACCAACGTCCGCGGGGCGTAGCCCTCGGCCTCGACCACGATCTCCAGGTCCTGGGGCTGGGTCTCGAGCCAGAACACCTCGCTCCCGGATTCGTCGAGCTCACCGGTCAGCTCGCCGTAGCGCACGCTGGCCGCGAGGGGCGCCCCCGTCTGCGGGTCGTTGACCTGCAGCGCGAGCCGCCGCGTGCTGCCCCTGTAATCCAGCACCACCCGCGGCGAGCGCTCGCGGCGCGACGCCTCCTCGCGCACCACCCGCGCGCCCTGCAGGGCGTGCCGCGCAGGCTGCGTCGCCAGCGGGGTGTCGCCGAGGAGGGTCGAGCGCGCCAGGCGCAGGGTCGTGGGGTCGAGGCCATGTCCAGGCGCGGCGAAGCTGATCTCCACGGGTCCCAGGCCGGGCACGAGCACGTAGCGCGCGCGCATGCTCTGGGCTTTGCCCGCCTTCGTCGCCTTGACCTCGAGCACGGCGTGGCCGGGGAAGGTGCGGCCGAGGACCTCGTAGGGCCCCGGAACCCAGGTCTGGACCATGGTGCCCTCGAGCGGCTTGCCCGCCTCCTCGCCTGCGTCGAAGGTCCAGGTCTTGCTCGTGGGCTCGAGGGTGCCCAGGTTCATGCCGCCGGCGCCCTGTTGCATCCACACCTCCCCTCGCTCGTCGGGGGCGAAGGGCATGCGGACGCTGCGGTCGGTGCCCATGTTCAGCTCGAGGGCGCCCTGCTCCGGGATCGTCCAACAGGTGTAGCCCCTGCCCGCCCCCCGGGTCAGCGCCCACTGCGCGCCGACGCGGCGCGGCCAGAGGGACACGCGCTCGTCGGCGTCGAGGGGCTTGGCGTCGTCGAGCAGCCACCCGGCGAAGGCGTTCAGCTCGGGACGACCCCGGCGGTCCTTGCGCACGAACACCGGGAGCGGCAGCCGGCCCACGAGGCGCGTCCCGTCGGGGAAGCGGTAGTCGAGCTCGAGCCAGACCAGGCCGTCGTGCCCGTAGTCGCGGTCGCGGGGTCCGAGCTGCGGCGCGCCGGTCAGCGGGCGCTCGAGCTCGCGGACCGTGACCGCGCCCTCGCTGCACAGCGACCAGGGGGCGGCCACCTTCCAGGGTTTGCTCGGCGCGTCGTCGGCCTCAGCGGCGATCGCGGCTCCGCTCCAGCCGCCCTCGACCTGGCCGCGCTGGATCTGCGCGCGGTCCGCGTCCGCGTGGGGGACGCGCGTACCGTAGCGCCGCTGGAGGAACACGTCCTGGCTGATCCACACCGCCACCTGCTGGCCCCGGCTGCGGATCAGGCCCTTCGAGGAGGCGAGCCCCGCCGAGCGCCGCGAGGGCTGCAGCTCGCCGTCGGGCGAGACCTGGAGCAGGTCGAGCAGCCCGTCGACCTCGGGGGCCGTGTGCAGGACCGGGTCGAGGTAGCTGCCGGGCCCCTGGGGGTTGAAGGTCAGGTTCACCAGGCCGTCTTCGCAGTAGGCCACGCCAAAGCGCATGACCGTGCGCTCCCCGTTGGGATCGACCAGCTCCGCGTGGGAAGGCGCCCCCAGGGGCTCGACGTCGAACGCCACCGCGGTGGCGGTCACGCCCTTGACCGTGCGCAGGCGGTAGCGAGCACGCGAGGCCACCTGCACGACCGTGGCTTCTCCCTCCTCGATTCGCGCGCGCGCTCCGCGCCCCGGCCCTCCGAGCGCGACGTCCTCGGCGAGGAGGACGTCTAGCCCACCGTCGACGTAGCGCACCACCAGCCGGTCGTGCTTCGCCGTTCGCGGCAGATCCGAGGGCAGAGGTCCGACCGTGCGCGCCTCGAGGTTCAGCAGCCCGTGGACGCCGGGGCCCTCGCCTTCGAGCACCGCCCGCCAGGCGCCGGGAGCGGGCGCCGGGAGCTGCAGCGACGGCGGCGCGGGGGTCACGTCGAGCACGAGCGTGCCCGCCGCGGCGCGACGCACGTGCAGCAAGACCTCCTTGCCCTCCCGCGAGCGCGCGCGCAGCCGCTGGCCGGGCTCGAGGTCGGCGATCCGCCCGGTCCAACTCGGGACGGTAGCCGGCTCACGGGCCAGGCGTCCGACCGGAGTCTCCCCGGGGACGACCTTCCGCGGCACCCCCATGAGCTCCAGGGGCTCGAGCTGGATCACGAGGTCGGCCCAGCTGGCCACGTCGCCGCCGGTGGCCTCGCGGTAGGCGGTGCGCTGGGCCTTGGTCCAGGTCTGGAAATTGGGCAGGCGCCCGAAGCGGCGGTTCTCCAGGTCGAGGTAGCCGTAGGGGCCGACCGGCACGTCGGCGGGCAGGGTCGGTTGCTCGGCGAGGTCGAAGCTCGCGCGCCAGCCGTCCGCGGGCACGGCGTTGGCGACGAAGTCCAGCGAGGCGACCTCGCTCGCGCGCAGCTCGCGCACGCCGTCGGCGGTCTTGACGCGGTAGGTGGCGCTCTCGAAGCCGAGCAGCTCGCCGCGGACTTCGCTCCCGTCGCGCAGCCGCACGCGCACCTCTTGCGCGCGCTCCCCTTGCGCGCGCTCCTCTTGCGCGCGCTCCTCTTGCGCTGGGGCCGGCAGCGCAGAAAGCGCCGCGAGCAGGATCAGGCAGGTCGTTCGAAGCATTGGGTCCTCCAGGCCCCGGCGCGCGGCGTCGTGCACGCCAGGGGCCTGACCTAAGTGCCTAGCGGGGCGCGTCCCCGGGGGCGTTCTGCCCCGCCGGGGCAGGGTCGACGTGGCGGATCTGGACCACGTCCGCGGTGCTCAGCGAGCGCAGCTCGCCGTCCTCGCCGCGGAGCACGAGGGTGTGGGTCTCGGCGTT
>Ga0070726_10000610_pt1 | contig 42511 bp, 31 predicted proteins | sample tdAd471_FD_67275 | JGI IMG/M metagenome (GOLD analysis project Ga0070726, IMG submission 67275) | Marine sediment microbial communities from the Atlantic coast under amendment with organic carbon and nitrate - tdAd47.1 | ecosystem: Environmental > Aquatic > Marine > Coastal > Sediment | place...
GGGAAACGGCCGGATCGCTGTGTGTCAGATCTCGGCTCAGTCTGGCCACACTCGGATGGCAAAATGACAACTGCTTCAGCGTGCCTTTTCAGAACGCTCAGTGCGAATTGACATTTCGCCTCAGCTCGTCGGTCCGTTGCTGCTGTATCTGAAGAGGCAGAAGCATGCCGGCGACGTATCGGACCATTGCCGCCGACAAGGTGCTCAGTTTTGATTGGTCGGTCATTCGGCATTGCAGGCCGCAAGCTCGCTTCTCGCACTCGAGCGGTCGCAGCACGTTGCGAAACCGCAACAGACCGGTCCTTCCCGCACCGAATCCCCATCAGCCTGAGCCGAAACTCGCTCCGGGAGTGTTCAGGATTCTGACAGCTGCAGACTCGTCACCGCTTTCTCTGCGCGAGTAGAATCGGGCGTTCGGGCAAACTGCCCGGATTGCGAAGACTTTGCGGCCGGTTTCTGCCGGAACCCGGTTCGCGACGGCATCGCGACATGACTCAAGCGCGCTGTGCGTCGCTCCGCTGGGAGTCAGGCACCCGATCAATTCTTTCAATTCAGGGAAAGACACATGAAGCGAACCCGGTTTTTCAGCTTCAGCAGATTTGCGTTGCTGGTGGCGGTCGCCAGTCTGCCGGCCGCGGCCGTCCAGGCACAGAGCAGCTCGGGAAGTTCGTCGTCCTCGGCGCGACCGAGCTTTCCGCCGCACACGCAGGTGCTGGCCGACTACTCGAAGGTCGTATCGACATCGGACGGCTCCCGTTCGATGTACACGCTCTACAAGCACAAGACAGAACAGAAAATTCTGGCCGAACTGCCCTCCAGCTTCGCGTCGCAGAAGTACTTTCTGGCTCTGACGACAGCGGGCGGCGATACGTTTGCCGGGCTGCAGGAAGGCGACCTCTATTTCTACTGGCGGCAGTTCGGTAAGCGGCTGGCCATGATGCAGCCGAACGTCGAGGTTCGTTCCAACGGGGACCCGGAATCCCGCGCATCGGTCAAGCGTCTCTTCACCGACCGCCTGATCCTCGACACGCAGATTCTGACGAAGGGCCCCACTGGCGGTCCGGTGATCGACCTGACGTCGATCCTCGTGAACAACTCGTCGACGTTTTTCGGGACCCGGTTCTCAAGCCCGTACCTGACAGCGATCACGAAGGCGAAGGCGTTTCCCGAGAATCTGGAAATCGCCATCGAAGGACCGACGACTCGCGGCGGCATCGTCAAGACGCTGCACTACTCGTTCAGCGTCGTGAAGCCGAATCCGAAGTACCGCCCGCGAGTTGCAGATCCGCGAATCGGCTACTTCACGACCAGCTATGTCGACCTGGGCAAGTACAAGGACACCGAAACTCGCGTCCGGTATATCAACCGCTGGCATCTGGAGAAGCGCGACCCGTCGCTCAAGGTCAGCCCGCCGGTTAAGCCGATCACGTTCATCCTCGAACACACCGTCCCGGTGCGTTACCGCCGCTGGGTTCAGCAGGGCATCGAGTACTGGAACGAGGCCTACGAAAAAGTCGGCTTCCTGAACGCGATCGAGGTCGACTATCAGGATGCTCAGACCGGTCGCAACATGGACCTCGATCCGGAAGATGTCCGCTACAACTTCATTCGCTGGTTGAACAACGACATCGGCACGGCCATCGGCCCCAGCCGCGTCAATCCGATGACCGGCGAAATTCTGGACGCCGACATCATCCTCACGGACGGCTGGATTCGGCACTACTTCCACCAGTTCGATGACATCCTGCCCGCCGTGGCGATGGAAGGATTCAGTGCCGAAACACTCGCCTGGCTGGGTGAGAACCCGCGCTGGGATCCCCGGATCCGACTGGCCCCGCCGGCTCGTCGTCCGGAGATCGCTCGCGAGATTCAGCGACAGTCGATGCTGCCCATGTCCGGCCATCCCATCGCAAAAGTGGATTCGCAGCTTCTGGGCGATGACGAATACGACGGTCTGATCGGACGCACCAGCCAGGTCAACGGTCTGTGCCTGGCAGCGCAGGGCAAGTCGCTGGACATCGCTCTGGCCGCCGTTCACTTCGCACTGCTGGATGCCGAAAAGGAAGCGAAGAAAAAGAAAAAGAAGAAGGACGACGAAGACAAGAAGGAAGACGACAAGGACGAAGAGAAGAAAGACGACGACGCTGAAGAAAAGAAGGACGACGAGAAGTCGGAGAAGGATGACGACGAGAAAGCCGACGAGACCAAATCCGAACCGAAGAAGGACGAGCAGAAGCTCGACGAGATGCCGGAGTCGTTCATCGGCCCGCTGCTCGCCGAACTCGTCGCCCACGAAGTCGGACACACGCTCGGCCTGCGTCACAATTTCAAGGCTTCGAGCGTCTACTCGTTTGAAGAGATGAACAGCGACGAAGTCATCGGTAAAAAGCCGCTGGCGGGTTCGGTCATGGACTACCTGCCGATCAACCTGCGAGCCGACAAGTCCAAGAAGCAGGGCGACTGGTCGATGATCGGAATCGGCCCGTACGACGAATGGGCGATCGAGTACGGTTACACGCTGTCGAGCGACCTGAAGTCAATCCTGGCGCGCGTCAACGAGCCGCAACTGGTTTACGGAACAGATGAGGAAACCGGCGGCCCCGATCCGCGGTCGCGGCGCTACGACTTCACGAAGGACCCGCTGGACTACGCCAGCAATCAGATCACGCTGGTGCAGAATCAGCGCAAGCGTCTGGTCAAGGACTTCGTCAAGGATGGTGAAAGCTGGGCGCGAGCCCGCTGGGGTTACTCGCTGACACTCAGCCTGCAGTCGCGGGCAACCAGCATGATGGCCAACTGGCTCGGCGGAGCGTTCACCAGCCGTGCTCTGAAAGGCGACAAGGATGCCGGTGCTCCGGTGGCCGTCGTCCCTGCTGACCGGCAGCGTGCCGCGTTGAAGTTTGTCATCGAGAACACGTTCTTTGATGACGCCTTCGGTCTGTCGCCCGAACTGCTCAACCATATGAGCGTTGACAAGTGGCTCGACGGCGACGGCTTCTCGGCCTTTAACGACGAAGCCACGTACCCGGTCCACGACAAGATCATCGGCATTCAGGCTTCCACACTGACGATGGTCATGAATCCGACGACGCTCCGCCGGATCTATGACAACGAGCTGCGAGTGCCGGCCGACCAGGATGCTCTGACGCTGCCGGACGTTCTGAAGTCACTGACCGACGCCATCTGGCAGGAAGTCGGTGAGGCTCCCGATAAGCAGTTCACCGCGCGTGTTCCGCTGGTCTCCAGCCTGCGACGCAACCTCCAGCAGGAGCATCTGGAACGCCTCATCGATCTCAGTGTTCCCGGCACAGTTCGCACGGAAGCCGACAAGCCGATCTCGAATCTGGCTTCGTTTGAACTGAGCCGGATTCGTCAGAAAGTCGAGAAGGTGCTCAAAGGCCGCGACAAGATCGATCCTTACACACTGGCTCATCTTGAGAAGCTGATTGAGCAGATCGACAAGCGGCAGAATGCCGAGTTCATCTACAACGCGAATGACGTTGGCGGAGGTGGAGGCGGCACGATTCTTCTGCTGCTGCAGGACGAGGACGGCAAGACGTCGACCGTTCTGCCGTCAACGCCGGAGACGAACGCTCTGCCGGTCAACCCACAGTAGTCGTTCAACGATGGCTGAATGACCGCCGCCGGCATCAGAGTTGCGCTGACTCGGGCGGCAGACAACTTCAAAGCAAACGCCCCGGCAGCTCACCGAGTTGCCGGGGCGTTCTTCGTTAATCCGGACGATGCTCCCCCGCCGTGCAACGCCGTTAAGGATTTCAGCGGCGAAGCCGCGACAGCACGTAGCCGCACGCGTCAGCGTGCGGAAAGAATTCGCAACAAATCATTTAGCCGCGAAGCGGCGACAGCAGAGCGATTTTGCGGTCGCCGCTTCGCGGCTTTGGCGATCAATGACGGCCTGTTCTGCGGGCTCACACCCGCAGCTACCTGCTGTCGCGGCTTCGCCGCTGGCCCGGAACCACAGTTTTGACAGACTCAAAATCCCTAACGGCGTTGCCCGCCGTGGGGCCATCGCGTTCTTCATACAAATCAGCGTGTGCCGCATGGCGAGCAATCGCACTCTGCGAGAACATCAATCGTCCTGACGCTCAAACACGGGTCGCAGCAGATTGTCGACGGGGGCGAAATCGTCGGTGAGGATCAGCCCGCGGGACGTCGCCAGCAGGGACTCCATCTGCCCGGTCGTCTGGACCGAACCGTCGGCCTGTGTTTCGCTAACGGCAAACGGAGCGTTGTTCCAGTGCGTGCCGCCGTTCTCCAGATCGTCAAGTTTCAGTGGCTTCAGTGACGCGACCAGAACGAACGTGTCACGATCGCTCGACGATGCCGCGGGGCTCGTACTGAAAACGTAAACGTGCGGGAACACGTCGGCGAGTGTCGCTGTGCAGCTTGCCAGAAACCGACCGCCGCGCTGCTCGCGAGAGCGTCGGTAGAGATCGTCAAGTACCTTCGAGAACTCGGGAGAACCGTTGTCAGCCGCGAGCTGTTTGAGCTGCGCAAGCAATGATCCGGACATGACTCCGCGCACGGCAAAATGCTGCGTGCCATCTGCCTGAGCACTGGCTTCAAAGCCGGACAGTTCGCGCGGCACGGCGTCCCAGTAAGTCTCGGCGTCGCGACCGGCTTCGGCATCAAAGTCGACAACCAGTTCCGCCGGAAACCCGTCGGCAAGCCCCGGCTGATAAGTCTGGTCCGACGACTGCGGCCAGACTGTCCGCGGCCAGAGATCGATCACGTTGATCAGATACGCCCCGGTTTCCGGCTTCAACAGCACACGAACTTTCGCCGCAAACTCGCGCGTCGTCAGGTGCCACGGGACGCTGAAGTCGTTGAACGCGTCGCCGTATACGAAGTCGTAAAGCTCGGCGGTCTGGCCGTCCGCAACTCGCCGCTGGTTAGCTCGCAGCAGATCGTCGACGGTGTTTCGCGCGTCGCCGATCAGCGTGCGAATTCGCGTTTGATGATCTGGCGGCAGTCCCATCTCGCGCTGCACGGCCCGCTTGACGGCCGGGTCGAGTTCCGCGACGACGATCTGCGACTCGGACGAGTAGAAGTGCTCGATCCACCGCGGGAAGACGAACCCGCCGCCGCCGATAAAGAACGTGTCGACCGTTGGTGCGTCCTGCGAAAGCGAATCCACGACCGATCGCCAGGCGGCAAACTCGCCCGCCGTACCGACCGAACACAGCCGTTCGACATCCTCGTCACTGAGCATGCGGAACACGTTGAGCGTTCCGAACGTCGGCTCAAATGTCAGTCGGTCAGTGAGAAACGGATCATCGGCCGCACCGGTCGGAAGGCTGTCGAGCTTCACCGAACTGAACCCGCCCCACTTGTCCTCGCGCGTCAGCTCCGCGAGTTTCTCGATCGTGAGCCAGAATTCTCCAGGTGGGGCCAGAGCCAGCAAGTCCGCTCGGCGCTCGCGTGTCATCGTGCCGGTTACGGTCAGCTGATTCGTCTCAGAATCGAAGCGTGCCCATTCGGGAAGCTTCGCCACGATCCCCTCTCGTCCCTCGAAAGCGGCAACGGGTGTCTGGATCGAACGCTCCCGGCCGCGCGTCACACGCTCGGTCACCTCGGCGTAAATCTTTTCGTACTCGTAGTACAGCTCGGTCGGATGCTCGGGGTCGAAGTAGCTGTGAACCAGTTTGTCGAGCCGCAGGCGCCGCACGGGCGTTTCAAACTCGTCGTCGTAATCAGTGCTGACGTTGATGTACGAGTAGTTGCTTTCGTCGTGATACTCGCCCGGAAGATCGCTGCGCAGATACAGCAGCAAACCGAGTTCGTTCAGCCTCAACCCGACACTCTGGCCTCGCGAACGCCAGTTGCGAACAGTTTCCGTGTCGGCATCGCTGGCCGAGATCAGGGCTTCGACCATTCGCTTGACGTCGTCGCTCATGTGCTGTCGATTGCCGGAGCGGCACCAGTTGCGGAATTCTTCGACCGCATCCGCATCGACACCGGCCAGCGACTGCAGATCCTGACGCGTCTGCAGGGCTGTCCGCGCGTGGCTGTCAAGCTGCGGTTCGGCACCGTTACGGTACCACGCGGCGAGTTCACGCAGAGCTGTGTCGCGCTTGCCGAACAGCCGCGCCGCATCCGCTGCCAGCTCGCCGACAGAATCACTTGTCGCGGCGGCAGCGGTCGTTGTGATCACAAGAAACTGCAGCCATCCCACAACGAGTGCCGTGCGAAACACGAGCTGTCCCGAGGTGACCAGAATTCCGAGAACCGCCAGCACTCCTGCGGTGCCTCCAATGATCATCCGCGTTCCGAACTGATCAATCAGCCAGAAGCCGGTCAGAAACGTGCCAATGATCGAGCCGAGCGCTCCCCAGGCATAAACGTTGCCGACGGTCAGCCCCATCCGTCTGCTGCGCCGAATCGCGAGGCTCGCCACGACCGGCGAGATCGTTCCGAGAGACAGCGCCGGCAAAAAGAACATCTGAGCGACGATGAGAAATACCCAGGTTGGCCAGTCGGTTCCTTCCGGTCGCGGCTTCATGGCAACAACCCGGTCCAGCCACAGCACGCTCAGGCACGACGCGCTCGCCAGAAAAAACAACCAGCCAAGAACACGCCCGTGTCGAAAGCGATCCGCCAGCCAGCCACCAGCAAAGTTGCCGACGGTGATTCCGGCGAGCACGACGCCGATCACCGACGTCCAGGTGTAAAGCGAGCTGCCGACATGCTTCGCAATCAGTCGCGAGGCTGTCAGCTCGAGCACCATCACGCAGACACTCGACACGAACACCAGCAGATTGCAACGCACCAGAAAACCGAAGCTGGCATTCCGGCGAACCGGTTCTGTCGGAGGCGCAGTCGGCTGAACCTTCTCAACACGATGCCAGTCCGGCCCGGCGTGCTTCCACTGCTCCGGCGGGTTCTGCAGAGCGTACGGAGCGTCGCCCCCTTCCGGCGAACCTCCCGCCGTTGTCTCGTCACGCGAGACGATCTTCATGCGCAACGGATCCTGGGAATCGTCCGCGGCGGAGGCACTCGAGTCTGCAGCGGCGGTGCTCAGGTCCGCATCGTACGGTCGCATCCAGTCGGGCTTCGGTTCAGCTTCTGCTGCCGCTTCGTTCTCAGGAATGTCGCTGCTGTCAGGCAACGGTTCGTCAGGATTCGACATCGTTCAACAGTTCATTCCAGAGGGGCCGGCACTCATGGGGAAAGCAGCTGCCGGCACGGTTTGCGTTCAGGCTGGCGAGCACCGAGCCTGGTTGAGAAACGAATCCCGCAGCAGGTTATCAGCGCATGTGATCTGCCAGGACCAGGAATTCACGAAGGCTATCGAGCCGCCGTCAATCGTCGCATCAAGTCAGTTTCTTTGCACAGCCCGCCGCGAGACGATGTTGAGCAATTCGTGCTCAGGGCGGCATATCCATTCAAATCGGAATTGAATTCCAAATTGGCCGGTCGCATACTCGCGGCCCTCAGCGTCGAGCCGGTCCGGCATCGCGAGATTCGTCAGGACATGACCACACGTCACGACGGCTTGTGGATGGTCGCACCGACCGTTTCCTTCATGACAGGGCAACAGGGAGTCCGCATCATGTCCGCACCGGAAGCCGTTCAGACCGAGATCAAAGCCTTCATGCGAGGCCTTAAGAAACGCAACCCGGGCGAGCCCGAATTTCATCAGGCCGTCGACGAAGTGGTCACCTCGCTGATGCCCTTCGTGCTCGACCACCAGAAGTACAAAGACGCCTGCATCCTCGAACGAATGACCGAGCCCGACCGGATCGTCATCTTCCGCGTCTGCTGGCAGGACGACGAAGGCAACGTCCGCACCAACCGGGCCTGGCGGGTCCAGTTCAATAATTCGATCGGCCCATACAAAGGCGGCCTGCGGTTTCACCCCGACGTGACGCTCAGTGTGCTGAAGTTTCTGGGCTTCGAGCAGTGCTTCAAGAATGCTCTGACGGGCCTGCCGATGGGTGGCGGCAAGGGCGGATCGAACTTCAACCCGAAGGGCAAGAGTGACCTCGAAGTCATGCGTTTCTGCCAGTCGCTGATGATCGAGCTGCACCGGCACATCGGCGAGGACACTGACGTTCCGGCGGGCGACATCGGCGTGGGAGCCCGCGAAATCAGCTACATGTTCGGGCAGTACAAGCGTCTGGAGAATCGCTTTGTCGGCGTGCTCACCGGCAAGGGTCTGTCCTTCGGCGGCAGCCTCGTCCGGACTGAAGCGACCGGTTACGGCGCGACGTACTTCATGGAGAACATGCTCAACCGGGCTGGCGACAGTATCAAAGACAAAACTGTTGCCGTATCCGGATCCGGGAACGTCGCGCTGTACTGCATGCAGAAGGTCACTCAGCTCGGCGGCAAGGTTGTCACCGCGTCCGACTCCAGCGGATCGATCTACGATCCCGCCGGCATCGATCCGGAAAAGTGGGAATGGCTGCGGCAGTTGAAGGAAGTTCGCCGCGGGCGCATCAGCGAGTATGCCGACAAGTTCGGCTGCGAGTTCCGCAAAGGCGAGAATCCCTGGAGCGTCCCGGCCGACCTCGCATTTCCCTGTGCGACGCAGAACGAACTCGATGGCCATGATGCGAAGACAATGGTCGAGAACGGCTGCAAGGCCGTTGTCGAAGGCGCGAACATGCCGTCGACGGCAGCCGCCATTGAAGTCTTTCAGGAGGCTCAGGTCATGTTCGCCCCCGGCAAGGCTTCCAACGCGGGCGGCGTTGGCGTGTCGGGTCTCGAACAAAGCCAGAACGCACTCCGCATCGCCTGGTCGCACGAAGAGGTCGATCGGCGGCTGCAGGAAATGATGAAGAGCATCCACGACAAATGCGTTGAGTACGGCCGTCAGGACGATGGTCACATCAACTATGTGAACGGGGCCAACATTGCTGGCTTTGTCAAAGTCGCCGACGCGATGCTCGCTTACGGGATTGTCTGACGTTCGATTCCGGGCTCTCCGTGTATCTCGCTGCGACCACACCTGCTTCAAGCTGCATCAGCTGGAAAGACTCCCATGAAAGCCTCCGACCTGTTCGTGAAATGCCTGGAAGAAGAAGGGATCGAACTGATCTTCGGCGTACCTGGTGAAGAGAACGCCGACTTCATGATCTCGCTGGAAGACTCGGAAAAGATCCGCTTCATCCTGACGCGGCATGAACAGGGAGCGGCCTTTATGGCCGAGGTTTACGGTCGCCTGACCGGAACACCGGCAGGCTGCCTCGGGACGCTGGGTCCGGGGGCGACGAACCTGATCACGGGCGTCGCCGATGCCAACATGGACCGCGCCCCCATGCTGGTCCTGACCGGGCAGGGGAGTTCCGAGCGACTTCACAAGGAATCCCATCAGGTGATGGACGTCGTGGCGATGTTCCGACCGGTCACCAAGTGGGCTCAAATGGTTTACCACGCGGACAATATCCCCGAGATCGTCCGCAAGGCCGTCCGGCTGGCGCGCACGGAGAAACCCGGCGCCTGCCTGATCGAACTGCCCGAGGACATCGCCGAACGCGAAACAACGGTCGTGCCCATCGAGCCGCGCCGGTTCCGTCGACCGGTGGCCGACGACAAGATCGTCAACCGCGCCTGGGACGCGATTAAATCGGCAAAGCGCCCGATCATCCTGGCCGGCAATGGCTGCATCCGCAGACGGGCCAGCAAGCAGTTACGAATGTTCGTCGAAAAGACCGGCATCTTCGTGCTGAACACCATGATGGCCAAAGGGGCGCTCGACATGGACGATCCGCATTGCGGTTTCACCATCGGGCTCGGCGCCAAAGACGTCCCCGCCGTCGCGATCGAACAGGCCGACCTGGTCATCTCGCTGGGGTACGACATGGTTGAGTATCACCCCAAGCTGTGGAATCCTGCCGGTTCGCACCGCATCGTCCACTGCGACTTTATCCCTTCGGAAATTGACGAGGATTACCGCATTGAAGTCGAGGTCGTCGGCGACCTGGCGCACACGCTGTGGATGCTCAACGAACGCGTTGACGAATACGGCGCCGAGAATCTGGAGTTCGATCATTCACACGGCGAAGTCTGTCGCACAAAGATGATTGCCGAGTTCGAGGCTCATAAGGACGACGCCACGGAGGGGAAGATTCGACCGCAGAAGGCGTTGTGGGATACCCGCCAGGTCCTCGGACCAGACGATCTGCTGCTGTCAGACGTCGGCGCGCACAAGATGTGGATCGCCCGTTATTACCAGTGTCACGAACCGAACACCTGCCTCATTCCCAACGGCTTCTGCTCGATGGGCTTCGCGCTGCCCGGCGCCATCGCAGCCCACTTCGTCAATCCCAAACGGCGAATCATGGCGATCTGCGGAGACGCCGGATTCATGATGAACGTGCAGGAGATGGAAACCGCGCGGCGGTACAACACGAACATCACCGTGATGATCTGGGAGGATCACGCGTACGGACTGATCGCCTGGAAACAGGACAACACCTTCGGAAAACACACCGATCTCTCATTCGGCAATCCGGACTTCGTCAAACTTGCCGAGTCGTTCGGGTGGAACGGCTTCCGTTGTGAAAACAGCGCCGACCTGCAGGCGACTCTGGAAGCATCATTCGAAGCGGACGGTCCAAGTCTTGTGGTCATTCCAATCGACTACGCAGAGAACTCGCTGCTGACCCGGCGGATGGGCGAACTGACGGCGTCGATCTGACCGGCGTGTCGGTGCGATTGGTGATCCCCAATGCCGATTAGTTGCAGGGCGCGTGCAGCAAGCCTTTTCAGGGCGGTGCGTTACCTCGGCAATCACGACAATTCGTCTGCGACACTTTGTATTGAGAGCACTCTGGCTTGCGCAACGCACCAGGGCAGAAGCGCCGACTACACGCACCCTACAGGAAGAATCCGGGTTAGTGCTCCCCTCGTGCCGATTAGCCCGGATGATTCACGAAGCGTGTCGAATCGGCGTTTCTGCTGAACTTCACTCTCCCGCTTGCGGGAGAGTCGCGGTCTCAGCCGCGGAGAGGGTTTGCACTGGATGCCCGCACCTTCTGTCCGGTCGATCGCAGGGCCAATCTGGACGCAGACAAGGCCAATCGCATCTGTCTCGATGGGCAACTCGTTCGTTCGCCTCACTGCGTTTCCAGCCGTCGGTGTTTCCAGCCGTCGGACGAGACGGGCAGACGCCCTCCCCGCGGCTGAGACCGCGACCCTCCCCGAGGGAGGGTGAAGTGCATCGTGTTGAGGAGTCTTAACCTCATGTACACGGTAGCGGTCCCCCGGTGCCGAGTCAGACGGGTGGGGGCTGCCTGTACGAATCTGGAATGCTGTTCGATCGGTTTCTCAGCATTGCTATCGAACGAACTTTGACTGACTGCTGCTGAGAAACGCCGCACCGTCGCCTGCTGTTCCGTGATGACATTTCTGCGTGATATCCCCGCAGCAAATCCGTCTTCAATGCAGATGGCGTCAACGTTGACGCCACCTGCCACGTCGCACGGAGAAGTCTCCGGCGCGCCAATGTCTCATGCCCAATCGCAAGAGGCACCAGAGACGCGATTCGATCTGCGACAGAAACTGCGGAGAGCAACCAATGACCGCCAGCGAAACATCACGAAACATTGTCCGCTGGGCAGCCCGACTCACAGGAGCGGCATCGCTGGCTTTCCAGCTATGCCTAGTGGGAGCCCACCTCGTCCCTGACAGCCACGGTCCGGCCCCGACAACCGCCGAGTGGGTCGGCCTGACCTTCTTCCCAACGGGCATCATTGTCGGCCTGAGCATCGCCTTCTTCCGAGCCAGGACCGGAGCGTTGATTGCGATCGGCAGCCTTGCCACGTTTCACATCTGGCACGTTCTTCGCGCTGGAGTTCTGCCGGGCGGACCGTTTTTCCTGCTGCTCACGTCGCCAGCGGTTCTGTTCCTGATCAGCGGCCAGCTCGACGGCAACGCCGCTTCAGATCACGCTTCGAAACACCGCAAGCCTGGCCCCTCAAAGAAACGCCCTGAAGAGCCAGGCTGCGGCCTCGGGACCCCCTCATTACCTCAACGTCGTTTCCTCAAGATGTCGGAAACGGCGATTACGTTCCGAAGAATCGATGCGGAGTGAAGCTGCCGCGACCTGCGCTTTCGCGGAACCGCTGCCAGCTTTGAGCGATCCGCGCGTCCTCTTCTTCCTGCAGCAGTTCGGCCAGCCATTCGTCGGTTTCCTGCAGTCGTACACCAAGGATCCCGGCGGCGTTCATCGCAATTTTCCACGCGACGGGACGCGACGCCTGCAGCAGTTCATCAAAACCGGGACGCGGAACGGCCAGCAGCTCGACGTCATCAACGGCTGCCGCGTCGGCGGCGTGCGGGCCTCCCGAGAAGAACGAGCTTTCGCCGAACACATCCCGCTCGCCAATCTGCATGATGTGTGCGCCGCCGAGTCCCGCAGTCGGCAGTCGCAGTTCGACATTGCCTCGCAGAATGACGCACAGACACGCTTCTTCACTGCCGGCTTCGAAAATGGCGTCACCCGACGAGTACCGTCGGACTTCGCCAACGGCTGCCAGCTCAGACAGCTCTTCGTGAGTCAGGCCGCCAAACAGCGGTACTTCGGTCAGCAGCGAAACGGGAATGCCGCCATCCAGCTGAGCCGCCAGGGCGACCGGAGCTGTGTCCTCACGCTCAAGCACGACCAGCGCCGCCGGAACTTCACCCGCGCGACCAGCGGCATCGAGTGGAACTTCGCGCGATGGCTTCCAGCCTCGAACGAGCAACTGGTTCACGGCATCGACGTTCCCGGCTGTAACCACTTCGTAGCGATAGATGCTCATGACCGTCTCCTCGTTTCAAGATGCCTGGTACAGGTCAGCTCTGCTCGGAACAATTCTGCTCGGAACAATCCTCAATCAGGGCACCGAGTCCGGCCAACACCCACCGAACCCGGTGCCCGCTAACGCGGCGTCACGTTTTGATCGCGACGCGGTGCGCCTTCTCTGTTTGTGTTTTAGGCAGCGTGATCGTCAGCACGCCATCCTGGTAATCGGCCGTCACGTCACTTTCCCTGACCGGCGACGGCAGCGTTACACTGCGCTGGAACGAGCCCGTCCGACGTTCAACGCGGTGGAACTTCTTTTCTTCGTCTTGTTCCTTCTTCTCTTCTTCGTGTCGACCACTGACGGTCAACGTGTCGCCCGTCACATGAATCTCGATGTCTTCCGGTTTCATGCCCGGAATATCCATCTTCACTTCGAGCGACCCGTTGGATTCGGTCAGGTCAAGCGACGGCATGCGTTGCGCAACCGGCCATTCGCCTTCCCAACCTTCGCCAAAGCGACCGAGCACTTCGTCGATCTCGCGGCTGAGAGCACCGAAGGGATGTGCCCCAAACAGGCTCGGCAGACCGCGCGATCCTCTTCGAGCGAGCGTAGACATGGCTGTCTCCCCCTGGTCTGAACCCACCAGACGTCACCTCGACCGCCCCGTGCGACCGAGACGCCTGAGTGTTGTCCGGGAGTTGTCCCGTTGCGCTTTGATAGTGCAGAACCCGTGCCGTTCCTGATCGGCAAGCCTGCGATACATGAGCGCTTACGACAGCCGTTTCCAGCATGCTCCAGACTGTTCGAGCAAGCACCGACCTGGCACGAGCGGAGTCGATGTGCGAGACCGGACATCGCGCGACAGCCAGTCACAGCCAGCTTGTGGCTGAGGATCGACGTTCCCGGTCAATGGCTCATAGCGAAGGGGCCGGGAGCAATGCTGTGCGGCGCCATTGTGATGACGGCGAGGCGGCACGCTCCGTTCCGACCAGCTGCGGCTGCTCCAGCCGGGGCCTCAACTGCCGAAAGGCGGTCACCCTCTGCACATAGAAGTCTCAATCTTCGCCTTAATGTCCGCCGCACCGATGGTCGCTGACGCTGACGCAGTGATCTGACACTCTGGTTGGGATCCAGTCTGATTTCGTGTCCCGCGCAATTCGCGCGCCAAACCGCATTGGTCCCAGCGCCATCACTGCATGAGACTCGCACGTTACTGAAACAGCTCGACAAACCGGTCGGCACGTTTCTGGATATCGGCGACGGCGGGTTTGTCACCGGCGGACACGACGACGCGGTAGCGCATCTCAAGCGGCTGGTCGGCTTTCAGGGTCGTCTTGAAGAACGTACCGAAGCGGCCATAAGGGCGTTCGGAGTAGAGCGACGGTTTGGGCAGGCCGGGGTTGTCGAAGTACTCGACGTTGTAGCGGCGGCCTTCGAGTTCGTAGTTCATCGCGAACCAGCCCAGGTTGATATGCGCGGGCGGGTCGCCTTTATCACCGACCTGAATCGCTTCCGGCTTCTGCGGAAAGTTCGCCGGTCGCAGGTACGTCGCTCCATTGGCGTCGGCGACTGGCTGACCGGCTCGGAACTGGAAACCGGCGTGCTGACGGTCTCCGTTCAGCGTGATGTCGCCGCGCTGGCTCTTCAGGACAGTCGACCAGTCGATCTGCCAGCCTTTGGTGTCCGGTTCCAGGCTGGCTGTGACGGTTCGCTCTTCGATGATGACTGGTTTGTCATCGGCATCGTTCCAGTGAATCTCGGCGGTCATCGTTCCGGACTGAGTACCGCCCTTCAGCTCAAGAAACTTCACATGCCGCAAGTGCGCCCCTTTGGTGCAGTGCCAGAAGTCGAGCGACGTACCCTCGAAGCCGGTCTTGTTCCAGCCGACGTACAGTCCGCGATGGTGCGTGTACTTTCCGTGCGGGCCTTTCGTGATGATCGTGTTCGAGCCCGGACCGAAGACGTGGTGATAGACCTTGTAGGTTTCGTGCGCCCGCTCGTCCGACGATTTGTCGAACGCATACATGTACCGCACGACCGGCTGATCGCGAACGATCAACGTCGCCTCGCCAGCTTCCTCGTTGTTCTCCCAGTAGAAGCCGGGGTTCTCTTCGGCTGAGCACTGGCTCGCGAAAGCGAGACTCGCAATCACAGCGACGATCGGCAGAGCAGCGGACAAGCGAGGCGATTTCATGACGAGTCTCTGCGGAAGTGAATTATGGACTGGGAAATTTAACGCCGATGGCCAGACGCTAAGGTCAATGTAGCCATCTCGCTCCGTCGAGATGAGCCGTCGGCAGAGATTGCGATCGAGTCTTCCTGTTTCCGGCCAGCGGGATGCATCCATCGTCCGATTCGCGCTCATGAAAACGACGACCGCTATTGGCCTGCATCGGCTGGAGACCGCGACCGGCTCATCTCGACGGAGCGAGATGGCTACTTTCACGGCATCGCAATCCTGTGGTCTTACGCCGAAAAGGCGTTGAGGTACGGGAGCTTCGCGGCGGTTTCTTTGATGCCGGCTTCGGCGTCGAGCAGCTGGGCGAGGAAGTCCCACTGGCCGGTGGTCAGGGCACTGCGGGCACCTTCGGGCATCGTGATCGAGATGGAGTCGCCGCCGAACGAGACGGTCAGGCCTTCGAGGTCGACGGTCACTTCGAGTGTCGGGTCGGCTTCGATGGCGGCGGACAGCTTCCTGAGATCGTCCCGCGAAGCACAGACGGCCGGAACGCCCAGCGACGTGCAGTTGCCGAAAAAGATCTCGGCGAACGATTCGGCAACGATCGCCTCGACGCCCCAGCGCATCAGCGACTGCGGAGCGTGCTCGCGTGACGAGCCGCAGCCGAAGTTACGACCGGCGACGAGCACCTTGCCGTTCTGGAACTGCTCCTTGTTGAACGGGTGGTTCGGATCCTGCTGCCGATCGTCCTCGAACGCGTGCTCGCCGATTCCGTCAAACGTGACGCAGCGCAGGTAACGCGCGGGGATGATCCGGTCGGTATCGATATCGTCGAGCAGCAGCGGGATGCCGGAGCCGGTGATCTGAGTGATGGTCTGCATGGGAATCGCTTTCGTAATTCAGAGTTCTCGGTGTTGGTCTGAGTTTGTCGATCAATAGAGTTCAAGAATCTGTTCGCCGCCGTGAGCCGGGTTGCCGACCAGACGGCGTCCCTGCAGGTCGACGACCAGGTCCATCATTTCGAGCGGGATCTGTCCGATCAGAACGGGGACTTCGTCGGGCACTTCGACCACGTCAACCGTGCAGAACCGCTCCTGCACTGACAGCCGAACGGCTTCGTAGATATTGACTGGTCCGACGCCGCGACTTGAAGTTGCCTGCTTCTGAGCGACCTGCTTGAGTCCCAGCTCTGCAATCAGCCGCGTTGGTAAAGCAAGCGTCGTTGCTCCGGTGTCGACCAGCGCGTCATCCACATTGACCCTCCGCACTTCACCGTCAGCCAGACGACCTTCTTCGACGGCATACAGATCGCGGATGTTCTCGATGCGGGCTTCACTGAGGACTCGTCCCATCGTGGCTTCCATTGTCTCACCCTGTTGACCGTTAAACACAGGCTGGTTCCAGCATTTTGCGGACATCGGTGACGGCTCCGTTGATCGCGGCGGCGGCGACCATGGCGGGGCTCATCAGCAGAGTCCGGCCCGTCGGGCTGCCCTGGCGGCCTTTGAAGTTACGGTTGCTGGACGAGGCACAGACTTCGCGGCCCTGCAGCTTGTCCGGGTTCATCGCCAGGCACATCGAGCACCCGGCGGCTCGCCACTGGAACCCGGCTTCCGTGAAGATCTTATCGAGGCCTTCTTCTTCCGCCTGCTTCGCGACGAGTTGCGAGCCGGGGACGATCAGTGCTCGAACGCCGTCGGCAACGTGCCGGCCTTTGGCGACGGCAGCGGCTTCACGCAGGTCTGAGATGCGGCCGTTGGTGCATGAGCCGACGAACGCGACGTCGATCTTCGTGCCTTCGATCGGCTGATCGTCGCCGATGCCCATGTACTCGTGAGCTTCGCTGACAAGCTTCCGCTCGCCTTCCGGGAAGCTGGCGACACTCGGCACGTTCTGCGTCACGCCGACAGACTGCGCTGGAGTGATGCCCCAGGTGACGGTCGGTTCGATGTCGGCTGCGTCGAACGTCACGACATCGTCGTATTCAGCGTCGGGGCCGGACGCGAGGCTCAGCCACCATTCAGCAGCGCGATCGAAGTCGGCTCCCTGCGGAGCGAACGGGCGACCGCGGAGATGATCGACCGTTGTCTGGTCCGGGTTGACGTAGCCGCAGCGGGCTCCGCCTTCGATCGCCATGTTGCAGACGGTCATCCGCTCTTCCATCGTCATCCGGTCGAAGACGTCGCCCGCGTATTCATACGCGTAGCCAACGCCGCCCTGCACGCCGAGCTTCTGGATGATGTACAGCGTGACGTCCTTCGCGAAGACGCCCGGAGCCAGCTCGCCGTTGACTTCGACACGCCGCACTTTCGGACGCTGCATCGCGAGCGTCTGCGTCGCCAGGACATAGGCCACCTGGCTGGTGCCGATGCCGAACGCGATGGCTCCGAAGGCGCCGTGCGTGCTGGTGTGGCTGTCGCCGCAGGCAATCGTCTGGCCGGGCTGCGTCAGACCCTGCTCGGGGCCCATGACGTGGACGACGCCCTGGCGGTTATCGTTCAGGTCGAGCAGCGTGATGCCGAACTCGCGGCAGTTCTTTTCGATGGCCGACATCATGTCTTCGGCGAGCGAGTCCGCAAACGGGCGGGCCTGATTCTCGGTCGGAATGATGTGGTCGACGGTCGCCATCGTCCGCTCGGGATACATCACCTTGAGATTCCGCTCGCGGAGCATCTCGAAGGCCTGCGGGCTGGTGACTTCGTGAATCAGGTGCTGGCCGATGAACAGTTGCGTCTGCCCGGACGGCAGCGTTCCGACCGCGTGTAAATCCCAGACCTTGTTGAACAGATTCTGTTTGTCGCTCATCAATTCTGTCTCGAGTGGAGTCGCACCGGGGGCGACAGGACAAATAAACGGGACCGACTGAACGCCCGGCAGGACATCATCCGAACGTCGGTCGTTCGCGATTTCCTCAGCCACGGAAGCTCCGTCCGCGGCGGTCGGCAGAAGCGGGGGGTCAAGGCGGCATGGCCAGCTCGCCCGAATCCTCAACGCTGTATTTCCTGAACAGCGGCAGGCAGTCTACCGGGAAGGCCCGGCAGTGTCACTCAGCGAACGACGCGTTTCAAACTGACGTGCCCGCGGTGGCAGTTCGCGATGATCAATTCACACGGATGGGACGATCGCCTCAGGGGCTCCGCGAGAAACGCAGCCGGGCTTCAGCAGTGGCTTTTCCGAAGTTACAGCCGGCTCACACAACCACGGCACAGAACACGGGACGCTGCCCTTTCATTTCGGATTCGATCCCGCAGGCCTAGGATTTGTGCCTCGCAAAACCTCGACGAGCCGACACGGAAGAGCATTGAACCATTCTGGCCTGCGGAACAGGAGAACTTGTCCAATGAGGCCCTGTCCCGGTTGCGGTATCGCATTGGAGAACAACGTTGTTGCGTGCCCGGACTGCGGCGTCACATTACAACGCGAAACAATCGCCGCCCCGCAGGTACCCTCCGCAGACGAGATTCAAGAGCAGCGACGAGAGGACCGGTGGCTCCTGTTTAACTACTCGGTCTTCCCCTGCGCGGTGGGACTCGTGACCGCCGTCGGTGCCGTTGCGATGTGGGGACCGGCAGGAGTTTTCGTCGGGCTGGCAACTGGAGTCGTCGCATTTCTGATCGTCCTGGGTGCCGACCTGATCTGACCTCGCTGATGACTCATTCCATTGACCCTCAGAACACAGCTGGAAATCGCTTGATGCAAAGTTCTCAATTTCGATGCGTACTGACGCTTCTGTTCGCTGCCGGGCTGAGCGCGGGAATTTCCGCAGAACTGGTTTCGGCAGATGCAGCGGAACCTGGTTCGGCGAACGATGGTTTCGACATCAGCTCGAGTGACTGGCCCTGGTGGCGCGGGCCGTTGCGAAACGGAATCGCGTCTCCGGACCAGACTCCGCCGACGAGCTGGAGCGACAGCAACGGCGTTGCCTGGAAGGCTCCGGTGCCAGGACGGGGACACGGTTCACCGACTGTCGTGGGCGATCACGTTTACCTCGCGACCTGTGACGAAGCTGCCGGAAGTCAGAGCGTACTCTGTTTCGACCGGAAGACCGGGAAGCAGCTCTGGCAAAAGGAAGTGCACTCGACTGGTGCGATGCGGAAGAACTCGAAGTCGACGGGCGCCTCGACGACGCTGGCCTGCGATGGCGAGCGGCTGTTCGTCAACTTTCCGAACGGCGGAGGCCTCTACACGACGGCGCTGAGCCGCGCTGGCGAGCAACTCTGGCAGCAGAAGATCAGCGACTACATCGTGCATCAGGGTTACGGTTCCTCGCCGGCGATCTACCAGTCGCTGGTCATCGTGACGTCGGACAACAAGGGCGGCGGAGCGGTCGCGGGACTCGATCGCAAGACGGGTAAGGTCGTCTGGAAACGTGACAGACCAAAGACGCCGAACTACCCGTCGCCGATCATTCTGCACGTCGCCGGACGCGACCAGCTCATCATGACCGGCTGCGATCTGGTTTCGAGTTACGACCCGTTGACCGGCAAGACGCTGTGGGAGATCGAAGGCTCGACGACCGAGTGCGTCACGTCGACGGTCACGGACGGCCACCGCATCCTGACCAGCGGCGGCTACCCGACGAACCACATGTCGGCGGTCGAGGCGGACGGTTCGGGCAAGATCGCCTGGAGCAACAAGAACCGCGTCTACGTACCGTCGATGCTGCTCCGCGACGGAGTCATCTACGGCGTGCTGGATGCCGGTATTGCCTCGTGCTGGAAGTCGGACACCGGCGAGGAACTGTGGAAAGAACGCCTCGACGGCAACTTCAGCGCGTCACCGGTGCTCGTCGGCGACCTGATCTTCGCTACAAACGAAGCCGGCCTGACATTCGTCTATCGAGCCAGCCCGGAAGGCTACACCGAGGTCGCTCAGAACAAACTCGGCGACGAGGTCTTTGCGACGCCAACGATCTGCGGCAGCCGCATCTACATGCGAGTCGCCGAACACGGAGCCGACGGTCGCCAGGAATTCCTGTATTGCCTGAAGGGTGAGTGACTGGGCTTAAAGAGGTAGCGGAACGGCGCAAGCCGTCCGGTCGACGCGCTGGATACTCGTTCCAACGCTCCGCGTCCCGAACTAAGAATCGACGCAGAGCGTCGCAGTAGGCGTTCCCACGCGGAGCGTAGGAACGAGTGAGAAGTTTGGAGTGACGTTGTGACTCAGTTTGGCAGTCTCGAAAACCAGATCGCTGTCGTGACGGGTTCGTCGAGCGGGATTGGCCGCGCGATGGCTCTCGAATTTGCGGCGGCCGGTGCGGACGTCGTGCTGCACTGTCGGCGATCGATCGAAGCCTGCCGGGAGGTTGCCGACGAAGTCCAGAGCCTTGGTCGGCAGGCAGAGATCGTTCAGGGCGATATTCGGGATGATGCCGCGGCGCTGGCGAAGCTCGTCGAGGAAGCCTGGAGTTGCTTCGGACGCGTCGACGTCTGGGTAAATAATGCCGGCGTTGATCTGCTGACCGGCGACCAGGCGAAGCTGGATTTCGCCGACAAGCTGGCTCAGTTACTCGATGGTGACGTGCGGTCCACGCTGCTGCTCTCGAAGGAAGTCGGGCAGCGGATGGTTGAAGCCGGGTCGGGCTGCATTCTCAATATCGGCTGGGACCAGTCGGACCGTGGCATGGAAGGCGACAGTGGTGAACTGTTCTCAGCTTCGAAGAACGCGATCATGGGTTTCACGCGGTCACTCGCGGTTTCGCTGGCTCCGCAAGTCCGGGTGAACTGCATCGCCCCCGGTTGGATTCGGACGGCGTGGGGCGAGGTCGCCAGCGATGTCTGGCAGGATCGAGTGCTTCGCGAAACGCCGCTCGCCCGCTGGGGAACTCCACAAGACATCGCTAAACTCGCTCGCTTCCTGTCGAGCCCCGACGCGTCGTACATGACCGGCCAGGTCATCAACTGCAACGGCGGCGCTGTGCGATAGCTCGCCAGCAAGCAAAATGAAGGACCACGAAATACACGAAACGACACGAAAACGTTCTGCTTTCGTGTCGTTTCGTGTATTTCGTGGTTCATTCAAGCTGTTGCGGCGTCGTGGCTTTGCGTCTGCTTGTTCGACAGCACTGCGCCATTTCGAAGCCGCTCCTGAACGGGATTCATCACCTTGTCGCAACTCTCTGATCTGATTCTTGCTCTCAACGCCGACGACAACACGGCGATCGCCAAGCAGACGGTTCCTGAGGGAGCCGAGGTGTTCCGCGGCGGCTCGGTGCGGGCTCTCGATACGGTTCCGTTCGGGCACAAGATTGCGACGAAGGCGATCGGCACCGGTGATCCGATTCGCAAGTTCGGGCAGGTGATCGGATTCGCCACTGAAGACATTCAGCCGGGCATGTGGGTGCATACTCACAATGTGACGCCCGGTGAGCTGAGTCTCGATTACGCGTTCGCTTCCGAGGTGCCGCCCGATCCGGAGCCGATCACCGGGCGAACGTTCCAGGGGATTCGACGGGCTGACGGTCGCATCGCGACGCGGAACTACATCGGCATTATCAGCACGGTGAACTGCTCGGCGACGAGTTCTAAATACGTCGCGAAAAACTTCAACGAGGCGATCCTCGAGGCCTTTCCGAACATCGACGGCGTGATCGCGCTGACGCACAAGGAAGGCTGCGCGTACGACTACGGCGGGGAGCAGCATCAGCTTCTGGCGAGGACACTTGCTGGCTTCGCCAAGCACCCGAACATCGGCGCGTACATCGTGCTGGGTCTCGGTTGCGAAACGGCGCAGGCATCGTTCCTCGCCGAGAACCACGGACTGGTGCAGCTCCGAATGCCCGGCGAAGGTGCCGAGCCGCAGCCGCTGATCATGAACATTCAGGATGTTGGAGGCGTGAGAAAGACGGTCGATCGAGCGACCGGCGTCATCCGCGACATGCTGCCCGAGATTAACGCGATCAAGCGAGAGCCGATCCCGGTCTCCGAGATCATCCTCGGCACCGAGTGCGGCGGCAGCGATGGCAACAGTGGCATCTCGGCGAACCCGGCGGTCGGCATCGCCAGCGATCTGCTGGTCGCTCACGGAGCGACGTCGATTCTCGCGGAGACGCCGGAAATCGCTGGCGGCGAGCACCTGCTGACGAAGCGTGCGGTCTCGCGGGAGGTCGGCGAAAAGCTGATCGACCTGATCGACTGGTGGAAAGACTACGCGGCGAAATTCGGCTGCACCGTCGATAACAACCCGTCGGTCGGCAACAAGAAGGGCGGGCTGACGACGATCTATGAGAAATCGCTCGGCGCGATTGCGAAGGGAGGCAGCACGGCACTCAAAGGCGTGTACCGCTATGCCGAACCGATCGACCAGAAGGGCTTTGTCGTGATGGACTCGCCCGGTTTCGATTCCGTTTCGGTGACCGGCATGATCGCCAGCGGGGCGAACGTCTGCGTCTTTACGACCGGTCGAGGAAGCTGCTTCGGCTGCAAGCCGGTGCCGACAATCAAGATCGCGACGAACACGCCGATGTACGAGCACATGATCGACGACATGGACCTCAACGCCGGACGGATTCTCGACGGTGCGTCGGTCGAAGAAGTCGGCAAGGAGATCTTCGAGAAGGTCATCTCGGTCGCGAGTGGTGAGAAGACGAAGAGCGAAGCGCAGGGTATCGGCGATGAGGAATTCAGCCCGTGGACCATCGGGCCGATTCTGTGAGGCGAAGCGTCTCGCCCCATGACGTTCTCGTTTGACGCCCAGCCACAGGCGCCGGCCACCAGACAACTCCAACGTCAAGGGTGGCCGGCGCCTGCGGCTGGGCGTTAAACGAATTCAGTGACAACCAACGTCACGCAAACGAAAGCAGCCCGGCTATCTTTGCAGAAAGCCGGGCTGCTTTGTTTTCAACTGTCGGTCTCGAACCTGGCTGGCTTACCAGTTGTTCGAGTCCAGGAACCAGAACCACTTCTCGGTTCGCGGACGGAAGTTGAGATTCCATTGTCCGTCGTCCCACTCCATCTGGACCTGACGCCAGCCGAGTGGCACCTGTGGGTACGGGTAGAACGGTCCGATGTACGGCCAGGCACTCGCACTGTATTCCTGCGGGTAACTGATCTGAGCCGAGTTCGGATAGCTCGCGTAGCTCGGCCAGGCGTACGCCGGCAGATGCGGCAGGTCGTAGGCCATGTGGGAGGCTCCGCCAGCGGCAGCCGCTGCGGCCATCGCCGGAGCAGCCATCATTCCGGGAGCCCCCGCCGGGCCACCCTGCTGCTGGAAAGCGACCTGCTGGACCGGAGCACCGTGCGGACCCATCGGCCCACGAGGCCCCTGAGGGCCAGCCATCGGAGCGGCCGGTGCGATCAGGTTGTTGGCAACCTGCTGGACACCCGGAACGCTCGCCGTGACCTGATGAGCAATCTCTTTGACCTGAGGATGCGGGACCATGCCGCTGAGCGTCGCGGTCCCGTTGTTGTACCGGACTTCAATGTCCAGACCGCTCAAACGGTTTGCGGCCAGAGCGTTGGCGATCTGTTCCGCGACCTGCTGATTCGGCGTCTTGGGCGGAGCCGGGGCTCGCATGCCCGGAGCGGACACGTTGTTCTGCACCTGACGAATGCCAGGCACTCGCGAGACGATCTGTGTCAGAGCGGCAACGTCCTGAGCGGAAGCAGCTCGGCCCGACAGCATCGCCGTGCCGTCCTGCACTTTCAGATTCAGATCGTGGCCTCGCAGGCCAGATTGCTGAACCGCCATCGCGACGTTGTTCGCCACCTGCTGATCGTTCGGACCAGCCGACTGCGGCTCACGCGACTTGCCGAAGAAGCCAGTTTGCTGAACCTGCGACGCCTGCGGGCCTTTCGCGACGGCCTGCTGAATCGGCTGCTGCGTTTTCGATGCGAGCTGCTCGGGCAGCCTGGGAGCGGCCTGGGCCACTGCCTGCTGCGGCTGAGTTTTCTGAGGCGGCGTCGCCTGCAGCACACTCAGCTTGTTCTCGACCTTGCTGATTCCGGCAACGGCGAGGCAGGCCTGCTCGGCCCGCTGCTTCTGCTCCGCCGAGGCAATCTTGCCTTTCAGCGTGCAGACGCCCTTCTGAACTTCGACTTCCATGTCGAAGCCCCGGAGTTTCGCCGCCCGGAGGTTGGTTGCGACCTGTTCGGCCAGTTTCTGATTGTCGACGGCCTGAGATTCCTGGGCTGACCGGTCGGACTTCAAGAACGAAAACGGTCCGGCCAGTGTGATCCCCGGAGTCACTGCGGCAATCCCCAGCGATAGGACCCACTTGCGATACGCCAGCATGGATGGACTCTCCTTCTGCATCCCTGTTCCCCCTGACGAGACCGGTCGTCCCGACCAGCACCGTCCGTCAGCTTCTGCAGTCCGAGGAACCTGCGTCCCTGCGGGCTCCACTCACCGAACTGCTGCTTCGCCGCCCCGGTACCGGACGCATCCTGCACCAGTTTCCCGGACGGTGGCACTGCCGTGCTCGTTGAGCGGTTCCGGCGTCATCCTTCCCTGAACTCACGCCAGAACGCGCCGACAATGCCGCAGCCACACTCGGACTGCTCCTGTTTCATCGGCCATCCAGGTCCGGTTGGACAAGCTATTCTGGTTATTTCGGTCAAATCGGAGGTCCGGATCGTAATCACGGCGCCCGTCCGAGATGGTTGTGCGGCCTCGGACCGCAACGTCGATACCATGTGGAGAAAGCAGGTCACGGCCCCGCACCAGAACTCGCAGCGCGGTTCGACGAGCCTCATTCCACCCTTCCGCTGGCGGGAGGGCCGGCCTCTCAGAGCCGGGGGGAGCGTCTCCGCCAGGCTGTCAGAAATCATCACCGTGAAATCAAGGTCGGCGAAATCAAGGTCGGAACAGGTTCCAGCATGTCTCCCAGCATTAACCGTCGCGGATTTCTAACGCTCCTCGCGCTGCTGACGGCGTCGCCAGCGGTCGCCCAGAACCAGTTCTTTCCTGGAGCCCCGCAGTCGGGCTACGTTTTCAACCCGCTGGCCGGAACGCAGCCAGTGACCGCTCCGCCAGCCGTGCAGCTGCCAAGCGGCGTCTGGCACGTCCCGGCAACACCACCGGCCCGGAACTCCACGTTTCTCCCCGGACAGACGCCGACTCAAGCCGCCCCCTGGCTCGGTCCGCCCGTCAGTCCGATGCCCGGCCAGATTGCTCCGGGGACGCTGATCGATCCCCGCACAGGACTTCCAATCCAGATCGCCGCCGGCCAGCAGGTGCCTCAGAACCCGCACGCCGTACAACAACAGAGCACTCAACAGACACCGCCTCAGGATTACCGCAATCAGCAGCTGCCGGTTTATCCCTGGCAGATGTCGCCGCCAGCTCAGAGATTCTGGCGCAGCGTCGGAGGCTACGGTCGCTCGTACTATGGCCAGAGTCAGGCTGGCTACTCGAACTTCGGGCAGAATCACTACAACCAGAATCAGGCCGGTTTCTCGCGACACGGTCAGTCGCACGCCGGCCAGAGCTGGCCGCGACAGAACTTTCATAACCAGAACCGCTTCAATCAGAACCTGCCGAACACCACGCTGCACAACGTCGTGGTTCCCTACGGTCGCAATTGGCGCTGAGTTTCAGCGACGCTTCGCCGCACCCGTTGTGGATCGCACGACATCCTGAGATTTTCTCGACGCCACAACCTCGCGCCTTTCCGACTTCGACGAAATCTCGCATTCATGACGTTTCAGGATCGCAACCGCGCCGCGTGGAACCACCTGGCGGATACCGGCAGTCAGTTCGCCAAAGTGGCAACGGACGAGGAACTCCGCGAACCGCTGCGCACGCTCGACACGCGCGGCTGGCTGCCGCATTCGGTCAAAGGTCTGAACGTGCTCTGTCTGGCGGGCGGCGGAGGCTGGCAGTCGATTCTCTACGCAGTCGCTGGCGCCAACGTCACGGTCGTCGATCTCAGCCCGCAGATGCTCGCGCTCGACCGTCGCGAAGCCGAACGCCGCCGAGTGAATGTGCGGATCGTCGAGACCTCAATGGACGATCTCTCACCGCTCGAAGAAGCGAGCTTCGACCTCATCCATCAGCCGGTCAGCACCTGTTACGTGCCGGACATTGGCCGCGTCTATCGCGAGATCGCTCGTGTGGCGAAAGACGACGCGATCTACATCAGCCAGCACAAACAGCCGACGAGCCTGCAGGTCGTCCGCCGCGACCAGCGCGACCATTACGTGATCGGCGTCGAGTACTACTGCGAGGGCAAGCCGCTGCCCCCGACCGCGGACACGTCATACCGCGAGGACGGCACGGTCGAATACCTGCACCGACTCGACCAGATCATTGGCGAGCTGTGCCGCAGCGGCTTCGTCATCGAAGACCTGCGAGAACCCTACCGAGGCGACCCCGCCGCCCCTCCCGGCCACTTCCGCCACCGAGGCCGCTACATCCCGCCCTACGTCCGCATGAAAGCCCGGCGTGTGGCACGCTCAGGCAACTCCGCACAGCTAGAACACCGTCTCTGGATGCCAGGGAATTGACTGGAAGATCGTCTAATTCAATCCCCCTGTCTGTGTTCCGTAAGTCAGACCAAAGCTACCGGTCGCTCAGCAATTGCCTTGCTCTATCCCAAATTCCAGGATAGAAGTCACCGCACGAGGCAAGGTTTGCCGATTCGAGAGGCACGGACAGTGATAGAAACCACGACGCTGATCTATCCCAAGCATCTGTTGGACCCCGAAGAACTCATGAACTTTGTCGAGCTTCGGCCCTTCTCTCGTAGATGGGATCGTCTTGGGCTCAACACTGCAGAAGATCTCGGTTCCCTGCAGTGTTCAATCATGGCGGATCCCCGGCAACCGATAATTCAAGGTACCGGCGGCATCAGAAAGATGCGGTTTTCTCCGCCCCGCTGGACCAAAGGAAAACGTGGGGCACTCCGAATCTTTTACATCTACTTCGAGGACCTGAACATCACTGTGCTTGCCTCGTTGTTGCAGAAGAACGAAAGCGAAGATCTGAGTTCTGACGAAAAGAAAGGACTCAGCAAGCTGATTGACGAAATCCGTATCGAGCTTGAGACTCGATCGTTTCGATACAGATCGTGAGTTATGGATGCCTCACGATCCTCTCCCTCTGTCACATCCATTGAGGTGCTGAAATGACTGGTTTCGGCAAAGAACTTCTGGAAGGTCTCGAAGAATTTCGAGACGCTTTGAAAGCCAACGATGGCACAATTCCTCCTGAATTTACTTGCCGTCGCGTTGTGCTGAATCTTGCTCCCGAACCGTTTCCTCCTGATCGCGTCAAGGAGACGCGCCGGCTGCTGTCGGCCAGCCAGGCAATCTTCGCGCAGTTCCTTGGTGTGTCGACAAGTTGTCTGCAAAGTTGGGAACAGGGGATTCAGGAGCCGCCGGGTATGGCCTGCCGGTTCATGTACGAGATTCTGACTGACCCCGAGTACTGGCAGAAGCGGCTCCTGGACTCTATGCAGGAAGCCAATTCGAATCACACCGAGGAAGTCACTGCGTGAGTTATCCGCAGGCTTGATCGACTCGAAAAGAAACACCCGTGATGTCTGATCGTCACGGGTGTTTCTTGTTTACAGAAGTGTTCGACGCGAGAGCCTGCCTCCGCGTTTGGGCATCGTCTCAAACAAGGCCTTCGCGCATGGCGGCGGCGACCGCTCCGGCTCGGTTGTTAACGTGCAGTTTCTGGTAGATGTTTCGCAGGTGCGTGTCGACGGTGTGCGTGCTGAGGCCAAGCTCGCCAGCGATTTCCTTTTTGGTCATGCCGCGGACGACCAGCCGCAGGACGTCCATCTCGCGGTCGGTCAGGCCGGGACCGGAGTGCTGTGGCCGCTTGCCGGAAAAGACGTCGAGCACCTTGCGGGCAATCTCGGGATTCATCGACGCGCCGCCGCTGACGACCTCTAGAATCGCTTCCCCGATTCGTTCGACGGTCGACGTCTTCAACAGATAGCCATCGGCACCGGCACAGACCGCGCGGAAGACTTTATCGTGCTCGTCGAACACGGTCAGGATGACGATCTTCGCTTTCGGCGCCGCTTCGCGCAGCTTGGGCAGGCCGGAAATACCGTCCATGCCCGGCAGGCCGATGTCCAGCAGCAGGACCTGCGGCGGTCCGGATTCCGCGATCCGCTCCAGCGTGTCCTCGACAGATCCCAGCGACGCTTCGCAGCTCAGGCCGTCAATCTGATTGATCGCGATGTCCAGGCTGCGACGAAACCGCTCGTTATCCTCGCAGAGCCAGACCGTAATCGGGGCTTCCAGATTCGGAGATTCCGTTGAGTCTGTCATGGCTGAAGCTGAAGTCTGAGGTCACAAGGAAACGAAGAAACGTGCCGGATAGGCTCCGGCCCGTTTGCGATGCACCAGCGTCGCAAAACATCACGCCGGGATGGGCACTCAAGCTGACCGCTGCTGACGGTCGCGTCGTCGGGCGAGCCACCGAGCATACCGGCGCCAACGCCGCCAGCGATACCGTGCTCCGGGAAGCGGAACGCAAAGTGTGACGGTCGTCCCGGCTCCCGGCGCCGTTTGAAACTCGACCGTTCCGCCGAGCTGGTCCATGCGTTTGCGGATACTGTTGATGCCCAGGCCGTCCCGGCGGGAATCCAGATCGAACCCCTGGCCGTTATCGCGGACCACGATGCGAATCTGCTGGTCAGGAAATTCAACCTGCACGTCGACCTGAGCAGCCTGGCTGTGCCGCGCCGCGTTGTGCAGAACCTCCTTGTAAGACAGAAACAGATTTCGCCGCCAGCTGAGCGGAACGTCGAGCGGCGGCACACTGCTCTGGCACGAAAACGTTGTCTCGCAGTGGGACAGCAGCCGCGACATCACCGTTCGAATACGCCCAATGAAGTCGTCCAGCCTTGAGGTGGGCGTGCGAATCAGCCAGAGGATGTCGCGCATCGCGTCGCTGGTTTCGAGCGCCACGGTGCGGATTTCGTCGAGGTCCGGCTTGAGTTCCGATGGAAGTTCCGTACTGCTGCCCGTTGTCTGACACAGCAGCGCGATCGCCCCCAGGTTGCTGCCAATATCGTCATGCAGGTCGTTGGCAATCTGAGTCCGCAGGTTTTCCGTGTCGATGCGATGTTCTTTCTCGAGGCTCCAGTTTCGCCACGTCAGCGCCGAAATGCTGAGCACAACGAAAACGCCACCAGCGATCCCGAGATTGATCCAGACCTGCCGGACGGCGGCTGCGTGCTGCATCAGATTGAAGTTGAGATCACGCTCCAGTTCCCGGCGTTCGGCGAGCTGCCCCAGCCAGATGGGGTACTCAAGCAGCCGCGTCCGGCTCGTGAAATCGTCAACCAGATAACGGGGGCTCCAGCGACGACGATCAAACGACTCGTCCTGGTCCGAGGCGGTGACGACCACGCCGGGCTCCGTCGAGACATTGCTGTTGCCCGAGTAAACCTGGAACTCGGACAGCGCGAGTCGCGGCGGGATCATGCGCGTATCGAGACGCGTGGCCGTCAGACGGACGTAGCGCGCCGTTTGAGTCTCTGACGGAAAGCCGGGCGGTGACTGATTCCAGAGCCCCGGCGCCTTGCGTGACGACATCGACTCGCGCAGTTCACCAGGCAGAATCATCGACCGATCCGTCCAGTGATGCAGGTCCGCCTGCGTCAGATCGCAGTACAGAATGGCGTCCGACAAATCCGCTTTGTTGGCGAGTTCGATCCGGAACTGCTCCGGGAATCCCCAGCCGGGCAGGTCGGTCTGATCGCTGGGTCGCGCCGGAACCAGCCGGATCTCGTCGATCGGCAGAGACTCACCCAGGTCGAGCTGAATCCATTTCAATTTCTGTCCACGCTGCGGCTCAGACACGAAGCCCTCGGTGTGGCTGGCCAGCGGACCAATCGGCAAGGGCAGAACCGAGTTCTGATCGACCAGGTACTCGCGCGACCACCGGCCTTCAATACTGTATTCCGCGCCGGATGTCGTGACCGGTCGCCAGGCAGCGACATTCCGCATCCCGGACAGAACGATCAGCTCGCCCAGGGCAAAAAAGTACCGGCCTCCGACTGACGGGCAGCGAGTGACTGTCACGCGGACATATCTTGCCGGACGATCGATGCCGGGGACCTGAACCGGGAATCGTCCCGGATTCGGCTGGTCCGACGTGGAGAAGTCGGCAATCAGCGATCCGTCGCGAAAGTCTTCCGTCTGGGCGACCTGAATGCGGAATCTCAACGGAAACGCATAGCCCTCGACCGGAGTGTTTTCCAGCAGAACGGTCGCCGGCACGAGCGCAATCGAATCCAGCTGGTAATCGCGGCCGAGGTCGACCTGCACCCACTGAACGTCGTCGTCAATTCCGACCGGACGGCTGTGATACCCCGCCTGCTCGATCGCCAGTGCCGAATACGGAGCGAGCGAATCGAGCCGCAGCTTCAGGAAGTCGATCTCTTCTTCGAGAATCCGGACGTCCTCGCTCATCAGCCACGGAACGCTGAATTCATTGGCGGCGACAAGCGCGCCAGGACCTGCTGCGAACGCTCGTTCCGCAGACAGGCAGCCGCACGTCAGCAGACACATCAACAGCGCGCCGACACATCGACAGGCCCCGCGAGGATCGGTGGCACAGCTCATGATGGCGCGGCTCATGATGGCCCAGGTCATGATGGCGCGGAGCCGCCAGGACGGACGGAACATCTTCCGTCTGAGTCGACTCGCAGCCGTCACGCACATCATTGCAGCAGCTCTCGAATTTCGGCGGGGGAGAACGGCTGATGGAGCCGCGCGCCGAGCTGGCTGACGATCCGCGCGGCCGCATGAGAGGCCAGATGTCCGGCGTCGTGCAGCGACAGGCCGTTCGTAATTCCAAACAGGATTCCGGCGGCGTACATGTCGCCGGCCCCGGTCGTGTCGACCGCGTCGACGGACACACCTTCGACCGGAATCAAGTGGTTGCCTTCCATCAGCAACGAGCCATCAGGCCCGAGTGTCAGCGCGACCGTCGCCGCGTGCTTGTGAATCTCGTGAGCACAATCGGCCGGGTCGTGCTGTCGCGTGAGGCTGCGGGCTTCTTCGAGATTGCAGAACAGGAGATCGACCGGCCCCTCAATCAGTGCCTGAAACTCGTCGCGGCACAGATCAATCAGGAACGGGTCGGAGACAGTCAGCGAGACCTTCACTCCGTGCTTGACCGCCAGATCAATCGCCTTCTTCGCAGCGGCTCGCGAGCCTTCGCCTGCAAACAGGTAGCCTTCGACATAAATCCATTCGGCCTTGCGGATCTCTTCCTCGTCGATGTCATCCTCGGACAGCTCGGCGGAGATCCCCAGGTTGGTGAGCATCGTCCGCTGAGCGTCTTCCGTGATCAGAACAACGCACGTGCCGCTCTGGCCGTCACCGGCAGGCACCTCGATCGCGACGCCCAGATCACGCAGGTCTTCGAGAAAGAATTCGCCGATGCTGTCGTTGGCCACTTTGCCGACATACGCCGCTTTGCCTCCAAACTGAGCGATCCCGATGATCGTGTTCGCGGCCGAACCGCCCGCACAGCGAGTGACCGAGGAGTGGTCGATATGGCCAAGCACGCGTTGCTGCGTCGCCTCGTCGACAAGCGTCATGATGCCCTTCGGGAAGTCCAGTTCGAGCAGCGTCGCGTCGGACACTCTGGCCTGAAAATCGACGAGTGCGTTGCCGATGCCGTAAACGTTGTACTGCTTCATGCGGAAGAATCCTGTCCTCAGTCGTTAAGTCTGTTCTTTCGGTCAGGGGACGGCGCGAGCCCCGAACAGCTCGCTGAAAAATGATCTCCCCCACCCCCGTAGTGGACTTCGCCAGAAGTCCGATCTGCCATAGTGGACTTTGCCAGAAGTCCGGGCTGCCTTGTGCCCAATCGTCCCCGAGTTATGACCAATCAGCCGGCACACGCTCGCGTGCGGTTCTCGATCATCCGTCAAACCGCAAGCGAACACTCGGCGGCAGATGACGACCCGGTGATCGATCGGCTTGCCGGTTGTCGATCGGCCTGCACCGTAGCGCGACACCGATCACCGGCTCTGGCTGGCACTGCCGTCGGCGGAGAGTAGGCCGGGCGTCAGTCTTTGACCAGCCGGCTGATCGACTTGAATTCGTCGCTGCCGGCCCGCTCGCACCATTCAAACAGCACCGCTTCGGTCGTCGTGATGACGGCCCCCGACAAAGCCATGCGCTGCAGGGCAAACTCGCGATCGACGACCGACCGGCTGCCAACGGCGTCGGCGGCGACGTAGACCCGGAAGCCGTGTGCCAGCAGGTCGAGTACCGTCTGCTGTACGCAAACGTGAGCTTCGACACCGGCGATGACGACCTTGAACCGGGCTTCCGGATCCGAACCTTCCGAGTTCCAGTCCAGCGAGTTCAGGCAGCTGAATTCGATCTTCTCACTCGGCTCCGGCAGCAGCTCGGCCAGTGGCGCGACCGTTGGGCCGAGCCCTTTCGGATACTGCTCCGTTGCAGAGACTGGAACGCCGACGACACCGGCAGCCTTCACCAGCTTGACCGTGTTGGTAACAACGCTCTCGCCACAAGCGATCGCCGGCATCAGCCGTTCCTGCAGGTCAATCACCAGCAGGCGGCTGTCGTTGCGAGAGAGAAGTTCGTGACTGCGAGGCAGGCTGGGCATCGTCGATCCTTCAGAGAAGTTGAAGTCCGGGCGTTCTTTAAGGATGCGATTTTTAACCGCAGAGATCGCTGAGGGAACGCAGTCCCGGAGAATCGCTCCCACGAACCAGTGACGTGCAGATCTCAATCAGAGGCTCGGTCAACTTAGGAACGCGTTCAAAACAACTTCCCGTTTTACAGTGGCACCTCGCTCCGCGAGGAAGGCCTGGCAACTGGGCTGGCCTCGCGGAGCGAGGCGCCACTATGGGGAAGTTGTTTCGGACACATTCCTTACTGCTCGGCGATTTCCAGCCGACTCCAGTAGGCGTACTCGTTGGCCCAGCCGGTCGGCTGATGCACAACTTCCAGCACGACGTTCTGGCCGGCGAAGCGCGACAGGTCAACGGTCATATCGAGCCAGCCGTCCTTGACGGTGTCTTTCGAGATCGTCTGGCGATGCACATCCTGCCCGGCGGCTCGCACAATGATGTCGCAGTCGGCATCGGGATGATGCGTCACGCCAAGGTGCAGCTCGGTCTTCTTTCCAGCACGAATTGAAACCGGAGCGCGGAATACCGCCGGCTTGTCTTTCGCCTCGGGATGTGACCGCAGGATGCTGGCCCGCCCGCCGAACTCGCGCAGCAGCAGATTCGAGTTGTCGGTTTGCGACAGCGCGAACTGCGGAGCGACCTTCGCCACGGCCGGTCCGAGGTCGCGCGGTCGCCGCGGTTCGGCGAGCACGTTCTCGTCGGCTGGTTGTGAGGCCGGCGTTCCATTGAGCTGCGGGATCCATTCGAAGTCGGCATGGCTCCGCGCGAGATAGATCTGATCGAACAGCGCTGCTCCGCCACCGCGACTCTGGAGCCCGATCCCGGTCAGTGTGAAGGCGCCGAACTCGGCGAACAGATCGCGCGTGTGGACCTTCCACTCGGTGGGAAGTCTGCGGTCAAGTCGCAGAACAGGCTGCTCGGTCTTCAACGTTCCGCTGTCGTACTGGTAAGCGTATTTGGCTCCGCGATCATCCGACTTGATCTGCCGTCGAGGATCGCGGCGTTTCGCGAATTCCCGCTGAGCAGTCGCGGGTCGGAACGCCTGCGGACGCGGACCGTCGAACGCCATCTCCGGCAGGCCGAGCAGTCCGTCGTGGGCGACCGACAAAGTTACCAGTTCGCCGTCCGGCTTCTTCCAGGCAAAGCGGAGATAGCGAAACTCGCCCAGTCGCGGATACTCGCGCAGCGGCAATTCGACACCCTTGATCAACGGGTTGGACCGTTCGCCACCTCTGACCTTCAACGCGACCGCCCCCGATGAAACATCCGTCGTTGCAAGTTCGAGAACTCCCTCACCGTCGGGCAGACGATCGACGAACTCGCGATTCTCATCAAACACGACGGCAATTCCCGGCGGCTTCTCCGTCAGCTTCGCCCCATGCCACTGAAACGAGTTCGCCAGCGAGACGGTGTCATCGTCGGGTTTGACGGCGGGGTCCGTTCCGGCTGGCGAAAACAGCACGACGTCGCAACGTACCTTCCTGTTCTGAAAACTGCCGAGCGGCACGAGAATCGGGTCAGTGATGTTCTGGCCGGAGCGTTGCGGGATCGGCAGTTGCAGAACAGTGCGACCATCAAGCCGGACGAGCACATCAAGCGGTCGCAGCTCGCCGGACGCTGGCTCTTTCAGTTCCGGACGATCGATCGATAATGCCAGCCAGCGATGGTCAGCCTTGACGCGCAGTTCGCGAGTGAACGCCGCAAACGGGCCGTTGACGGACGCGACGAGTTCAAATCGATGATCGTTTGAAACACTCTCGTCCCACACGTTGCCCACACGGGTTGTCGGGGTGTCAGCGTTCGATCCATCGGCGTCTGATGGTGGCGGCGAGTCCTCACCGTCGAAGTCGACCGGCGGCAGCGACCGCGTCAGCGTCCAGTCGTGCAGCGCGGGCAGAGTCTGCGAGCGTCGCGCGGCCACTTCACGCTGCAGCTTCGCGGCGTCGAGCCGGAACTCGGGTTCAACCCAGTTCACACAGTCGCGAATGTCGAACGGGTCCGCGCCCTTCGGCCGCTCGTTGATCAGCGGGTCCGACATCAGCAACAGTGCCGCGTCGGGAGCGTTCGGAGCCGGGACGTTCTTCCAGCCGGAATCGAACGTCTTTTCCGATCCAATCAGCGTCTGGCTCTTCCAGATCGGACTGGCCGGGTTGGCGGACAAAGCCAGCGATGCTCGCGCGCAGCCGCCGGTTCGCACGGACTGGTCAAGCCCCGCCTTCACTCGAAACGCGGTCACGACTTCGTGCAGCGGCAGCGTTAACTGAGTTGGTGCGTGAGTGCCGAAGCCCCAGCCGGCGTGTCGCTGTCCGCTGATCGCCGTCGTCTGCTGCACGCTGGAGTTGCGCTGCCAGTTCCAGCCGGAGCTGAACACGACGCCGTCACGCGTCGCGTCCGGTTCGAGCAGCGTTGCGGGAATCTCTGTCGGTGCAAAGAACCGCCAGACGCGAACGGTCGGAAAGTGGACCGTCAGCGGGTCGAGGCTCCAGGCGGGATGGAACACCGGATGCCAGCTCTCCATGCTGCCCTTGTCACCCGAGAATGCGGGCCGGTAGCGAGCCATCGACGTCGTCAGCCGCAGGCCGTTTTCGCACTCAATCTGCAGCAGCCGCGACTTGAGGTCCGGCGACAGGACGGCCAGTTGCTCGAACCAGTTCTCCCAGCCGTTGCGATCCGGCAGATGCAACTCGGCAATCTGCGAGTGCAGCAGCGTTTTGACACCGTCGTCGGTCAGCACCGCAACAGCACCTTTCGCCCAGCGGACGCCGCGAAACCGAACGGCACTGCCATCGTGCAGAAACGCCGTCCCCGGCCGCCACTCGCTGGGCACGCCGAGCTTCCGCTCGAACACAACGCGCTTGAGCCACTGCGTTCTGATGCGCAGAAACGGCGTCCGCTTCTCACCAGGCCCGTCGACGGCAATCGCTGGTTCGACAATCAAATACTCGTCGTGAGCCTCAAACGAGTCGTACTCGGGGGCTTCGTAATCAACGATCCGCCCCGGCAGACAATCGCCACCGTAAAACTCGACGAGCGCATTCGGTGGCGGCCCCAGCGTCACCGCCTGATCGATCACCCAGCGAAACGGATTCCCGCCGTCAAACACCGACCGCCCGGCGAGCTTCGGCTGCGCCGCGGCGTCATGCCACTCGTGAACCCGATCCCCATGAACGTACTCGCCATTCGCCAGCATTCCGAGAAAACGTTCGTCAGGCTTGAAGATGTCGGCGGTCGCGTCAGCACAGAAAAGCACGCACGCCGTGCCAAGCAGTAACGAGCACAGTCTGCCAATCCGCGTTGTCACTGTCTCGTCCCGCTGTTTTCCCATGAACAACCAGTCATTGCACCGGCGCTGCCCCAATGACGCCCGAGTCGTGATCACAGTCAGTTGGAGCCCCGACCCGACTCACAAAGAAGGTGTCGGGACAGAGTCTCAACCTGCAACCGCACGGACATTGCGTGCGGGCATTGCAATTGGTGGGACAGCGGGAAGCAACCACACCGGCCTTCAGGATGCCCCGGACTTTGTCCGGGACTGGCACAGCGATGGCCCGTTCGGGCCGGTCGTTCTCAGCCAGTGTTGCCCAGCGGGAACAACGAATCCGCCGTATCAGGATCGGCAAAAACCGGGGTTGCGTCGGATCGGACTGCTGGCAATGATCCCGCCTCGTTCGTGCTGACGTGGCACGAGGGACAATTCGCTGGAAGACGCACGTGCTGCCACGGTGCATTCCGGCTGACTTGATTGCAAACTGGAAAGGAGGTGGTCTAGTGATATCTGACTCTAGTGGCCAACGAGGTGTAGTTCGTTGAAGACGCTGACGGGTGTCTTCGACACCGCCTCCTCGCGAGTTTGACTTGCGAGCACAAAACCGGCCCGGTCCTCTGCGTGAGGGCCGGGCTTTTTTTGTGAGCACGACAGACTCGGGAACGCGTCGGAAACAGCTTCCCGCTCATCCGCCTTGACAATACCGAGCAGTCGCCGCGGTCATTGTCCAAGGCCGGGCCAGGGCCAGACGCTGGAAGGCAGTGAGCGGGCCAGTTCGGGGCCGGTCTGTTGGGCGGGCCAGTTTTCAAAAGCGTTGGCCAGGCTGGAGCAGGGGGCTGTCAGGTCCGGCAGGTCGACGATTGGCAGCACGCCGGTTCGCAGACGCTGGAAGCGATCGATCAGGTCCGGTGCTGCCTCGCGCGACTCCGCGGAGAGAATCAGATTGATGATCTGCGCGAGTTGTGTGCGGACGACGCGGGCGACCTGGTCACGCGCTTCGGGATCGCCATCCGCCTGTTCGTGCCATAGTTCGATGCAGGCGTCGCCGAGGTCATCGGCGGCGGCTTCCAGTTCCGGCGGAACGGGGCCATCGGACCAGTCATGAACCGCGTCCAGAGCGGTGTCGATCAGCGGGCGCAAACGCGGCATCGCGCCATCATTGAAGAACGCCGCTTCGTGCTCGAAGACTTCAATCGGAGCCTCGGCCAGGTCGCGCGACGGCGAATCCGTGACGCGCTGGATGGCAGCTCGCAGTCGCCCCAGGCTCATCGCCTGCTGCAGGAAGTCGACGGTGGTCGCGTTGCGCCGCTGTCCAATCTCCGTCAACAGCGACTCGGACAATCCCAGCAGTTGCAGCGCCCGCCGTTCAGAAGCGCGAGCCAGCGTCCGCTCTTCGCGTAACAGCGAGTTGTACATCAGGCTGGTCGCAAACAGCGCTCCGACAGACGCCACCAGGACGGCGGTCAGCAACGCCAGCGACGGATTCCGCTTTGCCCATTTGGCAAAGTGAGTCCACTGCGAAGCCGGACGCGCCTGAATCGGTTCGAGCATGATGTACCGACGCAGATCGAGCGCGAGTTCCTGCGCTGTCGGGTAGCGCCGGGCCGGATCCTTGTCGAGACATTTTGTCGCGATTGTTTCCAGGTCGGCGGGGATCTGATCGTTCAGCCGGCGCAGCGGAAGCGGCTCGTGAGAGAGCACCTGAACCAGCGTGTCGGCCGGGCTGGCGGCGCGAAACGGAGGCGTTCCCGACAACAGACAGTAGAGCGTTGCTCCCAGCGAATAGACGTCGGACGCCGGACCGATCAGGTCGAGGTTGCCAGCGGCCTGCTCGGGCGGCATGAAACTGACCGTGCCGACGGGGGAGCCACTTTCTGCCGAGACATCGCGATCGTGATGCAGCGCGACTCCGAAATCCGTGATATGCGGATGCCCGCTCGCGTCGAGAATAATGTTCGCCGGTTTGAGATCCCGATGCACGATCCCGGCCTGATGGGCGAACTCGACGGCGTCGGCGACATTCGCAATCAGCACGGCGGCCTCTTCCGGTGGGAGCGGGCCATCGATCAGCCGCTCGGCCAGCGTCTGGCCGCTCACAAACTCCATCGAAAAGAAATGCTGCTCGCCGACCTGACCGACTTCGTGGATCTGCACGATCCCCGGATGATTCAACGCCGCAGCCGCCTTCGCCTCGGAATAGAACTGCGTGATGTCGTCGTCGGTGGCCAGCCGTCCGGAGAGAATCATCTTCAGCGCGACAGTCCGGCTGAGGCTGACCTGACGGGCCTTGTACACGATGCCCATGCCACCGCGAGCAATCTCGTCAAGCAGTTCATAGTCGCCGAACCGATTCTCAGCGGTCTCGGCAGCGCGGCGGCGCACCGGCGGTTTCAACAGTTCGGTGGCTGATCCGTTCGCGCCTTTGGGAGCTGTTCGCCAGGCACGCATGGGTGGACGCGTCGAATCGTCGTGCAGGGAATCAGAAGGGTCAGCCATCGGAGAAACTCAACGCGGAACAGAGGCAGTCATTCAGAATTCGATGGATCGGCCACCGGGCCGTTCGCCGCGGGATTACACCGGTTTCAGGCCGGCAAACCGGCCCACGCGTTCGAGGTCCGTGAGCAGTTCCGCCGGAGTCTGATAACGGGCCGCGGGTCGGCGTTCGAGCAGCTTCATGACGACGCCTTCAAACATATCGTTGATGGAAAGTTGAAACGTTCGCGGACGCAGCGGTTCCTGTTCCTGAATCTGCTGGATCATGGCCGCCGCGGACGGCGCGTCGTGCGGAGTCTGGCCAGTGACCACGGCATAGAGTGTCGCCCCCAGACTGTAGAGATCGGATCGGTGGTCGATCTCTTCACCGCGGGTTCGCTCCGGAGACATGTAGGGAATCTCGCCGATGAGTTCGCCGCGCCGCGTGATCTGATCGGCAGCGATTCCATCGAGCGCCTTTGCGAGCATCAGATCGCCGAGCTTCGCGATCCGCTCGGCCCTGGGAATGAGAATGTTCTCCGGCGTGATGCCGCGATGAACGATGCCGTTCTCGAACGCGACCTCAAGCGCCCGTCCGATATGCACGGCCACGCGGTAGGCGTGTTGCCAGTCGAGCATGCCGGCTGTGCCGAGATTCTTCGTGAGCTGGTGCAGGTTGAAGCCGTCGACGAGTTCCATCGCGAACCAGCACAGCGGATCGGAGCGGCCGTCTCGCTCGGTGATGCCGGCGTTCAGAATGCGCACGATGTTGGGATGCCGGATGGGCTGCATCGTCTTCATCGCGCGGACAAAACGCCGTCGCTGGTCAGCGTCCAGCGCGATATCCGGCCACAGGACCTTCAGCGCGACGGTCTCGTTGCGATCCGGTCGCGTGGCGCGAAAGACCGTTCCCGTAGCGCCGCGCGCGATCTCGTCGACAATCCGAAAATGGTGCAGCATCTCACCACGCAGCGCAGACAGGTCGCGCGGCGCGGGGGCGGACTGCCGGGTTGGCGCAATTGTTGGCGCGTCGACGACGCTTGCGAGTTCGACTCGCAGATCGGTATCGCCCAGCGAGATCACATCGCCAGCCCGCAGGATGGCATCGGAAACCCGAGCCCGGTTGACGAACGTGCCGGTGCCACTGCCGAGATCGCGGACGCGCAGTTCGCCACTGTGAAAGCTGAGTTCACCATGCTGTCGCGAGACGCTGGGATCCAGCAGTCGCGTTTCGGTCTGCTGACCGCGGCCAATCACCAGCGTCTGCCCGGCCTTGATCGAAAAGGCTTTTCCGCTGTCCGGCCCGCTGATGATGGCGATCGAGTATTCCATAATTTCGCGCCCCTCGGTTCACTCGACAGTGCCGGGTACGGACAGATCCGTGTTCTGCAGCGTCGCTGCGGCGTTCATGCGATCGCTCGGTCGAACGGCAGAACGCGGAACATCTCCTCGGTCGTTGTTTCTCCGCGTGCAACCCGGATCAGCGCACCGCGTTGAAAATCGATCATCCCGGCGTCGACCGCCGCCTTGCCGATCAGGTGAGCCGGTTCGCCTTTGGACAGCATCTCCTGAATGCGGTCGTCGGCGACCAGAATTTCGCACAGGCACATCTGGCTGTTGTAGCCCGTGAACAGGCAATGTTCGCAGCGGCCCGGCGAGTACATCAGGCGGCCTTCACTGTCGGACAGCCAGCGGCGCACGTCGTCGAACATGGCTTCGGCCGCTGACATATCAATCGGTGTTCGGCAGTGGGGACACAGCCTGCGGATCAAACGCTGAGAAACGACACCGACCAGGCTGGTCGCCAGGAAATGCGGATTGACTCCCAGAGCCAGCATGCTCTGGACAGTTGCCGCCGCGTACGGAGCATGCAGCGTCGCCAGGACCAGATGGCCGCTGTTGGCTGCGCGGACGGCCGTGCGCGCGGTCTCGGGGTCACGAATCTCGCCGATCATGATGATGTCCGGCGCCTGCCTCAGGCACGCGACGAGCAGCGCTGCAAAGTCGACATCCTGTTTCGGATTGACCTGCGACTGTCGCGCACCGGCGAGGACATACTCGACCGGATCTTCCAGCGTGTTGATCTTGCGACGCCCGTCGTTCAGATGCCGCAGGCACGAGTACATCGTCGTCGTTTTGCCGCTGCCAGTCGGCCCGGAGATCAGAATCAGGCCGCTGGAACTCTTCAGCAGTGACACCAGACTGTGAAACTCATGCGGCATCAGGCCGAGCTGGTCGAGGTCGCGCAGGCCGGTTTCCCGGTTGAGAATCCGGCAGGTCAGGTCCTCACCGAACAGAGTCGGGATCGAGTTCATACGGATGTCGAGCGGCGGAGACTCCTCGCGTTCAAACACCCAGCGGCCTTCCGACGGACGAATGCGGTCAGAGATGTCCATCCCGCCCTGAACTTTCAGATGCGAGATCAGGCGTCGGCCGAAGTCGGTCGAGTAGCTGCGCAGCTGGCGGTTGATGCCCATATGCCGAACGGACGTCTGCAGACCGTCTTCGTCGCTGAGCAGGAACAGATCGCTCGCCCCGACTTCAGCGGCGGCTGCCAGAATGGCTTCGACGGTCTCGGCAACCGACGCTTCGCCTTCGAGGGGAATCTGTCGCAGATCCAGCGAGATCGTTGATGAGACGGTCATGCCGACTCTCCCGCTTCAACGCGAGTCGCAGAGTCTTCCAGAGTGGACCCTTCTGCGGCGGAGTCCGCTGCGGCGAAGCCTGCCGCAGCGTTGTCGCTGTCGTCGTTCGCCTTGCTGCCGTTCGGACGAGTGTCGTTCGTATCTGCGTGATCAGACGCAGCATGGGCGGCAGCGGCCAGCGAGTCCGCCATGTCGAGAGCCGCCTTGCGGGAGGTCGCGACGGTGATGACCGTCGTCATCTTCATCATGGCAAAGATACGCTGCAGCACCGGCGACGGTGAGTGCAGGATCAGCTTGCCGCCGCCCTTGCGAAACTGGCTGTCAACGGCGACGAACCAGCCAATGCCGTTGGAATCAAGAAACGTCACATCGGAAACATCAAACAGCACACAGCGATCGAAAACGCTGGCCCCGTTCAGTTCATTGAATTGCGAGGTGATCGATGGATTCACGTAGTGCTGGATGATGTCTCCCGCCAACGCGAATTCGAGAACTCGCTCGTCAGATCCCAACTGGCTGATTTCCATACGGCAACATCCTCGGATCAGGGGCGAGTGAACTCAGGGGCGGTTGAACTCAGAGACGAGTGAACGAGCAACGAGAAAGAACGGCCAGCCGCTGCAGGGGCGTTGTGTTGCCGGGGAGTCGAACTGCAGGGGCATCGAGACGGGCGATTGGAAGTGTGAGCCGGCTTCGGCGGCGAATGATCGGGGCGGCAGCATAGGCCTCTGATTTGCGATCACAATTGCCAGCGGCGCGGCTCACCAGAAACTCATCGCGCCTTCGCAGAGGCTTCATTCGCCGATGGATTCGCGGCGACTGCGTTGCGCTTGCCGGTTCGACCGAAAGCGCTGCTGCCGAGATTTGGCCTGCGTCCGCAGCGTGTTGAATGCGTCCGGACGAACGGTGTCCTCGCCGGGAATTCACGCGGCCTTCACGAAGCCATGCACTTTTCGTGAGACAGTCGCCGATGAACGCTGCCGGAGTTCCGGGCTGCTGACGAGGTCTCATGTGAAACCACGCTGCCGGTTGGAATCAGAGTCGAGCAGACGGGCCGATTGACGGGAGAACGCGCTGTGCAAATCGACCGCGACTTCGATCCGCAGACGCTGACACTGCCCGACCTGCTGGCCGAAGCTGAGCGAATCCGCAAGCAGATGGCCGAGCATCTGCGATACGACCTGCAGCCCAAGGCCCAGGCTCTGGCCGACCATCGCGACAACAACCCCCGCGTCGTTCTCGACAGCACGCACTTTGGAATCGAGCTGATGGCTCAGTGGAACCGTTGTTGTGACGAAGTTGTCCGCCGCATCGACACCATCCTGAATGAATCATGACGTCACAGTCTGAAGAAGCGCTGGCGGTCGGAACTCACCGGATCCCAACGGCGGGACAGCTGGCCTGCCACGCCGCGGTGGTTGACGCTCAGGTTCGGACGAGCAGCGTTGCCGAGCAGTTCGAACGACAGCCGGCACTGCCAGGTGTCATCGTGCTTCAGGCCGGCCAGGTTCTCGGAATCGTTCCGCGGGGACGGTTTCTCGAACGCCTCAGCCACAAATTCTGGCCGGAGCTGTTTCTGCCGAAACCGGTCTCCCAGGTGGTGGAAGTTCTGCGGAC
>Ga0070726_10000611_pt1 | contig 42497 bp, 35 predicted proteins | sample tdAd471_FD_67275 | JGI IMG/M metagenome (GOLD analysis project Ga0070726, IMG submission 67275) | Marine sediment microbial communities from the Atlantic coast under amendment with organic carbon and nitrate - tdAd47.1 | ecosystem: Environmental > Aquatic > Marine > Coastal > Sediment | place...
CGGCCCGCCGCAGGTGAGCCGCGGCGGTCAGCCCGGCCAGACCGGCTCCGATCACGACGCCGCGCATGGGCTACTCCGGTGCGCTGAGGCTGCGTGCCGCCTCGAGCAGGTCGAGCAGGGTCGCGGCGGAGTAGCCCTCGTCGTGGAACCATACGATTCGTCCGCCGGCGTCGAGCAGGAGCACGCGTCCGTTGCGCCCGTTCTCGGTCCCCGTCAGCTCGGCCACGGGCTCCGCGTCCTGGCCGTAGAGGGTGACCACGCCGCGCCACTCCTCCGGCGGGATCCCTGCGCGCATGCCTCCGTCGATCCCCTCCTCGAACACGCTCGCGATCCGGCTCGGGATCGTTGGCACTTCGTAGATCGGCACTGGGGCACCCGCCTGAAGCAAGCCCAGCAACCAGCGATCGAGGTCGAACTGAGCCTCTTGGAGGTAGCCGACCAGCAGCAGCTGAGCTTCTCCGCTGGGGAGGGTCACAGGGTCTCCGTCGAGGTTGGTTGCGGTCACACGCGGGAAGGCCTCGCCGGTGGGGTCGCGCCGGGGGAGGGTGCTCCCGCAGCCCCAGCTGCTGAGGAGCACGCCGGCAGCCGCCAGCCCCAAGATCGACCCCAGACGACGATTCTTCATGGTGTAACCCCTTGACTAGCAAGTAATGTGAACAGGATTCTATACTAAACCTGGGCAGCAATGCAGATGGTTGTACCCTTGCCACAGCCCCACAGGGTGCTCACCAGAGGAGATCCCCATGGACGCGTTCCAAGAGCGCTACAGCAACCTGCTCGACAAGCAGTACTTCAACTTCGCAGCGGCGCATTTCTTGATCTTCTCGGATGGCACGCGTGAGCCGCTGCACGGGCACAACTATCGCGCCGAGCTCGAGATCGAGGGCGATCAGCTCGACGCCGCGAGCCTGGTGGCCGACTTCATCGCGGTCAAGCCGCTGTTCAAGCGCGCCTGCGACGGGCTCGACCACAAGGTGCTCTTGCCCACCCAGCACCCGGCCCTCCAGGTGGAGCGCAGCGGCGCGAACGTGAGGGTCCGCTACCGCGACGGGATCTTCAGCTTTCCCGCTGCCGACGTGGTGCTGCTCGAGCTGAGCAACACCTCCAGCGAGCTCCTCGCGCGGCACCTCTGCGTCGAAACCCTGGCCCAGCTGCGCGAGGCCCTCCCCGACCTGGAGCTGGAGCGGATCGCCGTCTCGCTCTCCGAGTCCCCGGGCCAGTCCGCGCGCTACGAGCGCGTGCGCCAACCCGACTTCGCGGAGCTCCCGGCGCGCTGAGCACTCCCCCATTCACCCCTCGCTTGCAGGATCCCCACCCATGACCCCTCCGACCTCAGCCCTCCTGATCTCCAACCGCCTGGACCGTTCGCACCCCACCTACGAACGGCGCCGGGGAGCCATGCCCGACGTGGCCCAGGGGCCGGCCGCTGCCGGGCTTCGCGGGCGACTGGACCGTGTGGGCATGGGCCAGATCGAGGTCCCGGTGCGGCTCGTCGACGCCGAGGGCGTGGAGCGGCTGGTGCCAGCCCGCGCCGAAGCCTTCGTCAACCTGGCGGACCCCGAGGCCAAGGGGATCCACATGTCGCGGCTGTTCCTCCGCCTGCAGGAGCAGCTGGCCGCCGAGCCGTTGAGCCTGCGCGCGGTGGTGCGCGTGCTGGAGTCGCTGTGGGAGAGCCACTCCGACCTCAGCGACGAGGCGCACCTCAGCCTCGAGTTCGACTGGATGGTCCAGCGGCCAGCTCTGGTCAGCGCGAACACGGGCTGGCGTATCTATCCGGTGCGGATCGACGCCAGCCTCACACCGCGAGGGGTGCGGTTGCACCTGGGGGCCACGATCACCTACTCCAGCACCTGCCCCTGCTCGGCGGCCCTCGCTCGCCAGCTGATCCAGGAGTCCTTCGACCGACGCTTCGCGGCGGGTGGACCCCTGGACCCCGACGAGGTCCGCGCTTGGCTGGGCACCCCCGAGGCGATCTGCGCCACCCCCCACAGCCAACGCAGCCTGGCGGACGTGGTGGTCGAGGTCGCTGACGCCGACGACGCCCCTGGCTTCGCGGAGCTGATCAACCAGGTCGAGGAGTCGCTGTGCACCGTGGTGCAGGCAGCGGTCAAGCGGGAGGACGAGCAGGCGTTCGCCCTCGTGAACGGGCAAAACACCATGTTCTGCGAGGACGCCGCGCGGCGGATCAAGACCCGCCTCGACCAGGAGTCGCGGATCGTCGATTACCGCGTGCGCTGCACCCACCAGGAGAGCCTGCACCCTCACGACGCGGTGAGCGTCGTGACCAAGGGCGTCGCTGGCGGCTTACGGGCCTGACGCCCTTGCGCTGGGCATAGACGGAGCGCCCCCCTCGGCTAGCATTCCAGCCCCGACCGAGGAGGTCCTGTGAAGCGTTGGTGTGCACTGCTGCCCCTGGTCCTGGCGCTGGGCTGTCCGCCCTCGGATCCGGAGCCTGTCGAGCCCCCTCCTGCCACGGACTCGGGCTCTGGCGAGGGCGACTCACAGCGTGCCCGGGCCAAGCAGGCCGCACAGGAATTGGGCAAGCGACTCAAGGCGCGGCTGCGCGAGGCGCTGCAAGCCGGGGGACCCGCGGCGGGGATCGCGGCCTGCAAGCTCGCGGCTCCCGACGTGACAGGCACCGTCGCCGAGGAGCAAGGGCTGCGGGTGGGGCGCACGTCGTTCAAGCTCCGTAACCCCGAGAACACGCCACCCGAGTGGGCGGTCGCCGACGTGGCCGCGCGACGCGAGACCCCCGCCTTCCACGAGGGAGAGGACGGGAGCCTGCGCGCGCTGCTCCCGATCACCCTCGAGGCCACGTGCACGCTCTGCCACGGCCCCGCCGAGTCCCTCTCCAGCGAGGTGGTCGCAGCTCTGGCAGAGGGCTACCCCGACGACCAGGCGACGGGGTTCGAGGAGGGGGATCTGCGGGGCTGGTTCTGGGTCGAGGTGCCGGCAGCCGGAGACTGAAGCCGCCCGCCGGAGCGGCTACTCCTCGAGGGTGCGGCGCACCAGCAGCGGGCAGGGGCAGTGGCGGGCGACGGACTCGGCGACCGAGCCGAACCACCAGCGCGAGAAGCCGCTGCGGCCGTGGGTGGTCATCGCCACCAGGTCTGCCTCGTCGGCGGCCGCGAGGATCTCCGCGGCTTCGACGCCGTAGACCGCGTTGATCTCGACGTCGACTCCGGCCTCGGCCAGCTGCATGCGCTGCTTCTCGAGGGACTCCCGCATGGCCTGTTCGTCCCACAGCGGCCCGGTGACGAGCGGAGAAGGGACCTCGGTGTAGACCATGGGGTGCACACGGAGCAGCGTGACCTTCGAGCCGTAGGCCAGGGCCAGCACGAGCACGATCGGGAGGATCTGGTCGGAGAGGGTCGAGCCGTCCAGCGGGACGAGGATCCGCTCGAAGTAGTCGCCCTCGGCCTTGGTCTGCAGGGAGAGGGGGTTGCCGAGGAACAGGGGCACGGTGCACTCCCGGAGCACCCGCTCGGCCACGCTCCCGCGCACGAGTCGCGTGGCGCCGCTGCGGCCGTGGGTCGCCATGGCCACCAGGCCGGCGTCGACCTCTCGGGCCACGGCGAGGATCGTCTCGGCGGGCTCGCCTCGCTCGAGGCGCCCGCTGACCTCCAGCCCGCGAGCGCTCAACGTCTCCACCGTAGCGTCGAGGCGCTGCTGGGCCTGGTCCAGCGCTTCGGTCTGCTCGACGGCGGTCCCCCGAGTGGGCACCACCCGCAGCAAGACCACCGCCTGCTGGCGCTTCTTGAGCAGGGGCACGATCGGCTCGAGGATCTGCGCGGAGAGCTCGGAGCCATCGAGGGGCACGAGGGTCGGCTTCTGGGTCATGGAACCTCCAGGACGTAGGGCTCAGGGTAGCGCGTCGGGTCGCCGCGGCCACCCATACCGCGTCAACCTGCGACCGCTGCGAGCGCCTGGGCCACCGCGGCCTGCGGGGTGCCGCGGGTGTCGATCTGCACGGTGACCTCGGTCAGTCGCGGGCTGGTCGGCTCCCACCGCGCGGCCATCTGCTGGTAGACCGCCCAGTCGGCGTCGGAGGCGTCGCCCTCGGCGCGGCGGCGCTCCAGCCTCGCGCGGGTCGCCTCGGCGTCGACGTGGCACACCAGGAAGCCGCAGCGCAGCCCCCAGGCTCGCGCCAACTCGAAGAAGCGCAGGCGGTCGGCGTCGCGCTGGAACGACGCGTCGACCACGACCCGCAGCCCGGCGAACAGCGCCTCGCGGGCGCGCTCCAGGCACGCGTCGTAGGTGCGCTGGGTCCACTCGGCGGTGTAGATCCCGGCGTCGAGCTCGTCTCGCGCGGAGTCTTCGGGCTGCAGCCCGGCCAGCTCTTTGCGCACCGCGTCCGAGCGGATCCAGGTGAAGCCATGGGCCTCGAGTCCGCGCGCGAGGGTCGACTTCCCGCTGGCCGGCAGCCCGCCGATCAGCAGCAGGCAGGGGCGCTGCTCGGGGCGGCCGAGCACACCGAGGGCATACAGGAAGTGCCCGCGCGCCCGCTGGACCGCCGCCAGGCGCTGCTGCTCGGGGAGCTCGTCCTCGCTGGTCATGAAGCTGCGGATCTTGCCGCGGACCACCGCGCGGTAGGCGACGTAGAGCTCGAGCAGGGCGCGGCCGTGGTCGCCGCTGGCCGCGAAGTAGGCGTCGACCAGGGCCCGGGCGAGGTCGTGGCGCCCCGCGCGGTCGAGCTCCATCACCGGAAACGCGAGGTCCGCCAGCGGGTCGCCGTAGCGGAAGCGCTCGTTGAACTCGATACAGTCCACGACCACCAGCGCGTCGTCGAGGGCGTAGACGTGCTCCAGGCGCAGGTCGCCGTGGGAGTCGCACGGGATCTGCGCCGCGACGCGGGCGGCGATTCGGCTGCGCTGCGCTTCGAGCTCGGCCTCGCTGAGGTGCTCGAGGCGGCGGAGCACGCTGGGGTGGATCGTCGCACCGACGTAGGGCGCGAGCTGGGTGAAGTTCTCCCGGCAGTTCGTGGCGACCACCTCGAAGCTGCCGAAGGAGGCGATCCGCGCGTCGCGCGCGGCGTCGCGGTGAAAGCGCGCGAGGAGCTCGGCCAGCTGCCGCATGTGATCCGGGGTCAGCGCGCCTGCGGCCACGAGGGCCTTGAAGGTGCGCTCTGCGGGGAGCCGGCGCATGACCACCGCGTAGTCCAGCGGCTCGCCTTCACCGCCCAGGCGCAGCGCGCCGTCGGGGCCCCGGGTCACGGCCTCGACCTGGAGGTAGACGCTGGGGGCGAGGCGACGGTTGAGGGAGACCTCGGCTTCGCAGCAGGCGCGGCGGGCCTCGAGGGTCGAGTAGTCGAGGAACCCCAGGTCGAGGGGCTTCTTGAACTTGTAGACCCGCTCGCCGGCGAGGAACACCAGCGAGATATGGGTCTGGATCAGCTCGACGCCCCCGGGAACCGGGTGCGGGTAGGCGTTGGGGTCCGAGAACGCCTCGATCAAGGCTTCGATCCCGACGGGTTGTGCGCTCGGCTGCGCCACGGCGACCTCCTCGCGGCAATGCTCGCACATTCGGACGCGGGCTTGGCGCCAGCCCAATGCTCACCCCGCGGACGGCTGCGGTAGGCTTGTTGCGCGGGAGCTCGCTCGAATGACGGCCGCCAAAGCAAGCCAGGAGACGCGTGAGCGGGTGCTCGTGACGGGGACCGTGCAGGGGGTGGGCTTTCGCCCCACCGTGTGTCGCCTCGCCCGCACGCTGGGCCTCGGGGGCTGGGTGCGCAACACCGCCGCGGGCGCGACCCTCGAGCTCGAGGGCGCCCCCGCCGAGCTCGAGCGCTTCCTGAGGGAGCTCCCGGGCGCGCTCCCGGCTGGGGCGGCGCTGCGCGAGCTGCAGCGGGCGCGGGTCGACCCGGTGGGGGAGCGCGAGTTTCGCATCGAACCCAGCGCGGCAGACGGCGAGAGCGGCGGCGCGCTGGAGGCCGACGTGGCCACCTGCGCCGCGTGCCTGCGCGAGGCGCGCGATCCCCGCGACCTGCGCCACCGCTACCCCTTCGTCGCCTGCGCCGCGTGCGGACCGCGGTTCTCGATCGCCCTCGGGCTCCCCTGGGATCGCGAGCGCACCACCCTCGCGGACTTTCCCCTCTGCACGGCCTGCGCGCACGAATACGTCGACCCCGGCGACCGCCGCTTCCACGCCCAGGCGACCGGCTGCCCCGCCTGCGGGCCCCGTCTGTGGCTCGAGCGAGGAGACGTGACCTTGGAGGGCGACGCCGCGCTCCGCGCCGCCGCGGACGTGCTGCGCGCAGGCGGCCTGCTCGCGCTCAAGGGGCTGGGGGGCTACCAGCTCCTGGCCGACGCCCGGGCGTCGGCGGCGGTGCGCCGGCTGCGCGGGGTCAAGGCGCGCCCCCACGAGCCCCTCGCGGTCATGGTGGGCGACCTGGCCGAAGCCCAGTCCCTGGGCGACGTCGGCCCCGTGGAGGCGCAGCTGCTGACCAGCGCCGCGGCCCCGATCGTGCTGCTCACGCCGCGGGGGGGGAGAGTGTGCGCCGAGGTCGCTCCCCACTCGCCGACCCTGGGGGTCATGCTCCCGACCACCGCGCTGCACGCCCTGCTGCTCGACGAGCTCGGGTGCCCGCTGGTGGTGAGCAGCGGGAACCGCAGCGGTTCGCCCATGCTCACCGACGACGCGCGAGCGCGCGAGTTGCTGGGCCCCGCGGTCGACGCGCTCCTCGGTCACGACCGCGCGATCGCGGCTCGCGTCGACGACTCCCTGGCCCAGGTCGTGGGCGGGGAGCCGCAGCTCCTGCGGCGCGCGCGCGGCTACGTGCCCCGGCCCCTCGGACTGCGGCACGCGCTGCCGCCGCTGTTCGCCACCGGCGGGCAGCTGAAGGCGACCCTCGCGGTGGCGCGAGGGCGCGAAGCCGAGCTCAGCCAGCACCTGGGGGACCTCGACGGCCTCGAGGCGTGGCAGGCCTGGGAGCGGGCCCGGGAGCGGGTGCTGGCCCGACGGCAGCTCACGCCGCGGGCCGTGGCCTGTGACCTGAACCCCGCCTACCGCAGCACCCGCCTGGGCGACGTCCGGGTGCAGCACCACGAAGCCCACGTGCTCGCGGTCCTCGCCGAGCACGGCCTCAGCCCCCCCGCGCTGGGGGTCGCCTGGGACGGCGCCGGCCTGGGGCACGACGGGACGGTGTGGGGGGGCGAGTTCTTCGCGGTCGACGCCTCCTCGATCCGACGGGTGGCGCACCTCGCGTGCTTCCCGCTCCCCGGCGGAGACGCCGCCGCGCGAGAGCCGCGGCGCAGCGCGCTGGGGCTGCTCCACGCGGCGGATCTCGAGCCTCCCGCTGGGTGGCGCGAGGCGCACTTCGCCCCCGCCGAGCTGCGCACGCTCGCTTCCATGCTGGCGCGCGGTGTGCGCAGCCCCCTGTGTTCGAGCGCGGGGCGGCTGTTCGACGGGGTGGCCGCGCTGCTCGGCCTGGGCTCGCGCAGCAGCTACGAAGGCCAGGCTGCGCAGCGCCTGCAGGCCGCCGCCGAGCGGGGCGGCCCGCAGCCCGCCTACCCCTGCGAGCTGGTGGGCGACGAGCTGCGCTGGCAGCCCCTGCTGGGCGCGCTGCTCGAGGACCTGGCGGCCGGGCTCGCGGTCGAGGCGATCGCCGCGCGGGTGCACGCCGGGCTGGTGGAGGGGATCGTGCGGGTGGCCACCCGGGAGGGGCGAGCCCAGGTCGTGCTCGGCGGCGGCTGCTTTCAGAACCGGCTCCTGCTCGGCGGGGCCGCGGCGCGGCTGAGCGCCGAGGGCTTCGCCGCGCGCTGGCCCCAGGCCGTGCCCCCCAACGACGGGGGGCTGGCGCTGGGTCAGCTGCTGGGCGCCGCGCGCGCGTTGGGGGAGGCCTAGGCATGTGCCTCGCGGTCCCGGGTGAGGTGATCGACGTGGTCGAGGGCGCCAGCGACCTCGAGCGGCGGGGCCGGGTGCGCTTCGGCGGGGTCGTGCGCGAGGTCAACCTGGCCTGCGTGCCCGAGGCCGGGGTCGGCGACTACGTGCTGGTCCACGTGGGGCTGGCGATCGCCACCGTCGACCCGGACCAGGCGCGGCGGGTGTTCGAGACCCTCGAGGAGCTCGGCGAGCTCGGCGAGCTGGAGGGCCCGGCGTGAAGTACCTCTCCGAATACCGCGACCCCGAGGCGGCCCGGCGCTACGCCGACGCGATCCGTGAGCGGGTCACCCGCCCCTGGACGCTGATGGAGGTGTGCGGCGGCCAGACGCACTCGATCGTGCGCTTCGGCGTCGACGAGCTCTTGCCCGCCGAGGTCGAGCTGGTTCACGGACCCGGGTGTCCGGTGTGCGTGACCCCGATCGAGCGGATCGACCAGGCGATCGAGGTCGCGGGGCGGGAGGGCGTGATCCTCTGCACCTACGGCGACATGTTGCGCGTGCCGGGGAGCCGCGGAGACCTGCGTCAGGCCAAGGCCCGCGGCGCGGACGTGCGCGTGCTGTATTCGCCCCTCGCGGCGGTGGAGCTCGCCGCGGCCAACCCCGCGCGCGAGGTGGTGTTCTTCGCGGTCGGCTTCGAGACCACGGCCCCCGCGCACGCCCTCGCCGTGCTCCAGGCGCAGGCTCGCGGGCTGACCAACTTCAGCTTGATCGTGTCGCACGTGCTCGTGCCACCAGCCATGGAGGCGATCCTCGCCGCGGAGTCGAACCGCGTGCAGGGTTTCCTCGCCGCCGGCCACGTGTGCACGATCATGGGCACCGCCGAGTACGAGCCCCTGGTCGCCCGCTACCGCGTGCCGATCGTGGTCACGGGCTTCGAGCCGCTGGACCTGCTGCAGGGGATCTACCTCTGCGTGTGCCAGCTCGAGGAAGGGCGCGCGGAGGTCGAGAACCAGTACGCGCGGGTGGTCGGCGCCGAAGGCAACCGGCCCGCCCAGGCCATGCTCGAGCGGGTGTTCGAGGTCGTCCCGCGCCGTTGGCGTGGGTTCGGCGAGATCCCGCGCAGCGGCCTGGGGCTGCGCGCCGAGTTCGCTGCCTTCGACGCCCTCGCTCGCTTCGCGCCCGCGTCGCACCCCGAGCCCGAGCCCAGCGAGTGCATCGCCGCCGACGTGCTGCGCGGGTTGGCCAAGCCCGCCGCTTGCCCGGCCTTTGGCACACGCTGCACCCCACTGGATCCCCTGGGCGCGCCCATGGTCTCCGCGGAGGGCGCCTGCGCCGCCTACTACCGCTACCGCAAACCCCAGGGCGAGGTGCGCCGGTGAGCGACGCGACCCCAGGCGCGAGCTGCCCGCTGCCCGCGCCGGGACCGAGCGTGCTCCTCGCCCACGGCGGCGGCGGCCGCCTGAGTCAGCAGCTGCTCGAGGGGACCTTCCTCCCCGCGTTGAGCAACCCAGAGCTGGAGGCGCGCCACGACGGCGCGCTGCTCGAGGCAGCCGGGGCGCGGCTGGCGTTCACCACCGACGCCTACGTGGTCGATCCCCTCGAGTTCCCCGGCGGCGACATCGGGAGCCTCGCCGTGCACGGGACGGTCAACGACCTCGCCATGTGCGGCGCGCGGCCGCGCTGGCTGAGCGCCGCGTTCGTGCTCGAGGAGGGGCTGCCCCTCGAGCTGCTGCAGCGGGTGACGCGCTCCCTGGCGCGCGCCGCCGAGGCGGCGGGGGTCCAGGTGGTCACCGGCGACACCAAGGTCGTCGACCGCGGGCGCGGGCACGGGCTCTACCTGACGACCAGCGGGGTCGGGGTGGTCGAGCACGGGCTGAGGATTGGCCCCAGCCAGGTTCGCCCGGGCGACGCGATCCTGCTCAGCGGGGACCTCGGGCGGCACGGGGTCGCGATCCTCGCCGTGCGCGAGGGGCTCGCCTTCGAGACCACGATCGAGAGCGACAGCGCCCCGGTCCACGAGCCGGTGCTGGCGCTGCTCGCGGCGGGGCTCGACGTGCACTGCCTGCGCGACGCGACCCGCGGCGGGCTGGCCAGCGCGCTGGTCGAGGTCGCCGAGGCGGCGGGGGTGGGCTGCACCCTCGACGAGCAGGCGATCCCGGTGCTGGACGAGGTGCAGGGCGCCTGCGAGCTGCTCGGGCTCGACCCGCTGCAGGTGGCCAACGAGGGGCGCTTCGTGTGCGTGCTGCCCGAAGCGCAGGCCGAGGCGGCGCTGGCGATCTTGCGCGCGCACCCGGTCAGCGCAGGCGCGGTGGAGATCGGGCGCGTCCACGCGGACTCCCCTGGTTTGGTGGGGGTCGAGACCGGGCTCGGGAGCACGCGGCTGCTGGACATGCTCAGCGGAGAGCAGCTGCCCCGGATCTGCTAGTCGGCGGCGAGCTCGACGTCGGTCAGCCACACCCCCAGGGCCTGGGGCGAGCGCTCGTCGGGGTCGACCTCGACGCGCAGCTCGATCTCCGCGGCCCAGGTGCCCGCGACTTCGAGGTCGAAGTGTTCGCGGAAGTGGTCGGGGGAGATCTGGCTCAGGGCGCCGAGGGTCACCGAGGCGCCGAGCACGCGGCCCCCGCCGTTCTCGGCGGCGACGCGCTGGATCTGGCGCAGGAGCCCGAGGGTCAGGGAGCGGTCGTGCACGGCTAGCGCTCCAGCTCGCCGCGGATCGCGTCCGCGACCTGCGCCACGGCGGCGCGCACGGGGGAGGTCAGCGGCGCCCCCAGCTCGCAGGGGCCGGCCTCGATCCCATACACGATCAGCCGCGCGGGGAGCGCGTCGAGGGCGCGAGCGAGCTCGACGGCGTGGGCCAACCCCAGGCCGTGGCTCGAGAGGTTGGCGAGCTCGGTGGGGAGGGGAGCGGCGCGGGCGTCGAGCCGGTGCACCGTGCCGGGAGCGGCGCCGGAGCGGACCGCGTCGACGACGATCACCTCGCGCTCCGCCGACCAGCTGGCGTGGAGGTCCGGGGGCAGGACCCGCGGCTCGATCAGCTCTGCCTCCAGCGGGGTCGCGCGCAGGAGGTCGGCGACCGCCGGGCCCGCGCCGTCGTCGCCCCGGTCCCGGTTGCCCGCCGCGATCACCAGCGGTGGGATCACGGCGTCCGCTCGACGTGCAGGCGGAGGAAGTGGGTGGCGCAGGAGATGCAGGGGTCGTGGTTGCGCACCGCCTGCTCGCAGCGCTGGGTCAGCGCGTCGGCCTCGAGGTCGTCGAGGTACTCCTCCACCACCCGGGCCACGTCGGCTTCGATGGACGGTTGGTTCTGCGACGTGGGCGGCATGATCCGCGCGCGGCGAATCAGCCCCGCCGCGTCGACCTCGTAGCGGTGGAGCAGGGTGCCGCGGGGGGCCTCCGTCGCGGCGCGGCCGATCCCGGCGCGGGGGGTGACCTCGACGTGGGGCTGGGGCGGTGGGGTGTAGCCGTCGATCAGCGCGAGGGCGTCGTCGAGGGCTTGCACGACCTCGACCATGCGCACGAGGATGCTCTTGAAGGGGTTGCGGGTGGGGCCCACGAGCCCGGCCCGGCGGGCGGCGTCCTGGGCGGGCGCGCCGAGGCGCTCGGCGTTGAGCGCGAAGCGCGCCAGGGGGCCGGTGAGGTAGGGGCCGCGCTCCGCGAGCCGCGCGTGGAGCGCGGTGGAGTGCTCCACCTGCTCCTCGATCAGGTGCGCCTCGAAGGCGTCCACCGCGATATCCAGGCCGGCGGTCGAGGCCAGGCGCCCCTCGTTCATGGGGTATTCGTCGGGGTGCACCAGCGCGACCAGCTCCCAGTCGCGCTCGACCTGGGGGAAGTCGAGCCGGGCCAGCCAGTCGACGGACTCCTGCGCCTCCTGGAGGGCGAGGGTCAGCTGGGGCACGAGGGCCGCGAGCTCCGCCCGGCTGGGCGTGCGGTAGAAGCCACCGACGCGCACGTTCACCGGGTGCACCGCGCGACCGCCCACCAGCTCGAGGATCGCGTTGCCCGCGCGGCGAATCCGCAGCCCGCGCTCGACCCACTCGCGCTCGGTCTGGGCCATGTGCACCGCGTCGGCGCAGCCGAAGAAGTCGGGGGCGTGGAGCATGAACGCGTGGAGCGCGTGGCTCTCGATCCACTCTCCGCAATAGAGCAGCCGCCGCAGCGCGCGCAGGGGACCCTCGACGGAGACCCCCGCGATCCGCTCCAGCGCGTGCACCGCGCTCATTTGATAGGCGACCGGGCAGATCCCGCAGATCCGCGCGGTAATGTCCGGCGCCTCGAGCCAGGAGCGGCCCTGGAGCAGCGCCTCGAAGAACCGCGGCGGCTCGTAGATCTCGAGCTGGACCTGCTCGACGCGGTCGCCGCGCACGCGCACGTGCAGCGCGCCCTCGCCTTCGACGCGGGCGAGGGCCTTGACGTGGATCGACTTGCTCTTCGGCGCCTCGTCACTCATGGCGTTGGCTCTCCTCGCGGAACGGCGGCGCCTCGGCGTTGAAGCTGCGCAGCAGGCGCACCAGCTCGGGGCGCTCGACCCCCAGCTCCTGGGCCCGCGCGCTGAGGGCGGGGGCGTTGGGCGAGTCGCTGGGGCCGAAGCAGCCGTAGCAGCCGCGGTGGTAGGTGGGGCAGATCGTGCCGCAGCCGGCCTGGGTGATCGGTCCCAGGCAAGGGGTCCCGCGCGCGACGGTCACGCACACCGTGCCCGCGCGCTTGCAGGGCACGCAGGCGCTGTAGGCGGGGATCGCTGGCTTGCGCCCGGCGAGGAACGCCGAGAGCACCTCCTCCAGCTGGTGCGTGGTCACGGGGCAGCCGCGGAGCTCGTAGTCGACGGGGACGTGCTCGGCGATGGCCGTCGAGGTCTCGAGCGCGCTGATCCAGTCGGGGCGGGGGTAGACCGCCTCGCGGAAGGCTTTGACGTCGCCGAAGTTGCGCAGGGCCTGGATGCCGCCCGCGGTGGCGCAGGCGCCAATGGTGATCAAGAGTCGGGAGCTCGCGCGGATCTCACGGATCCGCTCGGCGTCGTGGGAGGTGGTCACCGAGCCCTCGACGAGGGAGATGTCGTAGGGGCCCTGGACCACGGCGCGCGTGACCTCGAGGAAGTGGCTGATCTCGACCCGCTCCGCGAGGGCGAACAGGTCGGCGGTGTCGAGCACGCTCAGCTGACAGCCGTCGCAGGAGGCGAACTTCCACACGGCGAGCTTGGGGCGATCGCTCATGGCTAGAGCTCCCGGACGGCCATCAGCGGCGCGGCTTGGGCAAAGGGCAGCACGGGGCCGTCGCGGCACACGAACTGGCTGCCCAGCTGACAGCGGCCGCACCAGCCCACCGCGCACTTCATGTTGCGTTCGAGGGAGACGTGGACGCTGGACTCGGGGACGCCGGCGGCCACCAGGCGCCGGGCGCAGAAGGTCATCATGATCTCCGGTCCGCAGGTGTAGGCGGTGAGGGTGTCGGGGTCGAGGTTGGCCTTGCTGATCAGGTTCGTGACCACCCCCACGTCGCCATGCCAGTTGGAGGTCGCGGCGTCGACGGTGACGAACACCTCCAGCTCGTGGTCAGCTCGCCAGGCGTCGAGCTCGGCGGGGTAGAGCAGCTCTTCCGGCGCCCGCGCTCCGTAGAGCAACACGACCCGGCGGAAGGCTTCGCGCTGAGCGAGGGCGGCGTAGAGCAGAGGGCGCAGGGGGGCCAGCCCGATCCCCCCCGCGAGCGCCACCAGGTCTCCGCCCCGGGCGGCCTCCAGCGGCCAGCCGGCGCCGAAGGGTCCGCGGACCCCCAGCGAGCTCCCCGGAGTCAGCGCGCAGAGGGCGCGGCTGACCGCGCCCACGGCGCGAACGGTGTGGACCGGGCGCGTGATCTCCGCCAGGTCACCGGAGAACGAGATCGGGATCTCGCCCACGCCGAAGGCGTAGAGCATGTTGAACTGCCCCGGGCTCGCGCCAGGGGCTCCGGGGTCCTCCAGCTCGAGCGACCAGGAGTCATGGGTCTCTTGCCACACCCGGCGGACCGTCGCCGCGCGTGGGGTCAGGGCGCAGGAGTCCGGCTCAGCTGCTGGCATGGTCGCCGTAGACGTCGAGGAGTTGCATGCGCGTCGCCTCGAGCCGGTCCGTGAACACGCGGGCCATGCCGCGCATCAGCTGGTAGCCGAGCTCGTGGTCGGCGTCGGCCTTGCCGCGCAGGCAGGCCCCGTCGAAGGCGATCACGCGCGTGTCGCGCACCACCCGCGCGTCGAAGGAGTAGACGTAGGGCTCGAACAGCCAGGACCAGCCGAGGACGTCGCCCTCGCCCACCGTCTCGACGGTGAGCGCGCCGCGCGTCGGACCGTAGACCTCCAGCGCGACTCGCCCCTTGCGGATCAAGAAGAACCAGTCCGCGGGCTCGCCGGTGCGGAACACGTACTCGCCGGCGCGGAAGGCACGGTTCTGTCCACAGCTCGCGATCAGCGCGCGGTGCTCGGGGCTGAGCGCCTTGGTGAAGGGGAGCTCCTCGAGCAGGTCTTCAATGCTGCGCATGGCCAGGCTCCTGCCGCAGCGCGGCGGCTTCCTCGGTGATGTCGATTCCTACCGGGCACCAGGCGATACAGCGGCCACAGCCCACGCAGCCCGAGCTGCCGAACTGCTCGTGCCAGGTCGAGAGCTTGTGGGTCAACCATTGGCGGTAGCGCGAGCGATTCGAGGCGCGCACGCTGCCTCCGTGGAGGTGGCTGAAGTCGAGGGAGAAGCAGGTGTCCCAGCGCCGCCAGCGCTCGGCGACGGCGCCGCTCACGTCGCTGGTGTCCTCGACGGTCGTGCAGAAGCAGGTGGGGCACACCAGGGTGCAGTTCCCGCAGGTCAGACAGCGCTCGGCGACGTCGTCCCAGCGGGGGTGCTCCAGCGCCTGCGCGAGGGCCTCGGGGAGGCCGGCCTGGGGCAGCTGGCGTGTGATTCGCGCGGCCGCCCCGGCGACGACCGCGCGCCCCGCTGCCCGCTCGTCCGCGCTGGCCTCGCGCAGGGGGAGCTGCGCGGCGACGTCGCGCCCGCGCTCGCTGCCCGCGGCCACGAGAAAGTAGTGTTCGTCCGCCTCGCACACCTCGGTCAGGACGAGGTCGCACTCGGCCTCGACCCCCGGGCCGGTCCCGGTCGAGGTGCAGAAGCAGGTCGCGGCTGGGTCGCTGCACTCGACGGCCACGAGGAACGCCGCCGCGCGCCGAGCCGCGTAGCCGCCGTCGGCCAGCGCGCCCTCACGGAGCACGCGGTCCTGGACACGGATCGCGGCCAGCTCGCAGGCGCGCACCCCCAGGAACGCTCGCGGCGGAGCCGCGAGCGCCTCGGGCACGAACTGGATCCGCCCGTTGGCGTCGCGCTCGGCGCGCCACACCCGCTGCTCCGGGGGGTGCAAGAGCTGCTTCCAGGAGTGCGGGCCGACCGCGTAGCCGAAGAGCTTGTCGTCGCCGCGGCGGCGCATCCGGTAGTGCCCGGGGCCCTGCTCGTCGGTCCACCCTGCGGGCAGCTGATCCGCGCCCTCGAGCTCGGCGTAGACGATCGCCTCGTCGCGGAGGGTGGGACCGAACACGGCGTAGCCCGCAGCCTGGAGGGCCTCGAACAGGCGCGGGAAGTCGCTGCGCTCCATGCGAACGCTGGGGGCCGTGGCTTGCATCGCTCCACGTATAGCACTTCGGGACGCCAGGTCGTGGGAGGGCGCGGCGTGAATTGGCTCCTGGCGGCGCCGAACCACTTTGCGACCATGCGCGAGGAGGGACCATGACGGCGAGCTTCGCCGAGCAGCGCGAGCACATGCTGCGCCACCACCTGCGGCAGGTCCGTGACGTGCGCGTGCTCGGGGCCATGGGGCAGGTTCCCCGCGAGGAGTTCGTGCCCGAGGGGCAGCGCGCGCGAGCCTACGGCGACCACCCCCTGCCGATCGGGCTCGAGCAGACGATCTCCCAGCCCTTCGTGGTCGCGTTCATGGCCGAGCTCGCCAGGCTCGACGGGAGCCAGCGCGTGCTCGAGGTCGGCACGGGCTCGGGCTACGGCGCCGCGGTGCTCTCGCATCTCGCGCGCGAGGTGTGGACGGTGGAGCGACACGGCGAGCTCGCGGACCGCGCGCGCGCGCGGCTGGCTCGACTCGGCTACGACACCGTGCACGTGATCACGGGTGACGGCAGCAAGGGCCTCGCGGAGCACGCGCCCTACGACGCGATCCTGGTGACCGCGGCCGCGGAGGTCGTGCCCCGGGAGTATCTGGAGCAGCTCGCGGAGGGCGGGAGGCTCGTGATCCCCGTGGGACCGGCCGGGGAGAACCAGCGGATGTATCGCTTGACCCGCCGCGGGGAAGGTCACACCACCGAAGACCTGGGCCCGTTTCGCTTCGTGCCTCTGGTCGTCGAGTCCTAGCTACTCCCCTCGGGTGAACAGGTCGAGGAACCGGTCCTCGTAGTCCTTGAACAGGCCGTGCTCGTCGAGCAGCGCCTTGAGCTCGAGGGCCTTGCTGCGGTCGGCCTCGGTCTCGGCGAACTTGGCCTCGACGTGGGCGATCACCGCCGGGTCGACGCTGGGCTCCTGGGGCTCCGTGGCCACGGGCTCGGGGGTGGGCTTGGCGGCGTCCTCGGGCTTGGCGACGAGGTGCGCCTTGGCGCTCGACTTCAGCTCGCCCAGGAGCTCGGTCAGGCGCCCCTCGACGAACTCGGCCTGCTTGTCGAGGGCGGTCAGGTCGACCTCGAGCCCGAGGGCGGGGCAGAACACGCGGAGGATCGCGGCCGCAGCCTTGGGCTGCGGGAGGCTCGGGGCGAAGTAGGGGAACTCGCCCAGCAGGCACGAGCCGGGTAGCCCCTCGGCCTGCCCGGCGACCAGCAGCACACCGTTGAGCCCGCTGATCTCGCCCTTCTCCAGCCGGATCGCGCCCTGGCCGGTGAAGCGCGAGAGGGTCGCGGCGTCGGTGGCCAGGGTGTGGACCTTGGAGGGGGCGCTGGGGTCGAGGGGCGAGGCCATGGCGGCGAAGGTCGTGATCCGGGTCACCCCCAGCTCCTTGGCGACCCGCACCAGCTCCTCGCACAGCTCGTAGCCGCGGGTCTTGGGCTGGGCCTCGCTGAGGAAGATCACCAGGTCGCGGCGCTGCTCGGGGTCGCGCCAGGCGTAGAGCACGCCGCGGGGTCGCCGGGGGGGGAGCATCAAGCCCTGCTCCACCGAGACCTCGTTCAGCTCGTAGTAGCTCTCGGTCTGCACCTCCCCGATCCGCTCGGCGCCGAGCTGTTCGAGGAGGAAGGTCGCGGCCAAGATTCCCACGTGACCCATTCCAGGCCAGGCGGCGACCAGCCAAGGCTGGTTGAGGCTGGTCGGCAGGTTGTCGTGCGGGGCCATGGGTACTCCTTGCACTGGCTCAGGCAATTCGCGCGCCAATGGGTTCGCCGCGCCGGAGGAGCGGGGTGGATGGTCGGCGCGGAAAGGAGTTGGGGCGACAGAGAGCCCCTCGGGCTGGCGCCTCCCCATGAGGCGGCCTGCCGCATCGGCAGCCAACACCGCCCACGTCGCCGTTTCGCCGCGTAGGATCACGGCCATGGACTTCCAGTTGGTGTGGTTCGAGCGCAAGGGGGGGCTCGCGTTGGGCGCGATCAAGCGCGCCGGACCGACGAAGGTCCAGCTGATCGACCCCAAGGGCAAGCTGCAGCGGATCCCTCGCGCCAGGCTGCTCGACACCCTCGGCGCGTCGTTCGAGGCAAAGAACCACGAAGCAGCGGGGCGCGAGGTCAGCGCCCGGCTCGCCGCGTGGGGCGCCGCGCCCGCGGAGTTCGACGAGCAGGAGCTCCACGCACAGCTCGAGCCCGGGCGCAGCTACAGCCTCGGCGAGTTGGCCGAGGCGACCCTCGGCGCTCGGGACGACGAGGCGATCTCGCGCCTGGCGCTGGGGCTGTTGGGGCCCAAGGGGCGGCTGCTCGACTGCGTGCGCGTCGAGCGCGGGGCCGTGATCCGCCAGTCGAGCGAGGTCTTCGCCGAGCTCCGCGAGCGGCGCGCGGCGCGCGCCGCGCGAGAGCAGCGCCTGGCCACGGTTCGTAGCTGGTGGGAGTCGGGGGCCGCGCCCGCTCCCGAGCTCGCGCCGTTGATCGAGGAGCTGGTCGACTACGCGCTGCGCGGGCACCCCGACGCCTCGCGCGAGCTGCGCGCGATCGCCAAGGAGCTGGGCGGCGCGACCCCCGACGCGCTGCTGGCCGCGCTGGAGACTCGCGGGCTGCTCCCGCGCCACACCAACGAGGTCCCCGAGCGCGCGGGGCTGGCGCTCGGCTTCCCGCCCGACGTCGAGGCCGAGGCGGAGACCCCGCTCCCCGAGGAGCCACCCCAGCTCGACCTCCGCGAGCGGGTGACGCTGGCGATCGATCCCCCAGGGTCCCATGAGGCCGACGACGCGCTCTCGCTGTGGGAGGAAGACGGCGCGACCTGGATCGCGATCCACGTGGCGCGCCCCCGCTGGACTCGCGGGGGGCCCCTCGATCAGGCGGCGCGCGAGCGCGCGAGCACGGCCTACTTCGACGACCGCGTGCTCCCGCTCTTGCCCCCGGCGCTGGTGGGGCGCTACAGCCTCGACGTCGGGGAGGAGCGTCCGGCGCTGAGCTACGTGGCGAGGGTGACCCCGGACGGGTTGAGCGAGGGCCGCTTCCTCGAGACCCGGATCCGCGTCGACCACGCCTGGACCTACACCGAGGCCGAGGGGCACGCGGAGCTCGAGCCCTGGATCGCGATCGCCGAGCAGCTGCGCGCGGCGCGCTTCGAGCGGGGCGCGCGCAACCTCGAGCGCGCTCGCGTGCGCTTCAGCCTCGACGCGGAGCGCCGGGTGCAGCGCAGCGTCGACGCGCGGGCGAGCGCAGCCTCGCGGGTCGTGGGCGAGTGCATGGTGCACTACAACCATCAGGCCGCCCGCGCGTTGGTGGCCGCAAGCCTGCGCGCGCCGTTTCGCGGTCAGCCGCAGAGCACGGGCCCTGCGCCGGTGCAGGTGACCCCCGAGCCGTTGCCCCACGGAGGGCTGGGGGTCGAGGCCTACGTCCAGGCCAGCTCACCCCTTCGGCGCTACGGAGACTGGGTGGCCCAGCAGCAGCTGCTGGCCGCCCTCGAGCGCGGACCGGCCTTGGCGCCGGTGACCGTGGGCGAGCTCTGCGAGCAGCTCCCCAAGCGCGAGCGCAAGGTGCGCCAGGCCGAAGAGGAGCGCCAGCGCTACCTGCTGACCAGCTGGCTCGCCGAGCACCCCGCGCCGCTGCATGGCTGGTTGGTCTCGGCCAGCCCTGGCCGCTGGCGGGTGCAGGTCGACGAGCTGGGGCGCGAGCAGACCGTGCGTCCGCCACGCTGGAGCGCCGAGCCAGGGGCGAAGCTCGTGCTCGAGGCCCTCGACGTCGAGCCTCGGGCGAGGACCTTTCGCCTGCGCGCGTTGGAAGCACACTCCGCCGGCTGAGCGGAGCTGCTACGCTGGCGGCATGACTCGCGCGGTGTGGCTGCTGGTGTTGCTCTTGTCCCTGGCGGGGTGCGTCGCGGGTCCACCGTCCCTCGCCGAGCGGGCGAGCATGCAGCGCGTGGTGTTCGGCGAGGTGTCGTTGTTCTATCGCCCGACCGAGCTCGAGCGCCCCTGGGTCCAGGACCTGGCGACGGAGGTGGCCGACGTGCGGCGCTCCGTCGGCGATCGCCTGCACCGCCGGCCACCCGAGGCCGAGCTCCTGCTCTACGAGCCCCCGGGGGTGATCGGCGCGGGCGAGCCCGAGGTGTTCCAGACCCTGGCGAGCCTCGAGGGGTCCCGGGTCGTGTTTCCTTACCCGGTGGTCGCCGACGACGGGGCGCAGCAGCAGCTGCTGAACACCGTCGCCCACGAGCTGAGCGAGGCCACCGTGCTGCGCAGCGTGACGGTGCTCGACCCCTACCTGCGTTGGGTGCACGACGGGATCGCCGAGCTGGTCGAGCACGAGGTCTCCATGCGGCGCGACCTCGACGCCTCGCGCCAGGCGCTCGAGCTCTCCCTGCGCTACGTGGAGGAGCGGCGCAACGCGGGGGTCGAGTCGGTCTCGCTGCGTCGCTGGCGCCAGATCGCTGGCTGGGTCGTACGCTCACGGCGCTACATGCTCGACGACCAGAACCTGAGCCTGGTGGAGATCGGCGCCTCGCTCAGGCGGGTCGAGGAGGGGCTCGCGCACGAGGACCCCGAGAGCCTCCGCGGCCGCGGGTTGCTCGAGCTGAAGGATCTCCTGCTCCGGGCGCAGGAGCTGGGCAAGCAGCCGTGGAGCCCCACCGAAGCCGTGCCGGCGCGCGACGCCGACCGCTACGTGTTCTACGTGGCCAGCTTCGCGGTGTGGCTGCACCTCGAGCGTCAGGAGCCGGGAACCGTGCTGGCCTTCCTCGACGGGGTGGACGCCGAGGCCGACGCGGACGACTTCGTGCTGACCGCGCCCGAGGTCGAGTCGCTGCTCGCCAAGAGCGCCCTGCCGGACCTCGACCTGGACCGGATTCCCCTGGAGTGGGTCGAGGCGACGCTGAAGGGCGAATTGCACCGGCTCGGGGTCGATATTCGTTGAGCACGAGTGAGTTATGCCGGTCGACGCGCATCGGGCCGCTCGGAACGTATCTGAGTTTCGGGTGGCACGGTGTGGCCGGATGGCGCCGGGGGATGGGGGCTAAGTCCTTCCCCAATTGGCCCGGACCCGCCGTTGCTTCGTGATCAAGTCCATCGAGAGATCGGAGACGGGTCGTGGCTAAGCTAAAGCGAACCAGGAGGGGCGAAGGCCTCTCCGAATACGCGATCCTGCTCACCATCGTCATGGTGTGTTCCATCGTCGGGCTGATCTCCGCGGGCTCTCGCGCCATGCGCCAGATCGCCAGCGACAAGAACCTCTGCCGGATCGAGGGCAAGGAGTGCGACGGCGTCGGCGAGACCGTCAGCGAGGAGACCACCGAGGAGTCCAGCGAAGAGTCCACCGAAGAGGGCAGCGAGACGTCGGAGGAGACCCCCGACGACGAGACCCAGCCTGGGAACGACCCCGATGGGCTCGGTGACTCAGGCGACAGCCACCCGGACGAGACCAGCGGAGACACCTCCGGCGACAGCGGGAGCTCGTCCTCCGAATCCACGGTCAGCGCCTGGGACCAGTTCTGGGGCCCGTGGTCCAACAACCCGATGGTCCAGGGCTTCGCCGGCCTGATGTCGTGGTGGATCTAGCGAGCGCGCGACAGGTCGCGGTCGAAGCAGCAGGCGGGGGTCACCCCGCCTGACTCGTTTTCAGGCGCTCGAGCCCCGACCGCCGCGCCTGAGGCTCGCTGACTGGCGGCGCTCCGCCGGGGCAGGTCCCCCGCTCCGCCGACAGCAGGCCCGGCCGGCGTAGGTCGCGGCGAGTGCGTAGACTCCTCGCATGCCCAGACTCCCCCTCCCGCTGGCGGTGTTCCTCACCTTCCAGGGGCTGTTCGCCCTCACCGCTTCGGGGCGGGTGGATCGGGTGGCCGACGAGTTCGAGGTCTACCTCCAGATCGAGAGCCTCTGGGAGCGCCAGACCCTGGCCGTCGACCAGGTGCCCGAGCCGGTCTTCTTTGGCGCCATGGGGCGCGACGGGCACAAATACGCGCCCTACGGCCCGGGGGCGGCCTTCGCGTCCCTCGGGCACCACGCCCTCGGGCGGGCGGTGGTGGGGTCGCTGGGTCTCTCCCGCGACGCCGATCCGCAGGCATACACCGAGCTGCTGGCGCTGGTGACCTCGCTCAGCACGAGCACCTGGGCGGCCCTGGCGGTGCTGGCCCTGTTCTGTGCCGCCCGGGAGCTGGGCGGTTCGGAGGGGCGGGCCCTCGCCCTGGCCGGGCTCTTGGGGCTGGGCTCGTTCCTCTGGCCCTACGGGGGATGGTTCTACTCCGAGCCGATCGCGGCCGCGCTGCTGCTGTGGGCGGTGGTGTGGCACCTCCAGCGGCGGCCCTGGCTGGCAGCCGGCGCGCTCCTGGCCCTGGCGCTGGTCAAGGCGACCCACGCCAGCGCCGCGGCGGGGTTGATCGCGATCGCCTGGTGGTCGCCCCAGCGACGCGGCGACGCCTGGCGCTACGTGGGGGCGATCCTCACCGCGGCCCTGATCCACGCGGGCTACAACTGGGTCCGCTTCGGCGACGCCCTCGACTTCGGCTACCGCTGGACCGAGAGCGGGCTGTTCGGGCTGGCGGCCGACGGCAGCCCGGCCGAGCCCACCCCCTTCGCCCTCAGCCGCCTGCCCGTGGGGCTCGCCGGCCTGCTCCTCTCGCCGGGGAAGTCGATCCTGCTCTTCCTCCCGGGCCTGGTGTTGCTCGCGGATCCCGCCCGCTGGCGGGCCTGGCGCGGGTCGCGCTGGGCGTACACCCTGGGCTTGGGAGGGCTCGTGGTCGGGCTCGCGTTCTTCGGCAGCTACTTCTTCTGGGAGGGCGGCTACGCCTTCGGGCCGCGGCATCTGCTCCCCGCCGCGCCGCTCGCGCTGCTGCCCCTGGCCCGCGGCCCCCTGCGCGGCTACCGGCCCGCGCTGGGGGTGGGCTGCGTCGTGGCGCTGCTGGGGGCGGGCACCCCGTTCCTCGAGGACCAGGCGCTGGGCGAGGACCTCAGCCACCCCCGCGAGCTCTACTACCGGATCGACCACGACGCGGCGCCCGGCGCGCCGAAGAACGTGTATCGCCTGGGCTACGTTCCCTGGGGGCGCGCCGTCGCGCGCTTCGGGTCGGGGCTGGTCAGCCGCGACCCCGAGTCCAGCTTGCGCTGGCTCGGACCCCGGCTGCGCGAGCTCGGCCACCACCGCCTCGCCCTCGCGGTTCAAGCGTTGGTGCTCGCGCTCCTCGCCCTGGGAGCGGGCCCCATCGCGCGGAGCGTGCGGGAATCGAACCTAACCCCTGTCCCCGTAGGGACCGGGAGCGACTCATGATTCGTCCCATACGTCCCTGTCGGTGCCACGAATCCGTGCTGTTCGGTTCATCTCAGCCGGAAGTGACGCTGCAGGCCAAGGACTTACCAGAAAGCCCGTTGGGTCGAGACTTGCATGAGTAAGGGCAAGGACAGCGCTCCGCGCAAGGAAGTATTGCCGTGAATCGATCCATTCTCACTACGCTGGTGTTCGGCTTCGCCACCTTGGCAGCCTTGAGCCTCCCCGCCTCGGCCCAGGAGACTCCGCCCGCCCCCGTGCCCTCTGCCACCACCGCCAACATCGAGGCGGCTCTGGCGGACATGCAAGCCGCCAAGACCCAGGCCGTCGTCGACGGCGACCAGGCCGAGGTCGAGCGCCTCAACGGGATCATTACCCGTCTGCGCGCCAACCTCGACCAGCAGCGCAACCAGGAGGCGATCGACGCCACCAAGGAAGGCCTGCGGCGCAACATGACCGAGGCCGCCAACGCTGGCGCGACCTCCGAGGTCAACAAGATCGCCGAGTCCATGCGCAAGGTGAACGACATGGAGGCCGCCTCCAACGAGCACCGTGAGTCGGCGGCCAACGCCGACAGCAGCGACGCTCGCGACACCGGAGGCACGAGCACCAGCGGCAGCGGCAACACCACCAACAACCAGCCCGCCCAGCCACGCTACAACCCCTATGACCCCTACGGCCGCAACCGCAGCCGCGTCGGCGAGAAGGTGATCGAGGGGCTGTTCGGGATCGGCGGCGCGCTGCTCCAGGGCTGGCTCAACGGCGGCCAGAGCGACTCCGAGCGCGCGGCCATGGACCGGATCTTCGCGGGCAACGACGCGGCCGTCGCTGGCGCCGACCCCTCCAACCCCGGGACCCCGATCTACGGCCCCAACGGCGAGATCATCGGCTACGACCGCACCGGCAACGGGGAAGTCGACGCCAAGGACTCCGACGGCGACGGCGCCGTGGACACCTTCACCGGCGGCAGCTACGAGGACGACTACACCGACTACAGCGACCCGAGCGAGTTCGCCTACGACGACTACACCAACGTCGACACCTCGGACGCCTTCATTCCTGACGCGGTCGGCAACGTCGGCGGCGGCGGCGCGAGCGCCGGCGACAGCGGCGGCGCCTCCCTCGGCGGCGACGCCGGCGGCGGCGACGAGGCTGCCGAGGACGAAGAGGGCGAGGACGAGGACGAAGAGGGCGAGGGCGAAGAGGACGAGGACGGCGAGGACGCCGACGAAGACCTCGCCGACGCCGACGCCGACAACGACAGCAGCCGCCGCTCGAGCCTCGACAACAACGGCGAGGCCATCGAGGCCAAGGAGTACATCGGCCGGATCTTCATTCTGCCCAAGGACATGATCACCGCGGCCGCCGAGGGCGGCGTGGGTGCGGTCGGCAACCAGAAGCCCACCGAGGGCGACGGCTTCGCCGACGACGGCTGGAACGACTCGGACAACGGCGACTGGGCCGACGAAGAGGACGACTGGGGCTGGGAAGAGGAAGAGTGGGGCGAGGAGAAGCCCGCCGCCGATCCCACCACCCCCGCCGAGCCCGGCGTCCCCGCCATGGGCGCTCCGCTGACCCCCGAGGAGGAGCTGCTCAAGCAGGAGATCATTCAGGTCGAGGCCGAGATCGCCAAGTGGCAGAAGGCCGAGCGCGAGAAGCGCCTCCAGCAGGAGGACCCCTACGCCTTCGAGACCACCCGCGCCCTGCAGAGCGAGGCTGAGGACCCCCTCAAGGCCTACCGCAACGAGGACGGCAAGCTGGACCTGACCCGCGTCAACGTCTGGATCGTGGTCGACGACTCCTGGAAGCAAGCCGCGCCCGCTGAGGGCGAGGGCATGGGCATGGAGGAGCCGGGCGCCCCGGCCGCCGACTACTCCCCGGTGCGCATGCGCCTGATCGTCCCCGACGAGCTGCTGGATCGCTTCGAGCCGATCCCGGGCGGCTGGGTCACCCTCCGCGGGACCCCGGTCGAGGCCGAGTTCAACCCGGCGATCTTCCCCGGCCTCAAGGGCAGCGTGCAGGACCTCGACCTGGTGCAGGTCCTGGCCGTGACCAAGGAGCAGCCCGCCAACCTGGACGACACCGAGTATTCGGACTACTAAGCCGACCCTCACGTCGATCCAAGAACAGCCCCGCTTCGGCGGGGCTGTTTTCGTTTGGTTGGGGTGCTGGCTCGGCAACGGCGGCGGGGGTGCTGCACCCCCTCCTGAGGACGTTCGCGCGGTCGCCGCACTCGCGTGGACGGTGCGGTGGTTTAGGCAGACGTGGCAGAGAGTGCGGCGATCCGTGCAATGTCCTCAGGAGGAGGCGCTGCACCCCCGCCGCCTGGGCACGGGTGGTGTGGGGGGGGCTCCGCCTAAGCCCTCGAGCGAGAGGGAATCCTCGGGACGGAGTAGCGCGCAGGCTGGTAGGTTTTGGGGGTGGCCGATCCGAGCTCACCCACAGAACCCGCTCACCAGTGGCGGTCGTTCCTCTCTGCCCTGGGCGGTCAGCTCGGGCTGGCGCTCCTCTTCGGCCTCGCGGTTGGAGCTGGCTCCTTCGCCGTCGAGGAATGGTCGTGGGGCATTGCCAACGGGCTGCGCGTGGGTGACCCCCTCCCTTTCCCCTGGGGAGTCGTACACGGCTGGGCTGCAACCGGACTCATGCTCGGATTGGTGGTGGGGGGCGGGTTCGTGCTCTACGAGGCTCTAGGGCGCAGGGGCTCGGCTAGCCTGGAGGTGCTTCGTGCTCTGGCCCTGGCCGTATCGCTGGCGTCCGCCCTTGGGCTGCTGGGCTCCGGCGAGCACGTGGCGAGGCTGTTCGAGGCCCTGCCCTGGAAGTCGAACGGATACACCCCTGCGGCGACGACCGTCGCCAGTCTTGCCCTCGCTCTGTTCGCGTTCAGGTCAGTGGCTCGTAGTAGCCCGTCCAGGTCGGACGGGGCGCTAGGCTAGACGGCCACGGAGGGGGACATGCTCGATCGCAGGCAGCTGCTGAAGGCCGCGGGGGGCGCGTTGGCGGCGTTGGCGTTGCCCGGGTGCCTCTCGGCGCCGGAGCCGCTGGAGGAGCTCGGGCTGGGCGCCGAGGCGCTGGAGCTGATCGAGCAGGCCTGGGTCGGGCTCGACCCGCAGCGCTTCGTCGACGTGCACATGCACGTCGTGGGGCTGGGGGCCGGGGGCACCGGCTGCTTCGTGCACCCGGAGAGCCACAGTTGGCTGAGCCCGATTCGCAAGGTCAAGACGCGGATCTACAAGCGCTACGCCGGCGTCCACGACGACGACGAGGCCGACCAGCAGTTCGTGGCCCGCCTGGTGGACCTCTGCGAGCACCAGGCGCCCCGGGGCAAGGGGGTGATCCTGGCCTTCGACCAGTTCCACACCCAGGAGGGCGAGCCGAGCCCCGAGCAGAGCGAGTTCTACGTCCCCAACGACTACGTGTTCCAGCTCTGCGAGGACTACGAGCACCTGTTCTTGCCGGGCTGCAGCGTGCACCCCTACCGCGCGGACGCCCTCGAGGAGCTCAACCGCTGCGCCGATCGCGGCGCGGTGTGCGTGAAGTGGCTGCCCAACGCGATGCGGATCGACCCCCTCGACCCGCGCTGCGAGGCGTTCTTCGGGCTAATGGCCGAGCGCGGGTTGACCCTGCTCAGCCACACCGGCGAAGAGCAGGCCGTCGACGCGGAGGAGCTCCAGGAGCTGGGCAATCCCCTGCGGCTACGGCCGGCGCTGCAGGCGGGGGTCAAGGTCGTGCTCGCCCACGTGGGGAGCCTGGGGGAGAACCACGACCTCGACCAGGAGCCCACCGCGGACGGGGGGTACCCCCACGCGAGCAGCTTCGACCTCGCGCTGCGCGTGCTCGAAGACCCGGCCTTCGCCGAGCTGGCCTACGCCGATATCTCCGCCACCACCCAGTTCAACCGCGCGGAGTCCCTGCTCCCGTTGCTGCGGAATCAGGCGCTGCACCGCCAGCTGGTCAACGGCTCCGACTACCCCCTGCCCGCGATCGACCCCCTGGTGCGCACCGGTCTGCTCGAAGACATGCAGCTCCTGGGCCCCGACGAGCGCGAGCTGATCAACGAGATCTACGACTACAACCCGCTGACCTTCGACTTCGTGCTCAAGCGCAGGCTCTGTCTGCGCGAAGGCGGCGAGGAGCTCCGCTTCGCCGACTCGGTGTTCCAGACCGCCCACCTCTACCGCTCGAGCTGATCGCCGCCGCACTGTCCGTACAGCAAGCGACCCCAGCGGATCGGCTGGGGTCGGCTTGACGCAATTGGAAGGAAGGAAGAAGGATTGTCGTGTCGCTGGCGCGCAGTCCTGGAAGGAAGGATTGGAAGGAAGGAGGAAGGGAGAAGGGACTACACGCTCGACTTTCGTTACGGGTCCTAGAGCGAGCGCCGTGCCCCTGGTTGGACACCCTTAAGTCGTGCACCGGCGTGGAGATCGGTTCAACGTCCCACCCGAAACTGGGCAACGGGTTCAGGGAGCGCGAACGCTTTTCAGGGGGTGAGCCCGAGCGAGTCACTTGGGGGTCTTTCCAAGGCCTCCCACATGAGCCCCGCTCAAAGAGACAGACAACGCAGAGAGCGCGGAGGACCGCAGAGAGACGGCGCAGAGGACGTCCGGCACGATACGCCACGGGGCTCTGCCTGCTGGCGCCCATGCGCCGTCTCGCTGACTCGCTTCTGAGGGCGGTCCGCGCGAGCGTCGGCCAGCCTCGTCAGGCAGCCCTAGCTTAGAGGCCGGAGGTCCAGCCGCAGGCCGGGGGGCGTCCGGTGTCCGGGCTGCCGCTGGTCAGCGGCTCGGCGGGGCCGAAGCTCCCGTCGGGGTGCCCGCGGAAGACCTCGTAGCTGTAGCTCCGGTCGGCTCTCCAGGAGAGGAAGCGGGCCACGATATCCAGCTGGCCGTCGAGGTCGACGTCGGTGGCCACGGCGTAGAACGAGCCGCTGTCGACGCCCCAGCCTTCGCCATTGGGGCGCAGGTCGAGGGACGGCTTGCGCAGCAGGGGGCCCTCGGGCTGGGAGAGCGCGAGGTGCGCCTGGCCGAAGTCGCGGACGTCGTCGTCCGGGGGCAAGAACAGGTCGAGCTTGCGGTCGCGGTTGAAGTCGGCGAGCACCAGGTTGTGGGCCGCCTCCGGCGCCTCGAGCAGGCGCTTGCGCGCCTCGGGCGGCGCGAAGGTCCCGTCGCCACGGCCGGGGAGGTAGTCCACGCGGAGCGTGGCCCTGCCACCGTGGGGGATCTGGTGGAACACGAGGTCGTGGCGCCCGTCGTCGTCGACGTCGCCGAGGGTGAAGGTGGCCCACCAGGTGCGCGCGTAGACCTCGACCTCGGGGGCGCTGAAGTCCCAGGTCCCGTTCTGCTTGGCCTTCGCGACCTTGACCCGGTAGGCCGAGTAGCCGCGCGGGGTGACCTTGCGCACGAGGAGCAGCTCGTCGCGCCCGTCGCCGGTGAGGTCGGCGGCGGCGGCGTAGCTCCACTCGCGGGGCCAGGCGGCCACCGCGACCTCCCTCCACTGGCCGAGGTCGTCGTTCTCGAAGCGCGAGTAGCCGGGCTCGTTGCCCGAGCGGATCGCGAGGATCGCGCCCTCGTGGAGGATCACGCCCTGGACCGGGCTGCGGGGGTCGACGCCCTTGCCGCAGCGGGGGCGCAGCAGCGTGCCCTTGGTGAGGTCGGGGAGCTCGCCGTGTTGGAGGGGCACGACCCGCAGCGACGAGGCGTCCGTGCTGTAGAGCATGAACGGGTCGAGGGGGCGCTGGGGCCCGCGGCCCTTGCCCTCGTCTCCGCCGAGGGCGGCGGTCGCCGTGATCAGGATCCAGGCGCAGGTTCGCATGCGCACCTCCTCTCCTCCCCGTGCAACCCGGGGGCCAGCCCCGAAGTTCCACACCAGCGTGGTGGCCGTCGGTCGAGCCCGCCAGGCGGCGGATTGGGGTGTCGACCCGAGCGACACCCCACACGCGACGACGCCGCCCCACAGGAGGCGGCGTCGAAGGAGTTACGCGCGGCTGTTACTGGCCGAGGGAGCCGCTGATCCCGGGGCCGCTGGCGGCGGGGAGGGCGACGACGGGCTCGCCGATCTGCAGGCGGGAGATCCGCATGTAGCCTTCGAGGCTGCCCTTCCGCACCCGGGCGTAGCGCCCGCTGCTCGAGAGGGCGAGCACCTCGACGGCGTCGCCGGTGCGCACGATCCCCTGGAACTGGCCGCTGAGGGTCAACGGAGCGGTGCGGGTCACCGTGCCGGCGACCGACTCGACCGCGATCCGCTCGATCTGGCCGGTGTTGAGGTCGCTGAACACCCAGCCGTCGACGACGACCAGGTTGTCGCCGGCGGCGCGCAGCACGCGGCGGGCGTTGCCGCGGATCCGCACGGCGGAGCCGCCGGTGAGGAAGCGCACCCGGCCCCAGCCCTGGCGCTCGACGCTGCCCATGAGCTGCTTGCGCTCGGGGTAGAGAATGTCGCTGACCTGGATCTCGCCCGCGCCGATCTGGCCGGCGACCTTCACGGTCTCACCGCGGAAGCGGCGGATCGTGGCGGCCAGGTCACCCTGGAGGGTGTAGGTCTCCTGGGGGCCGCGGAGCTTGACCTCGCCGCCCTCGATCACGACCTCGCCCTTGAACTCGTCGGGGCCCGCGGGGGTCCCGTTCTGCTCGACCTCGTCCACGAGGGTGTTCAGCAGCTCGACGAAGCGCTCGAGGCGGAAGCGGTAGGTCTCGTAGTAGCCGGGGACGCCCGCGGTGTGGCCCACGTTGTCGGGGTTCTGCGCGGTGACCTGCAGCTTGAAGCGCTCGGGCTCGGTGATGAAGATCGGCTCCGGCAGGTTGTCGGGGAGGCTGCTCATGCGCGCCATGCGCACCCGCATGCCCAGCTCTTGCACCTTGGCGGGGTCGAGCTGGAGCACCTGGGGCAGGATCATGATCTCGCGCAGCAGGTAGCGCTGCTCGAGCTTGGCGCTGCCGTCGGCCTGGATCGTGAGCGTCTGAATGAAGGCGTCGGTGCCGAGGGGCTTGCGGGTGCTGAAGGTGATCGCGTCGAAGGCGGGCAGGCTGGCGAAGACCTCGTCGCGGATCATGCCCAGGGTCGCGTCCAGCGGGCGCAGGCGATCCTTGAGCGCCTGGGGGATCACCGGCAGGGTGCCCGACTTGACCTGGTCGCTGCCGTTGTGCGAGAGCACGTAGCTCACGCCCGGGGCGTCCATCAGCAGCGGGTCGTCGCCGAGGTCAGCGGGGAGGCTGGGGTAGTCGACCTGCGCCAGCGCGCGGCGCAGCTGCTCGACCAGCGCCGGGGCCACCTGGCCGCTGGCGTTGATCGTGTCGTTGGTGCCGGGGGCGCGCTCGTAGATCGAGACGGCGCCGTCCTTGCTGACCTCGATCGACTTGGCGTGGAACAGCGAGCCCTCCGAGCGGCGGAAGGTGTCGAAGTCGACGGAGGTCGAGAGCGCCTCGAAGTTGGCCACCAGGCCGCCCATGGCGGGGCGCGCGACCTTGACCACGTGATACGGCGCGGTGAAGGCCTGGGTCACGATCTCGCCCGGGCCGGGGGAGCGCTCGAAGACCTTGACGTTCAGGACCGTCGTCAGCGAGATCGCTGGGCCGCCGGGGACGCTGGGGTTGGGCGGAACGACCTCGACCGCGCGGATCTCGATCGCGTAGCCGCCGGTGGGGCGGCTGCCCATGTTGGCGACGAGCAGCGCTTCGCGGGAGAAGTCGATACTCGCCCCCGGGGGGATCAGGCGCGCGGCGCCGCTGGCTTGCAGCTCCTGGTCGGACTGAATCAGGGCCTGGAGCGGAGCGCTGGGGAGGCCGCCGCCGCTGCCGCGGGAGACGGTCTCGAAGGGATAGGCTTGTTGAGCTGTGGCGAGGCCGGGGCAGACCAGCGCCAGGAGGACCGTGAGGGTCCCCAACGTACGGAACATGGGAGTGCTTCTTTCTGTGCGCGCCGGTGCCTCCTCACCCCAAAGGCACGAAACGCGAGGTTGGTTCACCTACTCGCAAGAGCCAGGCCAAGATGCGGCGTGCGGGTGTCGACCTCGCTACACCCTGAAATCGACGGGGTTTCGGACATGGCTGTGGCCGAATGGCGCCGGGATGGCGGTTTCGTCACGAAACCAAGCCCCAGATGTGGGTGCGGCCGGCCTCGAATTCTCCTTGAGGCGGCTTACAATCCCGCCCCCGGAGGCGCCCCATGGGACACGACGTGATGGAAGAGACCGGAACCCTCAACGAGCGGGCCGAAGGCTCGGTCATGCTGATCGCGGGGATCGCCGCGCTGGTCGCCGTCGTGGGGCCGAGCATCAGCAACGTGGTCGCCGGGTTCATGAGCCCCGGCGGCGGCGCGGAGGCCCACGCGGAAGCCGGGCACGGCCACGAGGTCGAGGCCACGGGGCCCACCGTCGACTACGTGCGCACCGTCGAGGTCGAGCACGCCGCGGCGGCGACCGCCGCCTGGGAGGCCTCCGAGGCCGCCAGGACCGTGCTCAACAACGGCGGCAACGCCTACGACGCCCTGATCGCGGCGAGCTTCGTGGTCTCGGTCGTGCGCCCGCACTCCACCGGGATCGGCGGCGGCGGGTTCGTGGTGTGGCGCGACAGCGACGGCGCCATGGGGAGCATCGACGGGCGCGAGGTCGCGCCCCAGGCCGCGCACCGCGACGTCTACCTCGACTCCACCGGGGCCATGCAGCGCGGTCGGCCCTCGCTCCTCGGCCCGCGCGCGGCGGGGGTGCCGGGCATGGTCGCCATGCTCTACGACCTCTACCAGCGCAAGGGCAGCAAGCAGCCCGGGGTCAGCGAGTGGCGGATCCTCGTGCGCTACGGGATCGAATACGCCCAGCGCGTGACCCGCAAGCCGAACCCGCGGATCATCAATCGCCGCCCCGAGGGGGGGGGCTTCGTGGTCCGCGAGCAGCTCGCCGCCGAGCTGCGCGACAAGGCCTACGACCTCGCGCGCTACCCCGAGAGCGCCAAGGTGTTCCTCCCCAACCGCGGCCAGCCGCCCGCCGCGGGTGAGGTGCTCTACCAGGAAGACCTCGCCAAGACCCTGCGCCAGATCGCCGAGGACCCGCGCGCGTTCTACACGGGGGAGATCGCCGCGCGGATCGAGGAGACGACCGAGGGCTGGATCACCCGCGAGGACCTGGCGGCGTACGAGGTCGCGCACCCCGATCCGGTGGTGGGCACCTACCGCGGCTACACCGTGATCTCCATGCCGCCGCCGTCGTCGGGGGGCACGCACCTCGTGCAGATGCTGAACCTGCTCGAGAGCTACGAGCTCGGGTCCTACCCCTGGTTGGGGGTCGACCACCTGCACCTGCTGGCGGAGTCCATGCGCCTCGCCTACGCCGACCGGGCCGAGTACATGGCCGGGGACACCGGCCGCGACAAGGTCGAGTGGCTGACCTCCGAGGGCCGCGCCGAGGAGCTGCGCGGACGGATCGACATGCAGCGCGCGACCTCGAGCGACGAGGTCGGGCCCGAGGTCCAGATCGAAGAGGGCGACCACACCACCCACCTCTCCATCGTCGACGCCGAGGGGAACGCCGTCGCCTCGACCCAGACGATCAACACGGGCATGGGCTCGAAGTTCGTCGTCGCGGGAACCGGGATCGTGCTCAACAACGAAATGGACGACTTCTCCACCGAGCCCGGCAAGCCGAACTTCTTCGGCCTGGTGCAGAGCCCGGAGAACGAGGTCGCCCCCGGTCGTCGCCCCCTCTCGAGCATGACCCCCACGATCGTGCTCGACCCCGACGGCGAGCTGTTCGCGGTGCTCGGCTCCCCGGGCGGCTCGCGGATCATCACCTCGGTGCTGCAGGTGATCGTGAACATGGTCGACTTCGGCATGACCGTCGACGAGGCCGTCGCCGCCCCGCGGGTCCACCACCAGTGGCGCCCCGACGCCCTGTGGGTCGACTCGGGCGTCGACCCCGAGGTCTGCCACCAGCTCGCCGAGCGCGGCCACGTGGTCTACTTCGGCCAGAAGAAGCTGGGCAACGTGCAGGCCGTACAGGCCCACGACGGCAAGCTGCGCGCGACCTCCGACCCCCGCGGCACCGGCGAACCTGCCGGCTATTAGGCTCGGAGGGTCCGCTCGGGGTCACCCCCAACGGGCTGACTGACGGCTGCGGCTACTTCTTCGCCTGCGCCTTGATCCAGGCGTGGCGGTGGGCGCGCGAGCAGAACGGGCGCCCGTTGAGGGTGATCCGCTCTTCGCCGAGGGGGCCCTCGCAGTGGAGGCAGGTCCGCGTCTCGGCGTTCGGGCGCTCCGCCTCACCCAGCCGCTCGACCCGCTTCAGCCCGGCCGGCGGCTCGAGGTCGCCGACGTCGACGCCGCGGCGGACCTCGAGCACGCGGAACGTCACGCGCTTCTTCAGCGAGCCGTCGTCGAGGAGCAGCTCCCCGGCGAGCACGGTGCCCTCCAGCTCGGACAGCGCCCGCTCCAGCGGCTCGGGGAGCATGCCCAGCTCGACGTAGACGTCGAGGGGCTGCACCGGGAGCTCGAGCCCTTTCGCCAGCTGGAGGGCGGCTACGGGCTCGCGGGCCTGGTTGACGCGGAGGGTGGTGGGCGTGCAGAGCACGACCTGAGGCACGGCGCCCAGGGTCAGCGGTCGCGGGAAGGGGGCGCCCTCGCCGCGGGTGATCAGCTCCCGACCGTCGAGGCGCAGCCCCAGCTCGCGCAGGCGGGCGTCGATCTCGGCGCGCTCGTCGTCGTCTGCGGCCTCGCGACGGGTCCGGATCCGCTCGAGCTGCGCCGCGCGCTTGCGCGCGCGATCGGCGCGCAGCTCGCCGTAGGCGGCGAAGGGCTTGCGCGCCGCCTCGCGGCGCGCGGTGTCGACCTCCAGCACCTCCCGGGCCGCGCGGTCGACGTAGTAGGTCCGCTGCGCGTCGGCGTCACGCAGGCGCAGGCGCTGGCCAGAGGCGGCCACCTCCACCCGCCGCGGAGGCCCCGCGCCGAAGACGCCGTTCTGCTCGATCTCGAGCCACACGCCGTCAGCGGCCGCAGCGCTGCTGACGATCCCCAGCGCCAACGTCGCGATCCACCCCCGCATACCGACCTCCTCCGTCGTGCCCGGCGGAAGTAGGACGCGCCAGCCGCGAATGGATTCGCGTCTCCAGCGAGTCGCCGGTCGATCCCGTAAGGTATGCGCCTCCAAGGCCTGGGATTCGGCCAGGCGAGAAGGAAGTGGGTGTCGTGTCAGCGTTAAGGTGGTCTCCTCTCGTGTTCGTCTGTCTTGGCGGCTGCGCGCTCTTCGTGCGGCCCGACCCGGCTCCCGCTCCGGCGGACGGCGACCCCAGCCCCAACGCGCTCTCGATCGAGGCGATCGACAGCAGCCGGATCGCGCCTGGGGTGAGCTCGCCCTACTGGGAGAAGGTGCGCCGCGGCGAGACCTTCGTGATCGCGGTCAGCCAGTACTACCCCCCCTTCGGCGCCCCGGCCAAGCCCGGTCGCGACCCGGGCTGGGTGGGGTTCGACGTCGAGCTCGCGCAACACCTGGGGCAGACCCTGGGGGTCGAGGTCGAGTTCCGCGGGCTGAAGGCCGAGGACATTCCCCAGGCGCTGACGTCGGGGGAGGTCGACCTGGCCCTGGCTGGGCTGACCCGGACCGTGTTCCGCGCGGCGCAGGTCAACTTCACCGAGCCCTACCTGATCGTCTCGCAGGGGGCGCTCGTCGAGCGCAGGTTGGCCGAAGGCAGCCGGGGCACCGACGAAGAGCGGCGGCGGAACTCGGTCGAGAGCTACTTCGACCTCGCCGAGATCGGCGGCCTGCGGATCGGCGTGCTGCGCAACACACGCCCCGAGCGGATCGCCCGCGACAGCTTCCCCGCGGCGACGATCGTGACCTTCGCCGACGGCGACGAGGCCACCGAGGCGCTGATCAGCGGCCAGGTCAACGCCCTGGTCCACGACGCGCCCTACATTCGCGCCTGGTCGGTGATCAACCCCAGCCAGGCCGGGCGCTTCACCCCCTTGCTCGAGCCGGTGACCCAGGAGCCGATCTCGATCGCGCTGCGCAAGGGCGACCTCGAGTTCCTCCGCTTCCTCGACGCCTACGTGGGTGAGGTGCGCATCGACGGGACCGTCGATCGCCTCTACCGCAAGCACTTCGTCGACGCCGCCTGGCTGGACGACGCCGACCTCAAGGGTGACGAATGAGCCGCCTGTCCGCGCTGTTCTGCGCCGCGCTGTTCTGCGCCGCGACCGCCGTGGCCGAGGACGAGGGGCTCGACTACTCCGCCAGCGGCTCCCTCCGTGTGCGCGGGTTCTACCTCAGCAGCGACACCCTCGACCGCGACCTCGACCCCACCACCCGGCTCGCGCTGCAGCTGGCCAACGACGACGACATCGACGCGACCCAGACCTACCTCGACACCCGCCTGCGTCTGCAGCTGCGCGTGACCGCCTACGAGGAGGTCTCGGCGCACCTCGCGATCGAGGTCGGCGACCTGACCTTCGGTGTGGCCAATCAGGGCGGCGCGCTGGGCACCGACGGGATCGTGTTCGAGAACAAGAACCTCTACCTCGAGTGGCACCCCACCCGCTACAGCTTCAGCGTGCGCGCGGGGCTCTACGCGCGGGAGAGCGATCCCTATGGCCTCGTGCTCTCGGACGACGTGGCCGGGATCCACGGCGAGGTCGAGCTGCTGGGCACGGGCACCCAGGTCTACGCCGACTTCATCAAGGCGGTGGAGAACTCCCGGGTCGACCTCGACGCCGACGGGATCCCCGACAACGACTTCAACGACCGCACGATCTTCCTCTGGGGCCTGCGCAGCCGGCCGCTGAGCGTGCTCGACCTCGAGGCCTTCGGGATCGCCGACGTCGACGACACCCGCGACACCCCGGACCCGGCGAACATCGAGCGCGACGTCTACTGGGGTGGGGTGAGCGCGGCGGTGCGCGTCGGCCCCGCCCGCTTGAGCAGCACCGGGATCTACGCCTCGGGCAAGCTGACGGAGACCGGGAACCCCGGCGTGCACATTCGGGGGTTCGCGGTGGACAACCGGCTGACCCTCTCGCTGCCCTTCGTGACCGTGGAGGGGATCTTCGCCTGGGCCAGCGGGACCGACCCCGATCGGCGGACCACCGACACCGGGTTCCCCACCATCGCCCCCTTCTACGGGGCCTCGTCCATCGTCTACTCCAACTTCGGCGGGCTGAACGTCACCGGCTCCAACCTGGCGGGCACGGCGCACACCACCCTCAAGCTGCGCGCGTCGCCCATGGACGGCCTCGACGTGGAGGCCGTCTTCCTCTGGGCCTGGTACACCGCCGACCACGACGTGAGCCAGAACGTGAACGAGTTCGACGACGACGCCCGCGACCTGGGCTTCGAAGCCGACCTCAACCTCAGCTACGAGATCGCGCCGGGCTTCACGACCTTCGCCCGGGGGAGCATTTTCATTCCGCGCAAGGGCTACAAGGTCCGCCGGGACACCTCGGACAGCGGCCCCCTGAGCATGCTCATCGTGGGCGCGCAGCTCGCGTTTTGAGCGAGGGGGCCGCTGCGGCGTCCGGGCCCTCGGCGTAAGGCACGCGCACAGAGAAGGTTGCGCCGGGCTGGGGCGCGAGTGTCCCGCTGCACCCACACTGCTATCCTCCTGTAGGAGCCTTGGTTGTCGAATCCCATGGACGTTGCGCTCGTCCGCCTGGCCGTGTCGCGGGGGTTGCTCTCCCCCAGCGACGGACAGCGGATGGAGACCTTGCACCAGCAGGGGCAGGGGTCTGCCCTGCAGCTCCTCGGCGCCCGCGGCCTGGAGCTGGGCGATCTGCAGCGGTCCTTTGGCAGCGCGACCTTTGGCTGCACCGCCTGCGGCTTCAGCTGTCCCGCCGGCCAGCTCTCGACGTTGCCGCCGGACCTCCGCTGCCCCAAGTGCGGCCAGACCGCGCTCGCCCCGGGCCGCTCGGCGAGCGGGCGGGTCGGCGGCAACGGAGGCTCGAGCTACGTGCGCCCCACCGGCGCCTACAGCGCAGCGAGGACCAGCGGGACCGTTCGCCCCGGCAGCGGGCGCGCCGGGAGCGCGCCGGGCTACCCGGCGCCCTCGAGCGCGGGCTACGGATCGTCGCGCGGCGCGGGCTACGGGTCGTCGCCCAGCGGGGGCTACCCGGCGCCCAGCGGGGGCTACCCGGCGCCCAGCGGGGGCTACCCGGCGCCTTCGAGCGCGGGCTACGGCTCGAGCGGCGGCCAGGTGGAGAACTCCCACATGCCCCGCCAGGGCAAGATCGGGCCGGGCTCGACCATCGGGGGCTACCACCTGGGCCAGGAGCTCGGGCGCGGCGCCTGCGGCGTGGTGTTCCTCGGGCGACGGCCGGGGCTGAGCCGTGAGTTCGCGATCAAGATCCTGCGCCAGGACATGCTCGGGAACGAGGAGGCCGTCGCGCGCTTCTACCGCGAGGCCGACCTCGCGAGCAAGCTCTCCGACCCTGGGGTGGTGGGGTGCTTCGACGTGGGCCAGGACGGCGTGCACTGCTACTACGCCATGGACTACTGCCCGGGCGAGACCCTCAAGCAGCGGATCCGCTCGCAGCCCTACAGCGTGGAGAAGGCCGTCGAGCTCGCTCAGGAGCTGGCGCGGATCCAGGGCGTGGCGCACGCGAAGGGGGTCATGCACCGGGACTTCAAGCCGTCGAACATCATCCTCTCCGAGGACACCGGGCGCCCGCGGGTCACCGACTTCGGCCTCGCCCGCGACACCTCGGCCACGGGGCAGTCGCTCAGCCGCACCGGCGACTTGATCGGGACCCCGATCTACATGTCGCCCGAGCAGCTCCTCGGCGAGCGGGCCGACGTGCGGGCCGACGTCTATGCGCTGGGGGTGATCCTCTACGAAATGCTCTGCGGGAAGCGCCCCTTCGACGCGCCGACCACCGTCGAGCTGGCGAGCATGGTCCTCGACGGAAACCCGCCACCGCCGCGCTCGATCAACCCGTCCCTCGACCCCGAGCTCGAGGCGATCGTGCTCAAGGCGCTGGCCAAGGATCGCAACGACCGCTACCCCAACGGCGCCGCCCTCGAGAGCGCGCTGATCGAGTACCGCAAGCAGTCCATGGCGCCCGCCCCCACGCGGCGCAAGCGCGTCTCGGAGCGCCTGCCCACGCCGGGCTCGGGGCGCCCGAAGCTCCCGCTGCTGGCGGCCGCGGGCGGAGCGCTGCTCGTGCTCGCGATCGGCGCGCTGCTGTTCACGTCCTACCAGGCCGAGCAGGAGCGCCTGGCGCGGGAGCGTGAGCTGGAGAAGGCCCTGGTCGCGGCCCACACCGACGTGGAGTCCCGGGACTGGGAGGCCGTCCCCGGGCACCTGCAGCGGGCCTTCGAGCTCGCCGACGCCCTCGAGCGCCCGGACGCCGTCCGTGAGCCCCTGAGGGAGGCCGGGCACGCGTTCATCGAGGCCCTCGACGTGGGCTCCACCCGCGACATCAGCGGGGCCGAGTCGCAGCTGGCGACCCTCGAGACCTGGCCGGGGTTCGACCGCGCCCCAATGCTCGAGGACGAGCTGGAGGCCGCTCGCCGACTGCTGGGCCTGCGCTCGAGCCTCGCTGGGCTCGCCCGTGAGGCGTCTCAGAACCGCGCTTACGCGGACCTCGACGAGGACTTCGTCTTGCTCGAGGCCGAGGTCGACCCCGAGTTCAAGCCCTACGTCGAGCTGGCCCGGATCGAAATGGCCCTCCGCCGTTGCCAGCTCTTCGCCGCGGAGGAGCGGGCCAGCAAGCTCTTGCGCGCGCTGCGGCTGCCCCCGGAGGTCGAGCGCGCCGCGCGGCTGTGCCACGTGATCAGCCTGGTGTGGTTGCAGCGCCACGACCAGGTCGAGGTGCACGCCGACGCCCTGATCGCGCGCTGGCCGGCTCAGCCCGAGGGCAAGCTCGCTGAGTGCTTGCTGCGCTTCAGCTCTGGAGACGTGCAGTCCGCCCAGGAGCGGGTGCGGCTCGTGGTCGACGAGCACCCGGATTGGTTGCCCGCCAAGATCTACGGTGCTGTGCTCGTCTACTACTCCGACTCCGGCGGGTCGGCCACCGAGTGGCTGAGCGTGGTCGAAGAGGCGCAGCCCGACAACACCTTCATGCACTTTGCTTCAGCCCTGGCGGGCCTCCAGGAGCGGAACATGGCGGGGGTCGAGGAGCACTTCAACCTGGCGGTCAAGGAGGCCAACCCACCGCTGCTCGAGCTGATGCTCGCGGCCGCGTCGGTCAACATGTGGACGAGCGCGGACCCCCAGCAGATCGAGGCCCAGCTGCGAGACGCGGAGCGTGTCTACCCGACGAGCGCGCAACCTGGGTTTCTCCGCGGCACGCTCACGATCATGCAATCGTTGAGGGGGCTGAGAACCGAGATGCGCGTGAACGAGGAGCTGGTCGAGGCTGGCGCGGCCATGCTGCGGCAGTGCAAGGAGGACTCGGCTCGCGACTACGCGCTCTCCATGGCCCGCGTTCCGGAGCGGTTCCGTGACCCGATCGAGGACATCGTCCAGGCCCCCGAAGGCGAGGCCTCCAAGGAGGTAATGAAGATCGTGCGCAGCATGATGTTCGGCGGCGGCGGCGGGAACGGGGGAAATCGCCGCCGCAGGCGTTGAGCGTGCGCGAGGTCGGCCCCTACCGGATCCGCTCCGAGATCGCCCGCGGGGGCATGGGGGTCGTGAGCCTCGCCGAGGCACCCGGCGGTGAGCGGGTCGCGCTCAAGGAGCTGGTGGGCCTGCACAGCCACGACCCCATGGCGCACCGGCGCTTCCGCGCCGAAGTCGCGGCCCTGCGACGGCTGAGGCATCCCCACGTGGTCCCGATCCTGGACGCCGGCGAGGAGGGCGGCGTGCCCTGGCTCGCGCTGGAGTTCGTCGAAGGCGGGAGCCTCGCGGATCGCCTCCGAGCCGGGCCGCTCCCCGTGGACCAGGCGATCGGGATCACGCGGCAGCTCGCCCGGGCGCTGGACTACGTGCACCAGCGGGGGGTCCTGCACCGCGACCTCAAGCCGGCCAACGTGCTCCTCCGCGGGAAAGACGCCTTGCTCACGGACTTCGGCCTGGCTCGCGTCTACGGGAGCGGGCTCTCCCGAATCACCCACACCGGGATCTTCCTCGGGACGCCCGGGTTCTGGCCCCCCGAGCAGGCACGCGGGCAGCAGGACGAGGTGGGAGCGGCCTCCGACCTCTACGGGTTGGGCGGGGTCCTCTTCGCCTGCCTCACGGCGCAGCCGCCCGTGCAAGGCAGCACCCTGCAGGATTGCCTCAACTCGGGGCTGTTCGCGCGCATGCGACCCCCCAGCGAGCTGCGGCCCGAGGTCCCGGGTTGGCTCGACCGGGTGTGCATGGCCTGCCTGGCGCTCGAGCCCGCTGACCGGCCGGAGTCGGCCGCGGCCGTGCTGGCCGAGCTCGACTCCGCCGGGGTGGCCGCCGCGTCGCCTCAGGCTTCGCGCGGGGCGGGGCGATGGGTGGCCGCGGTCGGGGTCGCGGTCGCGGCGGGGCTGATCGGGCTGGCGGTGTGGTCCGGCCGCGGGGACTCCGCCGCGCAGCGCTTCGCGCTGGAGCGATTCCACGCAGAGCTGCGCGGCGGGCACTATGAGCTGGCGGGCAGCTACCTCGCCGACGCCGCGGCGCTGGGGGACGACGGCCCCTTGCTCGAGGCCCTGGAGCGAGAGGCGGCGGGGGTGATCGCCGGCCTCGAGGTCGGGACCGCCGCCGACCTCGACGCCGTGGCCTCCGAGTTGGCCGCGATCGGGTCCTGGCCGGGAGCGGAGCGCTCGGAGGCGTTGCGGGCGGGGCTCGACGACGCGCGGGCCCTGATCGAGCTGCGGCGCGCCCTGGCGGCGGTCGCCCAGCGCGCCTGCGAAGAGGTGGACTACGCCAGCCTGGACGCTCGGTTGGGGGACCTGGAGGCTGAGGCACGCTCGGGGCATGAACCGTACGTGCTCCTGGCGCGGGTCCAGCTCGCTCTGCGCCGCTGCCAGCTGCGCAAGGCGGAGCAGCGGCTGGGCGCGCTCCTCGCCACCGTCGAGGGCGTCCCCGCGCTCGAGCCGCCCGCGCGCCTGGCCGCCGTGCACTGCGCGCTCTGGCAGGAGCGAGCGCAGGACGCTCAGCGTGAGGCGCGGGCTCTGCTCGCGCGCTTCCCCGCCTCGCGGGAGGCCAAGCTGGCCCGCGCCCTGCTCGCCTACAGCCAGGGTCGGGTGGAGGACGCGCGCGAGTTGGCCGGGGTCGCGGTGCAGGCCGCCCCGGATTGGCTGGAGGGGAAGGTGTTCGGGGCGCTGCTGACCTTCTACTCGACCGACGACCCAGGCCATGGCCGCACCTGGCTGGCCCAGGCGCGGCTCGCGCAGCCCGACGACCGCTTCGTGCGCCTGGCCGCGGGCCTCGCCGCCCGCAGGCGACTGGTGACCAGCCCCGACTCCGTCGCGGCGTTCCGCGCCAGCGCCGAAGACGCGGACCCGCCGCTGCTCGACGCGCTGCTGCTGGTCGCCTCGGCCAGGACCTACGTCGTAGGCGCCGAGCAGGAGGTGGACGACGCGCTCGCGCGCGCGGAGGCCTGCTACCCCGGGAACCCGCGCGTCTCCTACGCGCGCGGGCAGTTCATGCTAATGGTCGGGGTGCGTTGGCTCGGCCAGCGACGCGCGCAGGGGAACGAGCTCTGCGAGACCGGGGTGCAGCTCTTGCGCGACTGCCAGGCCGAGCACCCCGCCGACTTCGCCCGCTGCACGGCGCTCCAGCCGGCGGAGCTGCGGGAGAGCACGCCCGTGGTGCTCGCCGCGCCCCGCGGGCAGGCGGCGCGCACGATCATGCAGATCCTGAGCAAGCGGGCGAACCCCATGGGGATTCCGCGCTAGCGCTCGGCCTGCTCCAGCCACGCGAGGACCTGCTCCGGGGTCGCGAGGCCAGTGAGGGGCGGCAGGTCCGCGCCGGGGGCGAGCAGGGTCGGCGTGCCCTCCAACTCCACGGCGCTCAGCGAGGGGTCGCCGGGCTCTACCAGGCTGACCCCCCGGGTCTCGGCCAGGCGCGCCAGCACCCGCGGGTCGCCGAGGGTGTCGACGAGCATGGCCTCGCAGAACGGGCAGCCCTCCTTGACCACCAGCAGCAGCCGAGGGCCGCGCTCGCCGCCGGCGGCGAGGACGCTCGCGCGGCGCGTCGCGTCGTCCTCAGCGATCCCCGCCCCGTGGAGCCAGGCCAGGGGCAGGCACACGGCCAGGGTCAGCGCGAAGCCCGCCGCGGCGGTCCGGGGCGATTGGCGACGCTCGCGCCAGGCCACGGCGACCGCCGCCGCCGCCGCCCCGCAGGCGCTGAGCGCGATCCCCAGGCAGAAGGGGCAGAGCGCGCCGACCGCGGCCGCGGACCAGGCCTGCACCGCGAGGGCGAATCCAGCGCCGACGGCGAGGACCGTCGGGCCCCAGCGGGCGAGGGGCGCGCTCAGCGGACGCAGCGCCGCGAGCTGAGCGAAGGCCAGGCTGGTCACCCCGCCGGCCACCGCGAGCTGAGCCAGGGAGAGCGGGCCCAGCTGGCCGAGGCGGGGGCGCAGGAGGGCCGCGCAGGAGAAGCCGCTGCCCGAGAGCGGGCAGCTGCGCTGCCCGCCGAGGACCACCACCCAGGCCGCGAGGCCGACCTCGAGCAGCGCACAGGCTGCGAGCAGGACCACCCCCACCCAGGGCTTGCGAGGCGGGGGATCGGATACACTCGAATGCACGGCCGGCCCCTGACGTCGTCGGCTCGAGACCCTCACGAGGAGGTTTCATGGTAGCGCGCTGCGTGCGGATCGGCCTGTTTGCCCTGCTGGTGACGCTGACGGGGTGCCTCGAATACACCGAGGAGCTCACCCTCAAGCCCGACGGGAGCGGCACGCTCTCGTTGGACTTCACCATCGACCTCAGCTACCTGGAGGACGTCTCCAAG
>Ga0070726_10000613_pt1 | contig 42480 bp, 35 predicted proteins | sample tdAd471_FD_67275 | JGI IMG/M metagenome (GOLD analysis project Ga0070726, IMG submission 67275) | Marine sediment microbial communities from the Atlantic coast under amendment with organic carbon and nitrate - tdAd47.1 | ecosystem: Environmental > Aquatic > Marine > Coastal > Sediment | place...
TCGTCTGGGTTGTCACAGACTCGTCGCCGATATCCCGTATCGCCTCGCTCGCTGCTCCTACCATCCGACGCTCCCGGCGCTCCCAACGCCGCCCACGACAGTTCTTCAACACCCTGCTAGTGCTTACGGACGCTCTCAATCCACTCGTAGTAGCCTTCCGCGTCGGTGGGCAAGATCTGCGACGTCGTCTCGCGCCAATCGTCGATTGACGGAGCGCCGATGCGGTCGAAGTACGCCTGTAGCCGCTTCTTGAGCGCGAGGCGTCGCTCCCGATATTGAGGCTTGCCGATCCGGTTGATCTCCTCGCCCGGGTCCGCTTCCAGATCAAAGAGCTCGTCCCCCCATCCGTCACCGCGCTCCACGTACTTCAAGTTCTCCGTCCGAATCCCGCGAACGTATCCAAACTCGAAGAACAGTTCGGTCCGCCATGGGGGCGACTCACCGCCAAGGAACGCGGCGTAGGATTCACCGACGCGCGCCGGATCGGGTTTGGCTTCGACGCCCAAATAGTCGAGCAGCGATGGGAAGAAATCGTAGCTCGACACCATCGCCGACGTCTCCCCGGCGTCGATTCGGCCCGGCCAGTGCCAGATCAGGGGAACCTGGATCGACTCCTCGTAGAGGTTGAACGGGATGGTGCCGTTGCCTTTGCCCCAGAACCCATGGTGTCCGCAGTTGTAGCCCTGATCGGCGCTGAAGATCACGATCGTGTCGTCACGCAGCCCCATCTCCTCCAACTTGTCGAGCACTTTTCCCACCTGCCGATCGACGCTAGTCACTAGCGCGGCAAATCCAATCTTGGACTCTCGATTGCGGAGATGAACGCTGTGCCTGCCTCGACGCTGTGGGTGATCGGGCGGCTCGGGAAAACAGGCGAAATCCGATTCCGCGTAGTGTGCGCGATCCTCCTCCGGCTGGTAGTCGAACGGGTCGTGCGGCGCGAAGAAGGGTACGGTCAAGCAGAACGGCCCGTCGGCCCCATGCTCGTCGATGAAGTGCACCGCCTCATCGCCCACAAAGTCCGTCTTATATCCGGTGTCGAGATGCTCTTCGCCGTTGCGATAGAACGGTACGTCTTTGTACGGTCCTGACCCTCTGGGTGCAGTCGACCAGTAGGTGAATCCCGACTGCGATTCCGTGTCTCCGCCGAGGTGCCACTTGCCGACCAGCCCACAGTGATAGCCGGCATCGGTCAGCTCGTCGGCGTAGGTGCGATGTCCATCCAGAAATCGCTTGCTCTGCGGTCCGTGGCTGTCTTCGCCCATCAAAAAGTCCTGGACGCCGTGATGGGTCGGCAACTTCCCCGTGTAGTACGTTGCGCGTGAAGGCGAGCAAACCGGGGTGGCTGCGAAGGCGCGCGTAAATCGCAGCCCGTCCGACGCCAGCCGGTCAATGTTCGGCGTGTGGAAGTCCGAACAGGCGTGGCCCAACGCCCAGGCGCCGTGATCGTCGGTCATGAAGAAGACGACGTTCGGCTTCTTTCGCGTTTGCGCGGGCAGGGAAGCCGCCGCGCCGAGTCCGGCTAAGAACGCTCTGCGAGTCCACATCCGCGCCATCGTAGCACCCGATGAAACGGGCGCCCGACTTGACCCGTCTACGTCCACAAAGCTAGGTTCAAACTGAATGTCTCTTCGACCCCTCGTCCTCCTTACCCTCTCCACCGTCTTGGCACTTCCGCTTTCCGCGCAACTGGCGCTGCCGGGAGATCAGATTTTCGGCCAAGGATTCGGCGGCATTGAGGGGGAGGCTGAGGGCAACGATCGCTTCGGCGGGGACGTTGCAGTTGGTGACTTCAACGGCGACGGCATCGGCGACTTGGCCGTCGGCGTCACGGGTGAGGACGGCGCCGAGGGCGTCGTCCAAGTCATCTACGGCGCCGAAACCGGCCTTGTGTCGCAAGGCAATCAAACGTGGAAACAAGGCGAGGACGGCCTGCTCGACGACAGCGAGAACAACGATCAATTCGGCTTCTCGGTCGCGGCCGGGAACTTTAACGCCGACGCCTACGACGACTTGGCGATCGGCGTACCCGGCGAGGACTCCGGACGCGGGTCGCTTCGCATTCTCTACGGCTCCGCCAACGGGCTTACCGGCACGGGCAATCAGCGCTGGGAGCAAGGCGACGACGGCATCCGGGGTGACCGGGATCAAGGCGGCTTCTTCGGCAACGACGTCGCAACGGGCGACTTCAACGGCGACGGTTTCGACGATGTACTCGTCGGCTCTCCAGGAACCTCGAACGCGGGCGGTATCGCCAATGTCATCTTCGGCAGCGCCGGTGGTCTGACGTCAGGCGGCAATCAACGCTGGCGCCAGAGTTCAGACGGGATCTCCGGCAGCCGCGAAAACAACGATCTCTTCGGATTTGCAGTCGCCGTCGGCGACTTCAACGGCGACACATTCGACGACGCCGCCATCGGAGTGCCCGGCGAGGACGGCGCAGAGGGACGCGTCGACGTTCTCTACGGCTCAGGCGGCGGGGGACTGCTTGGTAATAGCCACGAGGCCTTCACCCAGAACTCCGCGTTCGGCGGCGGGAACTCGGAAAACAACGACACTTTCGGCATCGTCCTGACATCCGGGGACTTCAACGGCGACGGCTTCGAGGACCTTGCCGTGTCTGCGCTCGGCGAGAACAACGGTCGCGGCGACGTCACGATCCTGTACGGCACGCCCAGCGGCCTGCAGAACGCCAATGCCCAGCAGCTCCGGCAAGGTCAGAACGGGGTCGAGGGCGGAGAGGAGGAAGCGGGCGACCGTTTTGGAAGCTCTCTCGCTTCCGGCGACTTCAACCTGGACGGCTTCTTGGACCTCATCATCGGAGTCCGTGGAGAAGACGGAAACATCGGCCTAGCCCAGGTCTTCTACGGCTCTGGATCCGGCATCTTGGTGGATGAGACCCAGCAGATCTTCGCACAGGGCCTGGACGGTCTAGGCGGCGACGGCGAGCAGGCGGAGAGTCGGGACGACTTCGGCTTTGCGGCGGCCGCCGGGGACGTGGGCGGCGACTTCGCGGACGAAGCGATCATCGCCGCTCCGGGCGAGGACAATGACCGCGGAGTCGTTCACGTCATCTTCGGCAATGAGTCGGTTCCCGCCCCCGGCATCACCGCTGCTGTCGGAGCCGGCCTGAGCCTGCCTCTGGTCGAAGCCGGGTCCTACAACTCCTTGATGACCCTGTTTGGCCTCAACTTCGCCGACGAAGGATTCACCCGCGTGCTCACGGGCGCCGATCTCGTCGACGGTCGCGTGCCGACTCAACTGGGCGAATGGTGCGTCGAAGTCAACGGGCAACGTTCTCCGCTGTTCGGCATCTTCGGACAGGCCTCTCAGGACCAGATCAACCTTCAAGTCAACATCAGTCCCGGCACGACGAGGCTCAGCTTCGTCGTCGTCCGCGGTTGCGGCACGCCTAACGAGCGCCGGTCGGACCCGTTTGAGATCGACGGTCGCCGAGCGACGCCGGAGTTCTTCTTCTTCCAACTCAACCAGTCGGGCGTTGATCCGATTGCGGCGGTCGACGCGGTTTCCGGACAACTGATCGGCGAACCCGGCCTGATCCCCGGCGGATCGTTCCGCCCCGCGCGCGAAGGCGACGCGATTACGCTGTTTATGACCGGCCTCGCTGAAACGACTCCGTTGTTCGCGTCGGGCGAACTGCCGGTCGGAGCCGCCGAGACCGTCTTCCGTGTTCGCGTCCTGGTCGGCGGCGTGGAGATTATCCCGCTCTATGCCGGCGTCTCGCCCGGTTTTGCCGGACTCTACCAGGTCAACATCATCCTTCCGGAGAATCTCCCTGCCGGGGACCTCGCCGTGACCGTGATCGTCGAGAGTCCTGACGGCGAAATCAGTACGCCGGTCGGCGGCTTCATCACCGTCGAGTAGAGTCTCGGCTACGCTGTCGCCAGACCTCGCGGCAGATCGCCTGCGTGCAACCGTGCCGCAGCCGTGAGGCTACGTTGTTGAGGGCCGTGAAGCACGTTCACCCGGGACTTCGAATGAGGAGCGCGTCGCTGATCAACGCGAAGGCGCCCTCCCCTCAAACCAAGCCTTCACGGCGGGACCCAGCGGCTCCCCGCGCAGCCGATCGACGTCCTCGGGGAGGTCCACATCCCACCAGCGCGGCAGCAGGCGGACGTGATAGCCTGCGCGCTCGAAGGCTATCACCGTCTCGTCCAATGTCGTCTCCTCCGACCAGCGGACGCCCTCAAACATCGCCGCCCTCGGGCCCCGGCAACCCACCAAGTAGTAGCCGCCGTCCTCCGTCGGACCCAGTACGGCGTCGTCCTCCGATTCGAGCAGCGCAAGAGCTTGCTGCAAGTAATCGACGGGAAGACTCGGCGAGTCGCTTCCAATGATCACCGCACGCTCGAACCCCTCGGCATGCAGGTCATCTAACGCCCCGTGCATCCGCACGCCGAGGTCGCCCGGTCTCTGGATTCTGCAGCGGTCGCGCCCTGCGAGCGCCGACCAATCATCCCATTCCCGGTCCGCAAACAGTCGTCGCTCCACGCCTTCCATCTCGCCGAGCTTCCGCCACGAGTCGCGCACGCAAGCCGTGTGGAAATCCGCCGCCTCCTCCGGCGACAGCCTGGTGGTCAGCCGCGTCTTTACGCGACCTGGCTCGGCGGCTTTGGCAAATAGGGCTATGGCCTGGCGCATGGGTCAGTTCCGCAAATAGTCGCCGTACTCCCAGGACTCCGGCCGCACATATTCACCGTCCTTGAACGAAGCGTCGACCTCCGCCTTGAGGCGCAGGACATTGGCGGGATCGAGGAACGGGTCGCCCGTCTCTATCCGCCAAGCTTCAAGGGCCTTCTGCAGGCGCTCTAGGTCGGCGCCGTGCGCGTCGTCCCCCGCTAGGTTCTTGAACTCGTAGGGATCGGCCTGCAGGTCATACAACTCAAACTCAGGCGGTTGCCGCATCTGCTCATATGCCAGGCGAATCTCCGCAGCCTCCGCCGTCAGCGCCGACCGAAACGCATCGCCGCCAAAGAATCGATCGACGGTGAAGTCCGCGCCGGGATTCACCTCGTCCGGCATCAGGTTGCGAATCAGCTTGAAGCGCTCGTCGCGGACCGTCCGCTGCGGATAGTAGTTGTGATTCGAATGCACGTGAAATTCGGTGAACAAGTACCGTCGCCACTCCTCCGGCTTTGCCTCTAGGAGTTCGACCAAGGAGCGCCCGGCAAGCCTATCCGGAGGCTCGACGCCGGCCGCCTCCAGCAAAGTCGGCAGTAGATCCACAAGAGAGACCAGCTCGCGACGCACCGCCCCAACTTCCGCGTGCCTAGGCCAACGGATGATCAGCGGTACGCGCACGCCGCCCTCGTAGGACGTTCGCTTGCCGCGCAGCAGATCAGCCCCGTGATCACCCAAGTAGATCACCAACGTCCTCTCCGCTCTTCCGGATTCATCCAACTCTCGCAGCAGGTGACCGACCAACGCGTCCAGGCGTCCGATCGAGTTGTAGTAGTCCGCGGCCTGCGTCCTGGTTTCCGGCGTGTCGACGCCCATGTACGGCGGCGTCCGGACTTGTTCCGGCTCCAGCGGCTCTTCGGGCAGCCCGTCGACTTGGCGCAAGAACGGGCGGTGCGCGTCCGGATAGTTGACTGAAAGAAAGAACGGCCCCTCGTCGAGTTCGATGAACCGGCGCGCCTCGGCCGCATAATCATCCAGATTCTCGCGTTTGAAATTGGAACCTTGGATCGCCCGAAAATCAAACGGAAACGCCTCTTCCGGATTGACGTGGAGCTTCCCGATCATTCCCGTGCGGTACCCGGCGCTCTTCAACAGCGAAGCCATGTTCGGCGTCGCGTCGTCAAACATCCGATAACGCCACGTAGCCAATCCGATCTGCCCGTTCTGGTGCGGATAGAGCCCGGTTAAGAAGGCCGCACGCGACGGACTACAGCCGGCTTGCGCCACATAGGCGCGATCGAAGAGGACGCCCTCAGCCGCCAACTGGTCGAGATGTGGAGTGCGCGCGTACGGATCTCCATACACGCCTAATTCGGGACCATTGTCCTCGGAAACGATCAGCAGGACATTGGGAGGGGCGTTTGAATCAGGCGTCGCGCAAGCCAGAAGAGTCAGCGCGAGGGCGCTAACCCAGGTGGTAGCGGCCCTGCTCTTCATCCCAAAACGCCGCTTTCTGGTTGCGATAAGACATCGTTGCCAGGTGGCCCGTGACGGCCGCCTGATGGCCGACGATCGCCGGGCAATTCAGTTCCTCGTTGCCCAAGACGGCGTCCACAAAGTTGCGGATATGCTCGTTCGTGGGATTGCCCTGGCCAAAGTCCTTCTTCGCGTTGAAGGCCATCTCCGGCGCCGGCTTCTGGCCCGCGGCCACCAGTCTGGGATCCTCGCCGTAGACCTCAAGATCTTTCAGGTTTCTGAGGACCATCGTTCCGTTTCGGCCCAACAGCTCCTCGGCGTACCCAAATCCGGCGTTCGCAAACGAGACCGAGTAGTTCAGGTGGAAATTCTCGGGATACTCGAATCCGGCCGTGATGGTGTCCGGCACCTCGCGTCCGTCCTGCCAGGCATGCACTCCGCCCGAGCACATCACGGAGTTGCAGTAGGTCCGCCCGGTGATCATGTGGATGGCGTCCGTTTGGTGGACCAGCAAGTCGGTTGAGATGCCGCCGGAGTAGTCCCAGAACAGCCGCCACTGGAAGTAGCGCTCTTTGTCGAACGGCGTCTCTGGCGCGTCGCCCAAGAACTTTTGATAGTCCGCGTTCTCCGGCGTCGCATCGGCGGGAATCTCATAGCGCCAGGCCGGAGCCCCGCCGTTCTGCCGGTTGCGATACCAATAGGCCCGGGCGTAAACCACGTCGCCCAGTACTCCTGATTCGTAGATCTCTTTCGCCTTCTGATAGACCTTCGCGCTGCGTCGCTGCGTACCCACTTGGAACTTCTTGCCGGACGCCTCCACCTCGCGAACGATGTCGAATCCTTCCTCGATCGTGTGCGAAAGCGGCTTTTCGCAGTAGACGTGCTTGCCCGCTCGCAGCGCCGCAATCACCATGTCGCGATGCAAGTGCTCCGGCGTCATGACGACGATGGCGTCGAGATCCTTGTCGCCGAGCATCTTGTAGTAGTCGTCGTAGGTCTCAGGCGCGGGCGAGCCGTCGGAGATGAGCTTGTCCTTCGTCGCATTCAGGCGCGTCGTGTAGGTGTCGCAGATCGCCTTGATGTGGACGTCCTTGTCGGCCACCTTGACCATCGTGTGGATGTGTTTACCGCCTCGGGCTCCGAGTCCGACCCATCCGACGCGGATCTTGCTCCCCATCGATTGAGCGCTTAGAAATGCGGGAGCGGCCACCGCCGATGCGGAGGCCAGGAGGGTGCGGCGAGAGACTGAATTGGACATGGCTTTTCGACCTGTGAGCATAGCAAACCAGCGACCTGAGGACGGTGGTTTCCCGCGCCTATTGAGCCGGCCGCAAGTAGAAGATCGCCACTCGATGGTCCTCAAACGCCGGCGGACCGTTGTGCTCCTCGAGTTGTCTCCTCAGATCCGCAATCGTCTCGTCCGCGAAACCGCCCGACCGCCTGGCGAACTTGATGTCCAGCAGGTTGCCTCCCTCCACCTTCGCGAGGTCCTCGGTCTTGCGGGAGTTCGCTTTGTACTTGTGCAGCACGACCGTGTCGAACCCAAGTTGGATGAGGCGTCTGAAGTCGAGCGGTTCTTCAAACTTTGATTTCCCTTGCAGCGTCGCCAGCGCCGGTTCCGCGTCGATCTGAGCTTGCGTGTCCGGCGTCATCATGGAAAGGTATCCGCCGCCGATCGGCCGCCCGTGTACCGTTTGGGCCATCATGTTTTGCACCGAACTGCTCCGCAGGTGGAATGGAAGATCCAGGACGCCGCCAATGCGCATAATCGGGTCGTCCACCATCTGTTGGTACGACGGTGGAATGACCACCTCGCGAGTCGGAAACGGCATCCAAAGGTACTCGAAGAAGATCAATCCGCCGACGAGTAAGAACCGCCGGTCGGTCTGGCTCTGCAGCTTCGTCCAGCCCAATCCAGCCAAAACCGCGAGCCCCAGCGAGGTCAAGATCAGGAAGCGGTTGGCTACGTTCAATACGCTCAGCAGCGGTAGGTTCCTCGTGATTTCGTAGGGCAGGGGAAGCCCTTCAACCAGCTCTCCGTTCCACCACGTCGGCGAACCCAGCGCGAGGACGAAGGTCGCCAGCGTGAACCCGATCCAGAACAGGGAACCCGTTGCTCTTCGCTTCACGGCAAGCCAGGTCATCAATAGGACGGTGAAGCCAAGGAAACAGATAAACCCGGAGGCGCGATAGGCCCGGTCGAGATACTTGCCGTAGACGAGCGACCCGAAGACCGGGTGGTCCGGTTGCGGCAGAAATAGATACAGGCTGTCGATCCCCCGATTCACTCGCTCCTTCTGGTAATACTCCGCCCCTGAAGCCATCTCGGTGACCAGCGGACCGACAGCCGGCCAGAGCAGAATGCCTGCCGTCACCGCCGCCACGGCCAGCAGCCAGGCAGTTTCCAGCCTCGGCCGTTCCGGCGTCCGCAAGCGATGTAGCCAGAGCGGCAAGAGCCCCAAGAGCAGGAATAGTCCGAGATGCCAGCTGCAAAGCGCGTTCAAGGCGAACATCAGCCCTAAGCCCAGCGCGTTGCGGACGCCCCCCGCTTTAGCGACCCGAGTGAAGTAGTACGCCGCCCAAGGCAGAAACTGAGTCGAGGTCAGGTTGAGGTGCTCAATCGTCTGTTCCACATGTTGCGGAAAGAACGCAAACACGATCCCGCCAAGGACCCCTGCGCGCGGATCGCCTGTGATCTCCCGGACGAAGAGATACGCTCCGTAGCTTGAAAGCGAAAGACCTAACAGCGTGCAGAAGTTGTACGCCGCCGTCTCGCCCAACCAATAGTTGATCGGCATGGAGACGATCATGTTGAACGACGAGTGGGTGTAGAAAATGAGGTCGGTCCCGAAGGGATGGAACAGCAGATCGGTCTTGTACGGCGACTGCCCCAGCTCAAGCAACGCCGTCTTCCACCACCAGAAGTTCCAATAATTCTGGAAAACGTCGCCCGACCCGGCAGGCAAGTGGGTCGTCCAGCGGAACGCCAGCGGCGCGGTCAACACAATCGTCAACGAGACAAACAGCGTGAGGACCGTGCGCCGCGAGGAAAACAGCGCCGCCAACCGGGAGTCGGCGGTGCGTTGTGGATTCTCGGCCAAACCTGATGGTACTCAAGCCGGCCCCTCCCAGGTCGGCTATCTGTCTCGGTGGTGTTCCTGCTCGATTTCCAGCTCTCGATCCAGCTCGATCTTCTGGATCAACGCGCCGCTGACTCCTCCTGCGATGCTGCCTGAGACCCGGCCCCCAATCACACCCACCCGGTTGGCGAACGGATCTCCCTCCTCGATCGTGTAGTCCCCTGGCGGAACGAACAACGTCAACGGTTGCTCGCCCCGTTGGATGTTCGTCAGGCGATAGGTCGTCTTGCCGATCCGAGGGTCGTCTCGAGTCGTGAGTACCTCGACGCCCAACTCGGGCGAAAACCACCGCTCGGAGACGACGTTGATGGCGCGCTCATTGCCGATCGCGCCCGCCTCAATCGTGAGCGTGGTCCGCGTACCCGTGGCTTCCACGCCTTCGATCAAGCGGCTTTCGAGTTCCTGTTTGTCGCCGGGCTCAAACATTTTCCGTTCAACCCGTACCGCCTTAGCCACATGGATGGTCCTGTCGCCTTGGACGAACTTCTTTTCAACCCGCTCCACGCGCTTCTCGGGCTCGCGGTCCTCGTGCACGAGTTCGGAGATATGGTCATGCAGATTCGGAGTCGGCATCTTGCGTGCTGTCTTGTCCTCTGGATGAAGCACGTAGTGCGTCCCTTCGACGGGGTCATGGATGAACACGATAGTTTTTGGGGACCGCGCGGTCGACCAAGGGCCGATTCCCTGCAGCGTCTCCTCACGCCGCGTCCGGCCGGCACTGTCTCGATAGATCTTCGTTCGGTTCTCACGCCGGATGCGGTTGCCGTCAGGCAGGCTTTGGGTGGTTTCGGTGACGGCTTCGGCCGAGTAGGGGCTGTCCTTCACCGGCTCGCCCTCAAAGCGAATGTCGGCGGATTGGAGCGTCATCATTGCGGCCGGGGGACCGCCGTCGGAGGTCCAAGAAAAGTCTGCGGGGGGAGCCGATTCGGGGGTTTGCGCCCAGACTGCGGGCGAGGCAAGGGCCAAGATCAGAAACAAGATTCGCATGGTGATTTTTTCCTCAGCTATTGGATGAAGCGGACAGCGCGGGCGATACCGTCGTCGCCCAGGAGTACGTCCGCTTCAACCGGTCCGGAACGACCGCCCATAGGCAGCCCAAAGTAGTCCGGCGCGTCCGCCGGCAACGTAACGCGGACGAGTCGTCCGCTGCGCATCTCCTCAATCGGGCGTACCGGATCGAGGACAAAAAATTCTGTGGTCTGCATCGGAGCCGACTCGACCACGGCGGCGCCCCGCGGCTCTGTTGATTGCGAAAGGAACAGCCCGACCGTCGCCAGAGCGGCCGCAGCCGCCCACAGCCATGGGCGTTTGGTCCGGCGCGCCCGCACGCTGGCCCCCAGGGCCCGCTGGACCTCGGGCGAGGGCCCCAAGTTCCTGTCGGCTTCGGCGGCTTCGGCCAGAAGCTTCTCGATTTCGCTCATCGTTGACCCTCCTGCAGTGCGGGCTCCAACGCCAGTTTTCTCTCCAGCAGACCGCGTCCGCGACTGAGGCGCGATCGTACTGTTCCCACCGGGATCGCGAGTGCGGCGCCGGCCTGCTCGTAACTCATCTCTTCCAAGTCGCAGAGAATGACCACCTCGCGGTAGTTCTGCGGCAGCGCCTGGACTCCCCGTCGCACTGCGTCCAACCTCTCCGTCTCCGAGAGTTCGTCCAGCGGCGTCTCGTCGGTCACTCCCTCTTCCGGCTCCGCCAACACGGGCCCGCTGCGCATCCGTCGTGCGATCTGGTTCCGCGCTGCGCCGAACAGATACGACGAGAGAGCGCCCCGGCGGGGATCAAATCCATCGGATCGCCGGATCAACGTGAGAAAGACTTCCTGCACAATCTCGTCGGCCGCATCCGGAGCTCCGGTCGACCGCAGCGCAAAGCGATAGAGGACCTTGCCGTATCGCGCGAACAAGGCCTCCCACGCGGCTTCATCGCCTGCTCCGGTCCGAGCCACAAGTTGGGCGTCAGACGGATCATTGGAATCGGGAGGCATCAGAGCGCGTTCAATAGGAATTGTCGCTTCGACGCGAAAACGTTCCACAAAGTTTGTATTCAGGAAAATCTTCTGGGGTGAACCACGAACCCTCTTCCGTCCGTAGCCTTCTTTGACGCGCCCAGGGGGATATGGGCGTCCGGGGTCGTTTGAACCGTACTTTCAGTCCGGAGGAACGCCCGTGCAAAACCGTAGCCTGTTCTCTTCGCTAGCGCTTCATGCCGTGGCCGTCGTCGCCGCGGCCCTGCTCCTGTCCAGCCCTGCCGTGCGCGATTGGGCCGGCTCAGTCACTCTCGTATTCCCCGTGAACCCGGACGCCCTGCGCGTCTCGCTTCGCTCCGGCGGCGGAGGGGGCGGAGGACTGGAGGTCCTGCCGCCAAGCCACGGTCGGCCGCCCGTCTTCGAGGTGATCCCCCGTGCCCCGGCGTCGACGCACCAATTTGAGACGCCGCGCCTCGCTGTTCCGCCGGCTCTCCAGGGCGAGCCCCGACTGGTCCCGGTGCGCCTGGACATCGAACTCGGGTCACCGTGGGGCGCCGTCGGGCCTCCCTCGGACGGCCCAGGGAGCGCCTCGGGCATCGGAGGAGGAGACGGCGGAGGCATCGGAGACGACGACGGTCCCGGCCTAGGTCTCGGACAAGGAGGCGGCGTCAGCGGAGTCCACCGACTTGGCCAACCCGGCGTGACCCGCCCGCGGCTGGTCCACCGCGTGGAGCCCGACTACTCCGAGGAAGCCCGCAAGGCGAAATGGCAGGGCCGCGTCGTCTTGAGCATTGAAGTCTGGCCGGACGGTCGGGCCCACAACATACGCATTGTGGAGCCGCTGGGCTTGGGGCTGGATGAACAAGCCGTCAGGGCCGTCCGTCTGTGGCTATTTGAGCCGGGCCGCAAAGACGGGACGGCGGTCAAGGTCCAAGCCCGGGTGGAAGTCAGCTTTCGGCTGCTCTAGCCGAGCCGACGCCCCTTACCACCGCTCTTCGGGACTCGGATTGCCGAGTCTGTGCCGTGCCCGCCGGGACCGCGCTGCCGAATCGCCGCGAGCTACTCGACGGATTCGGGTTCTGCACTCTTTGGCCCGCCGAACTGGGCAAACCAGTCTAGGACTCGCCCGGAGACGTCCATCAGGAACTTCGGCTCGCGGGGGCCGTGGGGCGTCCGCGGATAGACGACCATTTCGGTGGGAATCCCTTTGCGCTCGAGGGCGATGAAGAACGCCCGCCCTTGGTCGAAGGGCACGCGGCGGTCTTGTTGACCGTGGATGACCTGCGTCGGGGTGCTGATGCGGTCCAGACGGTACATTGCGGAGTGCTTCTGGTAGAGCTCGTAGTCTTCCCAAAGTTCCTTGCCGTCCATGTGGGCTACGAGGTAATCGCTAATGTCGCTGCTGTAGACCATGCTCACGAGGTCCGGCAGCCCAGCGCCGACGCTCGCGGCTTGAAACCGGTCCGTCCGAGTGACGACGTAGGAGGTGAGGTAGCCGCCATAGCTCCAGCCCATCACAAAGAGTCGTTCGGGATCGGCGAGACCTTGCTCGACGAGCAGATCCACTCCCGCCATGACGTCTTCGTAATCACCCTGACCCCAGTCAGCGACGTTGGCGTAGCGGAAGTCCTTGCCGTACCCCGAGCTGCCGCGGGGGTTAGGCCGCAGGACAGCGTAGCCGCGTTGCGCGAAGACCTGTAGCGGATAGATGCTGATCGCGCCGGTATAGGATTGGCCGAACTTGCCGGCGGGACCGCCGTGGATGAGCAGGATCAGCGGGACCTTCTCGCCCTCTTGCCGTTCGATAGGGGTGGTCAGCAAGCCTTCGATCTCCATACCGTCGGGCGCTTCCCAACGGATGAGGCTGGTGTCGCCCATCGCCGGTTCCGGCAGATCGGCGTTGACGAAGGAAAGCTGGATGCGTTTCTTGTCCTCGAACCTCCAGGCGTAGAGCTCCACGGGCTCGTCGAGGGACGTGTAGGTGAAGGCGAGGGTTTGGCCGTCGCGGCTAAGGGCGACGCTGCTCACGGATCCGTCGGGTGCGACCACGTCGCGCGGTTTTCCGCCGTCGGCCGGGAGCGCTTGGATCCGGCTCAAGGTGCGGACGGATTCGCTGATGAGCACGTCGGCGCTGTCGGGGGTCCAGCCGATAAGGCTGGGGCTCCGGTCAAAGGTCTCGGCGAGACGACGCGGTTCGGCGCCGGTCCGCGACTCGATGACGTAGACGTCGGAGAGACCGACGGGCTCGATTCGGCCGCCGGTGGAGAGGAAGGCGACGTGGCTGCCGTCCGGCGAGTAGCGCGGACTCCGGTCGACGCCCGCTTGGGTAACCAGGGGAACCGGCTCGCCGCCCTCGGAGGAAATGAGTGAGATGTCGCCCGACGTTCGCCCGGAGTTGATGAGGGGGGTGTCCTGAAAGGCGAATACGAGCATTTCGCTGTCCGGCGACCAATCGAACCCGGTGACGTGGAACTCACCTTCAGTGAGGCGGAGCGGCTCCGCCCTGTCGACCATATCCGTCTTCACTTCAATCACGTAGAGGTGCGAGTACTTGAACTGCTGCTGGACCAGGATGACGTCGCGTTTCTCTTTCTTGTCGGCCTCCTCCTGTTCGGTGGCCGGGTCGGACATCTGGTAAGCGATGCGCGAGCTGTCGGGCGCCCACTGGAAGTCGCTGATGTCGGATTTCGCCTTGGTGATTGGTTCGGCTTCTCCGCCCCGTACGCGCATCAGCCAGATCTGATGCTTGCTCTCGGATTCCTTCTTGCCGGCCTTGGCGAGGAAGGCTAGGTAGTTGCCGTCGGGCGAGAAGCGGGGATTGGAAGCGGAGAGGTCGGGCCGGGTGTAGCGGACATCCGAGGCGCCGTCGGTGGCGGCGACGTAGATTTGGTTGACGTACTTGGAGTCCTCGCCCTTCGTCCGGGGATCTCGCACCACGTAGGCGGCCAGGCTGCCGTCGGCGCTGACCGCCGTACCGCTGATGGAGCGGTAGCGGAGAGAGAGCTCGGGAGTCCAGCGGCTCCAGTCGGGTTCTTTCTCTTCGGTTTCGGCGAAGCCTGTGGCGACGAAAAGGACGAGCAGGAGCGACAGGACGCGAGCAGAGAACGGCACGTGCAGAGGATAGCTCACGGGCGGACCGGCGACGCAGCCTACTCAACACAAAATCGAGGAACGGGGCCGTGCCCGCCCAACGCGACGCTTCCGATGCTCTAGAGCCTCCGTGCGAAACGCGCCATGCAAAGGACGAGCGCTGAAGTCCGTCAGGCGAAATGAGGGTTTTACCGACACCGGTCCCTTGCTATCGTGGAGTCCTAGACCCATGCGCTATCCGACCCTTGCCCTCGCCTCCCTCTTGCTGATCGGCTGCGGTGCTGAAGCCCCCGCTCCCGAAGTTGCCGAAGCGCCTCCTGAGCCCGCGGCCGAGTTCGCCGCCATCTTCGACGGAGAATCTCTGGAAGGTTGGAATCTTCTCGCCGGCAAAGGCGAAGGTTACCGCGTGGAGGACGGCATGCTCGTCTGCCATGAAGGTGAAGGCGGCAACCTGTTCTACGACAAAGAGTTGACCGATTTCGTCTTGCGCTTTGATTTCCGCCTTGAAGACGGATCCAACAACGGCCTCTGCATCCGCTGCCCGCAGCAAGACGGCAGCTTGGCCTATGAGGGCATCGAACTGCAAATTATCGACAACTCATCCGAGCGCTACGCCAAGATCAAGCCCTGGCAGAAGCACGGTTCGCTCTACCACGTCTTCCCCGCCGAGACAGGCGCTCTCAAGCCCGTCGGCGAATGGAACAGTGAAGAGGTCACCGTCCAAGGCACGACCGTCAAGGTCGTCGTCAACGGTCAAACCATCCTGGACGTCGACACCTCGACCGTCACCGATCCGGAAATTCTCAAAGAGCACCCGGGGCTCAAGAACACGTCCGGCGTCATCGGCTTCCTGGGCCACAATGAGCCCATCGCCTTCCGCAACATCGAGTTGAAAGAGCTCTAGGCCGACGGGGCGAACACGACGGCCTATTCGATGACGTCGCCGTCCGGCGTCAGGTAGACCATCGTGCCGTAACCTAGCTCGTCGACTCCCGCCGCAATCTTCTCCTTGTCGCCCACAACCACCCAAATCAACTGATCGGGATGCACCAGATTGCCCGCCGCTCTCTGGATGTCGTCCAGTTCGAGCGCCTCGACCTTCGCCGGCAGCGTCTCGTAGAAGTCTTCCGCGATTCCGTAGACGATACTCTCTTGGATCGCGCCCATCAGCGCGCCCTTGGTCTCAAAGCGTCCCGGCAAGCTCGACGTCTGATTGATCTTGACCTTCGCAAGCTCGTCCGCCGTGGCGGGTTTCGAGTCCAACAGCAGCCGCATCTCCTTGTCGATCTCGGCCATCGACTCCTTGGTCTTGTCGGTCTGCACCGGCGCATAGGTGAGGTACAGCCGCTGCCCTTGCGCGTCCGTCATCAAGCTGCGCGCACCGTAGGCCCAGTGCTTCTCCTCCCGCAGATTCATGTTGATCCGCGAAGTGAAGGAGCCGCCTAGGATTTGATTCATCGCATCAATCGCGATCTCGTCGGGATTGTTGGTCGGCGGCGCCGTCAAGCCTGCGATGATCACGGACTGCTGCGCACCGGGCTTGTCGACCAAATAGACGACGCGTTTCTCACGAGGATCCACTGCGGAGATGTTCTTCTTGGGGACCTCCCCGGTGGACTTCCAGCCCTTGAGCTTCTCTTCGAGAATCGGCTGTAGCTCGGCCAGCGTCGTATCGCCCGCGACTACCAGCGTCGCGTTCGACGGCTGGAACCAGGTCGCGTGGAACTTCTCCAAATCCTCGCGCGTCAACGCCGCCACTGCTTCCTCATTGCCCGAACCCGACAGCGGAGCGCCGTAAGCATGCTCCTTGCCGAACACCAAGCCGGGCAACAGGCGAATCGCCGTCTGGATCGGGTTCGATTTCTCTTGCCGAATCCGCGCCAGCTGCTGCTGGCGTAAACGGTCCAAGTCGGCCTGCGGGAACGACGGATTCAGAATCACGTCCGCGTAGATGTCAAACGACGCCTCCAAGTTCTGCTTCAGAGCGGAAAGCGTGACCGCGCAAGTGTCCAGCCCGGCGCCGGAGCCTAGGTTCGCCCCCAGTCGGTCCAATTGGTCCGAGATCTCCAAGGACTTCCGGCTGTCGGTGCCTTCATCCAGCATCGCCATCGCCAGCGAGGCCGTACCCGGCGTCGCGAACTGGTCCGCCGCATACCCGGCGTCCACGACGAGCCGGAAATCAACAGTCGGGATGTCGTGCCGCTCCGCCAGCGCGACTCTCAGCCCGTTGGAGAGCGTCACGCGCTGCACGTCCGGCAGATCCAGCGACGGAAAGCCGGAGACTTCCGGCAGACCATCGCGGTCTACTTCGTCGGTCCCGTTCTTGTGCTCGGGGAAAGGATGGACTTCCAGGACGTGCAGGCCGTCGGAGAGCCACTCGACCGACGCGCGTTTGAGATCGGCGGGCGTCGCCTCGGCAATCAACTTCTCCGTCTTCTTGTAGAAGTCGGGCGTGTCGCCGTAGACCTGGTTCTGCGCCAAGATGTCGGCCTTGCCGCCGAATCCTCCGATGCGCTCCAAGCCGCGGATAAATCGCGCCTGATGTTGGGTGACGACCCGAGCCAACTCTTCTTCCGTCGGCCCCTCTTGGAGGTATTTCGCCAACTCCTCGCGCAGAATTTCTTCAATACGCGCCAGATCCTTGCCGGGCAGCGCCGTGGCCGTGATCGTCACCTGTCCGGCAATTTCCCGCGGGTAGATGCTTGAACTCACGCTGCTCGCGATCTGCTCTTCATAAACCAGGCGTTTGTAGAGCCGCGACGTCTTGCCCAGCGCCAGCACGTCCGTCGTCAGGTCGAGATAGGCCGTGTCTGTTGATCCCCAGCCGGGCGTGTTCCAGGTCAGATAGACGCGCGATTGAGGGACCCGGTCCTGCACGGTCTGTCGATGCTCGCCGGATCTCTTCGCAATCCATTCCTGGTGACGCGCGACCGGAGGGCCAGACGGAATGTGACCGAAGTACTTCTCGACCTTCTCTTTCGCGGTCTTGGCGTCGATGTCGCCCGCCAGCACCAGAACTGCGTTGGCCGCTCCGTAGTAGGTCTTGAACCACTCGTGCACGTCGTCCAGTTCGGCGGCGTCCAGGTCTTCCATTTCGCCGATCACCGTCCAGGAGTAAGGGTGCCCGGCCGGATAGGTGTTCTTGGTGCGCAAGTCGTACGCGATGGCATACGGCTGGTTTTCGCCCTCCCGCTTTTCGTTCTGCACCACGCCGCGCTGCTCGTCGAGCTTGTCCTGGTCGATCGCGCCGACCATATATCCCATTCGGTCCGACTCCATCCACAGCGCCACGTCCAGCGCCGTCGTCGGCACGTTCTGGAAATAATTCGTCCGGTCGGAATTCGTCGTGCCGTTGAGATCCGTCGCGCCAATGCGCTCCATCGCCTGGAAGTAGTCGTCGTTGAAGTGCTCGGACCCGTTGAACATCAGATGCTCAAACAAGTGCGCAAAGCCCGTCTTTCCGGGACGCTCGTTCTTCGAGCCCACGTGGTACCAAACGTTCACGGCGACGACGGGCGTCTTGTGGTCTTCGTGCACGATCAGCGTCAAGCCGTTGTCGAGCACGAACTTCTCAAAGGGAATGTCTACAGTCCCGTCCCCCTCCTCGTGATGGGCAGCGGACAGCGGCAGCGTCGCCGCCAATGCAAGACAAGACAAGAATTGCCAGTTCATCGACATCAGGATCTCCAAAGATTCGGGCGCAGCTTCAAACGTCAAGCTCTGATTATACGGGCCGTCTGTGAATTACAACGACTCCCTGTGCCGACAGTGAGGACGCCGACCGACCCAACGCCGCCTGCGTCTCAACGCCGCCGGCGATCTCAAGAGCGGCGGCGTGGGCGAAGGCCGGACAGAGCGTCACCCCTGTCGACCTGTCGATCCCTCGCGGGCTCGCTTCAGGTCGTGCAGCCGCTGTTTCAATAGAGCGGGCCTGCGAAGGAGTCCTTCAGCCGGTCCGTACAACCTGTTCCAGCGTTGGAATCTTCGGCAGTCGTCATCCAACTCCGGGTACTTCCGCATCGTCTCCTCGAACCGACGTCGGACTTCGTCATAGAGTTCTATGTCCGCAGCGTTCTTCTCCTCAATCAGAGAGAGCGTAGACGCGGGGATCTCATCGCGGCCCGGTCGGCGACGGTTGACGTTCCGCCTGGAGTAGTGGAGACGCTTCCAGCCCAGCCGCCGCCGACACATCATCAGCGTCTCGTCAAATCGCTCCGTCAATCCGGCGACCACAAAGCGGTCGAGGTTCTCCTTTGCTCTCGCAAGCGATTCTGCGTCCTCGAAGGGTGCGACGCTTCCACTCAGTATCTGCGTCTGCTGATTGTGGAACTCCGATGAAAACTCGCTCGCAACAAACTCATCCAGCGACAAGCCGTGCTTATGGATGTTCTCGTGAGCCTTCCATTCCGGCCGTCTCAGAGCGTAGTAGTAGACGGATAGGATGCGCTCTACCGGATCGCGCAGCAGAGTCACGTAAGCGACGGGACCGGGCAAGCAGTCGTCGAGACCGAACGGTACGTGCCCGTGAATGCATCGCAGGCGATCCCGCTGTTCCGGCGCGAGTCGCCTCAACTCTTGGCGGCACTCCTCGAGTGACCCCTCCGGCTTATAGACCTCATCAGCTGAAAACTGGCGCTCAGTGATCGCGGCAAAGGTCATGCCTCCGCTCTTGCGCATGTGAACGAAGATGAGCGACGGATACGTCGATCCCAAACGCATTGTCTTCCAACTCCTAACGAGCCCACCCGATCAGGTAGGTCATCCGGCCCGGCGTCTTCTCCGCGCGCACATACCCAGACTCCCACTCGTACTCCGGCGCGACGTCTCTCCCCATCTGGGAGAGTTCTTCCGGCGTATAAGCACGCAGGTACGAAACGACTCCGTCCCACAAAATCGCCACCGGCAGCACGGGGATCAAATAGGTCCATAGCAGGCGCGTCCAACGAAACGGCCGGATGAACGGCGTCATCAGCAGCACGAAGATCGGTACGAGCACCAAGGGCAGGATGGCGGGAATTGTTCGATCAGCCACCTCAAACACCGCAATCGGTTGTCCTTCTCGAACGGCTGCGCCAAGCACCTTCTTGGCCTCCGCGGGCCGGAAGTGGTGGAATCCGCTAAATAGCGTTCGCAACCCGGCGGGCAGTCCGCTCGGGTCCGTCGCGTCCACCGGATCGGCCCGGTATTCAAACGAGCCCATCGCCGCCTCGGGATGCGGATAGAGATCCGTCAACAGAATCGGTATAGAACGCCCCTCCCTCTTCCACTGCTCTGCAATCGGCTGCAAGGGCCCGCCCGCGCCCGAACACAAGTCGACCACGCCCTCGGCCCCCGAGCGCTCCAGGACGCGCTCCAGCGGCTCCATCACATGCCGATGCAAGCCGAACTGGCCCTCCACAAACCGCAGGTAGTCGGTCATATACCCACGCCAAACGTCCGGAAACCAGCTTTGGTCCTCCAACTCAAATAGGTGCATGCGCGGTACGCTCATGATCGATCCCAGTACACCACGACGAGCCGGAGCCCAATGATTCTGCTAGATCGGCGACCGAGGCTCATTGTTCGCCTGCTCTTGGACAATCTCACGAGCTTCAATCTGGTCCTGGCCCTCAGGCGTCGGGGCTTCCTGAGCCGACAAGCCTTCTGGCTGGAACACCAGCGTCGCCGCAACCGCAAGATGGTCCGAACCCGGGGCCCGCATCGTGCGCAAGTCCTCCAGACGAAACTCTCTGGAATGAAATACATGGTCGAGCGGATAGCGCAGCAGCCCCGCGGGCAGTCCTGCCGGAAACGTCGGAAACAGCCCGCGCCCAATTCGCGGATCCAATAGTCCGCTCAGGCGCCGGAACAACCGCGTCGTGTGCGACCATGCCACGTCGTTCAGGTCGCCGGTCACGATCGTTGGTTGACCATTCCTCGCGACCTCCCGCCCCACGCTCACCAACTCTGCGTCGCGCTCGGAGGAGTCTTGGGCGATGTCGGGCGGTACCGGATGCAGGCAGTGCAGGCGAAACCAATCCCCCGAATCCAGCCGAACACGCGCGTGGATGGACGGTACGCCTTCCTCCACGATGTACCGGATCTCCTCATCGGCCATCTCCAGTCTGGACATCAAGATCATCCCGTACGTGTTGTCCAGAGGGACGTCCAAACGGTACGGAAACTCCTCATGTAGCGGCTCTGTCTCTCGCGCCCACCTCTCGTCAGGTTCGAGCAAGAGCAGCACATCGGGAGCCTGCTTGCGGATCAGCTCGATTGTTCCTGACGAGTCATGGTTGGTCATCAGGACGTTGGCGACCAACAGCCGAAGTTTCGCACTGTCCGCTTCCGCTCTAGGTCCCAGCGACTCCTTGGGATGAAGTACTGTAAACGGCAGTATCTGAACGAAGTGCACTCCCGACGACGCAGTCAGAGCCGCGATCGCCCACCACCGAGCCGCGGATCCCACCCCTGGGTGAAGGCTCCAAGCCGCTAGTAAGACAAGGCCCATGAGTAACATCGGCACTCGCGGAAAATCAAGGAAACGGATCCACCAAACACCGCTCTTCAGCAGCGGAATTACAGTCGCCAGGACAACGACAACGGTCGCCCCCGTGAGAATCGTAACGGTATCCATAGGACGTGCTTGAAAGACCGAGTCGTCCGACCATCATGGCAGGCCCGAAGGCGATCGCGCGGACTCCCCTTGCTAGACTCCAACCATGCCCTTCGCCTCGATTGAAGAAGCGATCGACGAGATCCGCGCCGGCCGCATGATCGTCGTCGTGGACGACGAAGATCGCGAAAATGAAGGCGACCTGACCATCGCGGCGGAGTTCGTCACGCCCGAGATCATCAACTTCATGGTCACCCACGGACGCGGCCTCATCTGCCTCGCGCTGACCGAACAACGTCTCGATCGCTTACAGATCCCGCTGGCCACCGTCCGCAATACGTCGTTACTCGGGACTGCCTTCTGCGAGCCCATCGACGCGGCCCTTGGTACTACCACCGGCGTCTCCGCTGCCGACCGCGCCCGCACCATCCAAGTTGCCGTCGATCCCGCCACGACTCCCGCTGACCTCGCTCGTCCCGGCCACGTCTCGCCCCTCCGCGCTCAGAAAGGCGGCGTGCTCGTCCGCGCCGGACAGACCGAGGCCGCCGTCGACCTGGCGCGCCTAGCCGGCATGACTCCCGCGGGCGTCATCTGCGAAATCATGTCCCCCGACGGGACGATGATGCGCGTCCCGCAGCTCGTCGAATTCTGCGAAGAGCACGGACTCAAAATGACGTCGGTGGCGGAACTGATCCGCTACCGGCTTGCCCATGAGAAGTACGTGGAGCGTTTCGCCGAATCCCTCGTGGAGACCGAGTTCGGAACCTTCAACGCCGTCGCCTATCGCACCGACCTCGACCAAGAAACCCACGTCGCGCTCATCATGGGAGACCTGTCCAGCGACCAACCGACCTGCGTCCGCATGCACGCGCATAACCTCTTTGGCGATATCTTCGGCGCAGTCGAGCACCCCTCGCAGGCCATCATCAGGGGATCTCTCCAACGCATCGCGCAGGAGGGCAGGGGAGCCTTCGTTTACCTCCACCAAAACGGACTCGGCTTTGGCCTGCAAGAGATCCCGGGCGCCCTCAGCCGCATCCTCGTCAAGCAGACAGACGCCGTTCGTCCCGCCACGGCCGAGGGCGATTCCCACCTCCAGTACCGCGCGGGAATCGGGGCTCAAATTCTTTCAGACCTCGGCATCCGCAAAGTCCGCTTGCTGACCAATCGCCCACGCAAGGTCGTCGGGCTGGAGGGCTTCGGTATCGAGATCGTCGAGCAGGTCCCCGTCTCGGAGCCGCGGCCTGTAACCCAGTCACCCGCGTAGCTCGTATACACTTTCCACAAAGAGTTCGCTCGCCCGACCGCACCGTGCCCGCTACAATCGGGACCGCCATGACCCGACGAGAGTGGGCAACCACCACAGCCGCCGCCCTTGGAGCCGCCTCCTGCGCCTCCTCTCCCCCCACCGAGCCCGGACCAGCTCCGCCCTCAGGGCCGCTCTATCTCGATCTCCACATCGACACCCCCAGCCGCATGGTCCGCGAGCAACTCGATATTGGCGAGAGCAACTGGTACCACTCCGTCGATATCCAGAAGATGCACGACGGCGGACTCAACGCCGGTTTCTTCGCCATATCCACCTCCGCTCGCGGCAACACCCCTGTCCAATCCGTCAAGAACGCCCTCGACATCGCCGACGTCATCCTCCGCGAGACGGCAAAGCACCCCGAGCACCTCTTCATCGCAACCAACTCCGCCGACGTCCTGCGAGCACAACGTGAGGGCAAGATCGGCGTCATGCTTGCCGTCGAGGGCGGTCATATGATCGACTCGAGCCTCGCCGTGCTCCGCCAGTTCTACCGCCTGGGAGTCCGCTACATGGGGCTGACCCACAGCGGCAACACTCCCTGGGTCGGAGCGGCGGAGTACGATGACGGCCCGGAAGGACTTACCGAGTTTGGGCGCGAGGTCGTCCGCGAGATGAACCGCCTCGGCATGATGATCGATCTCTCCCACGCCTCGGACCCGGCCTTCTACGACGTCGTCGAGACGACCACGGCCCCGATCATCAACACCCACGCCTGCTGCCGCGCCGTATCCGACCACCCCCGCAATCTCACCGATGACATGCTCAAAAAGCTCGCTGAGAACGGCGGCACGCTGGGCATCGCCTACTACGCCGCTATGCTCGACGACGGCTTCCGTGCCAAAGGCCCTCAATTCGCCGCTTTCAACAAGAAGAAGGCGGCCGCCCGGGCGCAGTTCGCCGACGATCCAAAGAAGCTCTCCGAACAGCTTTGGCGGATCGAGCAGGAGAGCATCGAAGCCATCGGCACAATCCCCCTCAGCCGTCTCGTCGACCACATCGAGCACTGCGCGACAGTCGCCGGCATCGATCACGTCTCTCTCGGCTGCGACTACGACAGCATCGGCCTCAAGCTGCCCGAGGGGATCGAGGATATCTCCAAGACGCCCAATCTTGTCGCCGCGCTCAAGGAGCGAGGCTTCAGCGACGAGGACGTCGACAAGGTCCTGGGTCGCAACGCCCTTCGCGTTCTGCAAGCCAACGAAGACAACGCCAGCTGAGACGCCTTCTGACGCGCACTCCGTCGTTGGGGGATTTGAGTCCGAACTGTGTCGGATGCCCCGCTTCGGTCCTCGCCCCTTCGAGAGTCCCGCACCCAAGATCAAGCCACGGCCCGCGCCATTCGCGGTCTCGACACAGGCGCCCTTCCGGCTCCTCAATGGAGACCGGATTGCCTAGTACGACAAGGGAGGAACCCTCGTGAAGATCTTGGTCTACGGCGCAGGAAACATGGGCTGCCTCTACGCCGCCAAGTTGCAGCAGGGTGGGGAAGACGTTGCCCTCCTGGCCCGCGGCCCCAGGCTCGATCGCCTGAGGGCCTCCGGGATCGTCCTTGAAGACACCGCCACAGGTGAACGCACAGAAACGCGGGTCGATGTCGTCGAAAATCTGGCCCCGACCGATGCCTTTGACCTGGTTGTCGTGGCTCTCCCAAAGCACCGGGTCGCCGAGGTCCTACCCGTTCTCGCACGGAACCAACGTGTTTCCAGCTTCCTGTTCATGTGCAACAACGCTGAGGGGCCCAGCAAGTGGATTGACGCGTTGGGCGAGGACCGCGTGTTGCTCGGCTTTCCCGGGGCAGCCGCCGTAGACGACGGCGCGGTAATTCGCTACCTGGTCACCTCCAAGAGCGAGCAAGCCACCACCGTCGGCGAGGTGGACGGAAAGCGTTCCGAGAGGATCGTTCGGATTCGAGACGCCTTCCAGGGGGCCGGCTTCCCTTCGGAAATCTGTTCCAATATGGACGCTTGGCTGAAGACGCACGTAGCTAGGATCATCCCGACCGCCAACGCTCTGTATATGGCGGGAGGCGATCTCAGCACACTGGCGCAACGCGAGATCCTCCGTCTACTGGTACGCGCCATCGGCGAGGGATTCGCCGTCCTCCAATCTCTCGGGGTACCCCTTACCCCAAGTAATCATCGTGTCTTTACCTGGCTGCCTGAGAGTCTTCTCTTGGTGATCATGCGCCGCATGGTTGCAAGCGAACAGTTCGCGATCAAGACCGGCCACGCGCTGGAGGCCCGCGCGGAAATGGGGCTACTGGCCGATGAATTCCGGACCCTAGCGATGCAGACCGACGTGCCGACTCCTGCAATCGACGCTCTGAGCGCGCATATCAACGACGGCGCCGCAGCCGTGCCTGCGTGAATCGATAAGGTTCGCAGCCGGCGCGGCCGGGAAGCCTACCAGGACGCGAAGGGCGGCTAGCCCCACCAAGTCTCGCCGTCTGCCAGGTGCGCCTTGACCACGTCGGGGTTTAGGTCCGCGCCCAACCCAGGTTGGGTGTCGTTGATCCGCAGGAATCCGTTCTCAATGTAGGGGCCGTCGAGCAGCAGGACATCGTCCATCCAGTCTCCCTTCCCGGTCACGGTTTCGCAGGCGACGAAGTCGCGGATCGATCCTGCCCACTGGACCGTCGCCCAGGTGTTGAGCTGACTGCCGGTGTTGTGGGTCGCCATCGGCATTCCGTAGAGTTCGGCGAAGTCCGCGATGCGCTTGGTCTCAGTAAATCCGCCGCTGTTGCGCAGGTCGGGGTGGAGGATGTCGGCGCCCTGGTTGACGATGAACGGATGGAAGCCCTGTCGCCGCGCCAGGTTTTCGCCCATGAGAATCGGGACCCGCGAGCCGGCCGTCAGCCTCGTCCAGGAGTCGGAATAGTCGACAAGCAGCGGGTCCTCGAGGAAGATGGGCATCATCTCTTCGACGGCATATGAGATCTGGAGCGCGGTCCGCACGTCGTACTCCCAGTGGCAGTGGACTGCGATGTCGTGTTCCCAACCGACCGCCTCGCGGCAGTTTTCGTACCCCTCTTTGATTTGCCTCAACTCTTGGGTCGTTAGGAGGCGGTTGCCCGGATCGCGCGCGCGATCCTTGGCGGGATCGGTATGCCGAAAGCTGAACTTGTGCATGCTGAAGCCGGCCGGGTCGGACGTGACTCGATCGGCCCACTCGCGGCACGAAGCCTGGTTGAGCATGTTGCGGGGGGAAGCGTGATCGTAGACGCGCACCTTGTCGCGAAACTTACCTCCCAGCAGAACCGTGGTGGGAGTGTCGAGGATCTTGCCTGCCAGATCCCACAGAGCCATATCGATGCCGGAGACGGCGCGCATCAAATTGTGTGCGGAGCCGTCCGTTCTTGTCCCCGCTAAGCTTCGGGTACCCACGCCCGAGAGCGTGTAGATCGTATCGATCTCCAGCGGGTCCCGGCCGACGAGGAACTCCTTCATGGCGAGGATCTGCTCTTTGACGCCGACGCCGGGACTTCCATATGCCTCGCCGATGCCGTACATCCCGTTGTCGGCGGTGATCTTGACGAAGACGTAGGTGCGTCCGCCCTGCATGAGCATGACCTGGACGTCGCGAATCTTGGTGCGGCCGGTGTCCGCCGCCGCAAGCTGGTGGTAGCGGCTAAGGAACGTCGTGCCCACTGCGGCACCGGCCGCCGTGCCGAGGAACTCTCGACGGGAGAGGGAGGGAGAGTTGCGTTGTGCCATGAATGATTTGCCTGGAAGCAGGCGAAATATAGCACAAGCAGCGACGATTGCCGGACGTTACGCGGACTACGGAAGGAGCCGGGCAAGCCGGTTGGAGAGTCGATGACGAGATCCGGATTCACCTCGCCCGTCAGATCGGCGGGGCGAAACTTGCCGGTTTGCAGCAACGCTCCGCGGTGCTCGACGAGTGCGGCGCGCGGGCGGGAGGTCGTGTTGGTCAAGAAGAGGTGGGGTATCCCTGCTGCCGCGGCCCAAGCGACGGCCTCTGCGGCCCCGGGGGGCGGGTCACCCGCGTTGTAGATCACGCCGTCCAGGTCAAACGGATTTCCTTCATCGCCGATCAGGATCGCACCTCCGGGGCGTTCATACTCGAACCCTGCCCAACGTTATGCAGTATCGTTCTTCTTCTCACTTGCTTCTTATCTGTCTGCTGTCTGGTTGCTCTGCTGCGGCGGAGGACGCTGACTACCAATTCTTATGGGTCCGGGCGTTCCACGGGCCCTGCTGTGGGGACCAGGGCAACGACCTCGTCGTTGACTCTACGGGAGCTGCGTTGGTTGCGGGACAACGCGGCGACATTGATCTTGACCGCGACGGAAGCGTGGACATCGATGTTGTGGGACTGCAGGACGCGCTCGTCTTCCAAAGCGCCGAGAACGGCACGAAGGGGTGGGTTCAAGGTCCCGGCAGCCCCGGTATGGATCTAGCCAGAGGGATCTCGTCCGACGGGCGGGGCGGGGCCTATGTCGTCGGTCATTTTGATCAGGGCGCGCTCCGCATCAGTGATGAGACGTTGGCCGTTCGCGGCGGGCAAGACGGATTCCTGGCACGTTACGACGATGGCGGCAAGCTCCTCTGGAGCCGCGCTGTGGGCGGGAGCGAGCGCGATCGTCTGCATGCCGTCACGGCTGACGCGGAGGGCAACGCCTACGTGACCGGGATGGTCACTGGTGAAGTCGATGTGGATCGTGACGGAAACGTCGACCTCGACGCCGGTCAGGGTGGTCTTATCCTCGCGTCGTTTGCTCCGGATGGCTCTCTACGTTGGGCTCGCACGTCCAAGGGAGGCGGCGCCGCCGACGGCGTGGCTATCAAGGTCGGTACTGGCGGTGAACTCTACGTTGCGGGCCGCTATCGCAACGGGGCTCTCGATCTCGACGCCGACGGCTCGCTGGACGGTCCGGCGGTCGCGGGCAACCAGCCCAATGGCTTCCTTGCTCGGTTCAATACCCAGGGCGAGAAGCAGTGGGTGCGGCTCGCCGCTTCGGCCGGGCCACAGACGATTGCTTCGATCGTCCCCACTGAGGACGGAGACCTGCTCGCACTCGGCGGCGGGCTCGGGCCCGTCGACTTCGACGGCGACGGCTCGCCTGAGGTCCAAGCCGGCTCGCAGGAGCCGATCGGTTATCCTGTCCGCTTCCGCAGCGACGGCAGCGTGGAATGGACGCGTCGCGTAGGCGGATCCCCCGTTCACGTTTCCGCTTCCGCCGATCGCATTGGTCTGGCCGGCTTCTACCAGGGAGGACCGCTCGACCTCGACCGCGACGGTACGGTGGATGGCCCCGCCGATTCGGACAACCGCTCCAGTCAGGGCTTCGTTGCCGTGCTTGACCACGACGGAGCGCTCCAGCACACGTTCATCATTGACGGCCCAGAGAGCGATCGTGCTCTGGCCGCGGGATTCACACCCGACGGGAAGCAGTTTTTCGCCACCGGGTACCTTCGCTTGACCTCCGACTTCGACGCGGACGGGAATCCGGAAGCTGGGTTGCGTTGCGACGCGCTGGGCGACGCCTTTCTTGCGCTCTATCAGCTTGAGCGACCGTAGGCGAACAGCGAAGGCTAACCGGATCTGCTTGGCGATTCGTACGGGATAACGTACGCTTGAATTGATGGCGGAGAAGATTCTATCAGCGAGCGAGGCCAGGACACGGCTCTATCGGCTGCTCGATGAGACGGCAGAGTCGCACATCCCCATCGTAATCACCGGGAAACGCTCGAACGCCGTGCTCATCTCGGAGGAGGACTGGCGTGCTATTGAAGAGACGTTGTACATCCAGTCCGTCCCTGGTGTGCGGGAGTCGATCCTCGAAGGCCTAAATACACCGGTCGAAGAGTGTATTGAGGAAAAAGACCTGGACTGGTGAGCTGGAAGCTCGTATTCACAAAGCGAGCCGCCTCCGACGTGACGAAGCTCGCATGTTCCGGCCTCAAAGAACGAGCGAGGCGACTCCTTGACGTGTTCCGAGAGGATCCGTACCGCGCGCCGCCGCCGTTCGAGAAGTTGCAAGGCGACCTAAAGGGGTGTTGCTCGCGGCGGATCAACGTGCAGCACCGGATCGTGTACGAGGTCCTAGACAACGCACGTACAGTCAAGATCTTGAGCGCGTGGACCCACTACAGGTAGGTGTCAACCATCACTGGGATTTCTCGTCTCAAGGCGCCGAGATCGGCCAGAAGAGTTCCTCGGGCTTGGCGTAGGAAGTGAGGTGGTTGTGGATGGACTCGATCCTCTTGGTGTAGTCCACAATCACGGCTCGCTTTCGCTCGACTTGGGCGGGCGTGAGAGGGACGCGGCGAGCTGGAAGATCGGTCGGGCCGTCGCCATGATTCACATAGGCGAGCAGTTCTCCCTGGTAACCGGCTGCAAGCGCGGCGTCTCGGACGAACCAGAAGGTAGTGCGGTGATCGGAATGGGTGTCGGTCTCGTGGGTGACGTAGATTTGTCTCGGGCGGCGAGCCTGGATGATCTCTGCAATGTCGGCTAGCAACGACGCCTTGAGGTAGGGGGCCGGACGGCCATGGGCGGAGAAGTGATAGTCGGGGGCCCAGAGGCTGTAGGTCTCCGCTTTCCGGGTGAATTCTTGGCGGTAGGGGACGCCGTCGCTGGAACGATAGATCTTCTCCAACCCGCTGTCCGGATAGCTGAGGAACAAGATGTCCTCCGGGTGGAGGCCTAGGCCCGCCATGCCGTCGAGGGTGTGGCGCTGGCGAACGCCCGCTAGTTCGAGGAAGTCGGTAGAAGTGAGTCGCTCCATAGGTTTATCGACGGCGACAGCGGCTGCTTTGGGGAATCCGTCGCCGTTGGTGATGACGGCGACCCCGACGCGTTTACCCTGCTCGATCGCCTGGAGGATTACGCCCGTGCAACAGAGCGCTTCGTCATCGGGGTGAGGCGCGAAGATGAGGATGTCGAGATGGTTTGGCGTCGATTCGGTCTCGGATGCCGCTGCCGCTGCGCGCGCTTGGGGCGCGTGGGCGATCATCAAGCCAAGAAGACAGATCGACAGGGCCGCTGTGGATAGGAGAGAGGAAGGGGGCGTCTTCATCGCAGTGGTTCGGCCTACTCTAGCTGGAATGAGTCCGGGCGGGGGCCGACACGTCCGTGAAGAGGTCGCCTCGGAGAGGCGGCTAGAATAGCCTATACCGCCGCGAATGCTCACCCGTGCACTCAATCGCGCCTTGCAAGCCGTAAGGAATTCCGTCACGCAAAGCGCTCCGCCAGCGCGGAGGTTTGTCGTCCTGAGCGCTCCACGGACGGGGTCTACGTTCATTTCAAGCGCATTGGCGCAGCACCCTCAGGTTGAGTTCCAGGAGCACATACTCGCGTTGGGGCAGCTCGACGAGCGCAATCTCAGGGCCCTATGCTCTGATCCGATCCCATACTTCCACTCCAGGCTTGCGCGCTCGGCCAAGCAGTGCGCCGCTGTGGGGTTCAAGCTCCACTATGGAGACCCCTGGGTGGGCCGAGCGAATCCGCTGAATCCCGAGAGAGAGCGATTCCTTACGGGCGTCAGCACCCATTCAGATTTGGCCGGACGAATCCAAGAAAAGATGCAGTTGGTCGCGCGAGAGTACGATCTTGAGGAATTAGAGAGTCGATTCTCGATGCTGTGGAATCACATGCAGGCCGATGAGGACTTGCACGTCGTTCACGTAACACGGCGGAACTTTCTGAAGCGGTTTCTTTCTTTGAGGCTTGCCTATGAGACCAACGTTTGGGCCAAGACGTCCGCCGGCGAGCCGACCGAAACGCGTCCTCCCATTCGCCTAGAGCATGCCGACTGCCTACAGTACTTTCAAACAGCGGACCAAGAGCAACATCACTACGAGCGGCTCTTCAGTCGTCAGCCGCGGATGGATATCCTCTACGAGCAGTTTTTCCAGGATCCTTCGGCTGGGTTGCTCAGCGTTCAACGCTTTCTGGGGCTAAGTACGCCGGTCAGCCATCCAGGGATGCACAAACAGGGCGGACGGCATCTTCACGAAGCGATTGAGAACTACGGGGAACTGAAAGAGCAGTTTGCGGGCTCCAAGTGGGAGGACTTCTTCGAGTAACCTGCCCGTTTCTCTCTACTTGAATCACATCCCGTCCGCGCGTGATGCGTGGAGGCGAGTTGATATGATCGTGCTCGCCTGAGGAGGCCCCATGTCGTTTCGCAGCATGTCTTTTCGTAGCCCGACTTTTTGCAGCATGTCGTTTCGCGGCGCCCTTGCGCTCTTGATCGTTGGATTGTCCGTCGTCGCTTGCTCCGCTCCCGAGCCCGCCTCGCCGCCGAACGTTTTGTTCATCGCGGTCGACGATCTGCGGCCCCAGATCGCCAGCTACGGCAAGGACTTCATGCACACGCCGAATATCGACCGGCTAGCCGGTCGAGGCGTGCTTTTTGAGCGCTCCTACGTGATGGTCCCCACTTGCGGCGCCTCCAGGGCTAGTTTGATGTCGGGCGTGCGGCCCAGCCCAAGCCGATTCGTGAACTACCTCGCCTGGGCCGAGCGCGACGCTCCCGGAGCCGTCACCCTCAACTCCCAGTTCAAGCACAACGGCTACACGACCATCAGCCTGGGGAAGGTCTTCCACCACCCGGAGGACAATGTGGCGGGGTGGTCGGAGCCGCCTTGGCGCTCCAAACTCGACGACTACAAGGACGCCGCCGTTCAAGAAGCGGCGCGCGCTGAGCACCTGCGGAAATTTCCTGAGCACACCGGCGTTCGGCGCATGGCCTACGAGGCCGGCGACGCCGACGACGAGGAGTATCGCGACGGTGAGACCGCATCTCGCGCGATCGGCTATCTGAAAGACTTCTCAGCAGACTCGGAGCAGCCGTTCTTCCTGGCGGTCGGCTTCCACAAGCCGCACCTGCCGTTCCTGTCCCCGCAAAAGTATTGGGACCTCTACGACATTGAGGACATCGACATTCCCGACAACTATGGACCGCCCGAGGGCGCTCCCGAAGTCGCGCTGCACAACAGCGGAGAGTTGCGGAACTATGCAGGCATCCCGCAAGAGGGGCCGGTCGATCGCGAGACGGCGCGCAAGCTCATTCACGGCTACTACGCCTCGGTCAGCTTTATCGATGCGCAGATCGGGCGGCTGCTCGATTCGCTCGATGAACAGGGCCTCGCCGAGAACACGATCATCGTCTTGTGGGGAGACCACGGCTGGCAGTTGGGCGAGCACGGCATGTGGAACAAGCACTCTTGCTTTGAGACGTCGATGCACGCGCCGTTGATCATCGCTGCGCCCCAAGCCAAGGGCGTGAAGCCGGGTACGCGCGTCAGCGCGCTGACGGAGTTCATCGACATCTACCCGACGCTCACGGAACTGGCGGGCATTCCCGCTCCGGAGCACTTGGAGGGGACCAGCGCCGTACCGCTGATGGTCGACCCGTCCGCGCCCTGGAAGGACTACGCCGTCGGTCGGTACCGCTCCGGCGACACCATCCGCTCCGACCGCCATCGGTATAGCGAGTACGCGGACGAGGAAGGCGATGTCCACGCCCGGATGCTCTATGACCACGAGGTGGACCCGGACGAGAACGTGAATGTTTCCGAGGAGGCGGAGAAAGGGCTGGATGTGAGCGAGTTGACGGCGGAGCTGAACCAACGGAAAGGGCGGGACGATTAGTCCTCCGCCCGCTGATAGATCAACTCCATGAGTCGTCTTGGCTTGCTTGGAGGCTCAATCGTCTCGTAGGTCTCCCGGAATCTGTTGTCAATAAAATCTGCGACGAGGGACGTGGACGCCTCCTTAAGGAGTTCGATATCTGCCGTGGTTTGGCTGCCATCGAAGACACAGAGCCATTCGATATTGCCGTCACGCTCTTCGACGGAAACTGCTCTCAAGCTCCTGGGAACCGCACCCCAAAGAGCCCTCATCGCGCTTAACATGAGTGCGCGACGGTCCACACTCTTCTGCTCTTGATGATTGTTGCTATCCATTTCTAAAAGAAACCGGGGACAAGGCCCGAAAACGAGTAGGGGAGTTCCCGGATCTCCCCGGATCTCCGGGGCAAGAGTCTCGGGAGCCTCGGGGCAGCCTTGCAACCGTCATTGTTTACCCATCGGACGTCACCGCAGTAGCTTAGAGGATTTGTAGCGCGGTGTGGACCACCGCACCGTGGGCCGACGGCCTATTGTGAGGCGGATCTCCCTTCTGCTAGTCCTCTTCCAAGCGAAGGAATCGTGCGGCGTTCTCGTAGAAGATCTTCCGCCTCTGTTTCTCGGTCAGGAAGTCCGCCTCCTCAATACGTCGAATGGAATGCTCGATTGCGTCCGGCCAAATCATCTGATCAGATCCGAACATGATGCGATCTTCGAATCCAGCTTCGATCAGGCCGCGCAGATAGCGATAGAAGGCGGGGCGGGGCATTGAAAAAACCGATGATTCCCGTGTCGACGTAGACGTGCGGGTGGGTGTAGAGGAGCGCGATGGTGTCGTCCAGGAGCGGATAGCCGGCGTGCATGATCCAGACACGTACCTTGGGGTGGCGAATGAGGACGTCTTCCAGCAACAACGGGCTCGACAGCGCAGCACGGTATTTGTAGAAGCCGACGTACGGCGCTCCCGGTGGTCCGGGCCCCATGTGGATGCCCATCGGCACGTCTAGCTCCTCGGCAAGTTCAAAGTAGGGCGCTAGCACCGAGGCGTCGGGCGCGAGGCCGGCATATTGCCATCCGATCTCCGCGATTGCCCGGAATCGTCCCTGTGTGAGCCACTTCTTAATTTGAGGCAAAGGCGGCATATAGGCCGGATCGAAGAATCCGTATGCCGGGATGATGCGCTGTCCCCCCGCGTCCCTCCACTTGTCTACGAGGGGCCCGCTGGTCACGGCAGTGATGTTGTACTTCTCGAGCAGCGTCAGGGTGCGCTCCATCATTTCGTCGTTGTCGGCGGGCGACAGGAGAGTGGTCTCACACAGGTCGTTCTTCGTAAGCCCCTCGAATTGTTGACCGGAGTCGTCCAAACTCTTCGCCCCCTCGCGCGGATCCCGCAGCGGAAAACGCTCGAACGGCGCGCAGATTTGTCGCGGGGGCGGTCCCTGCGAGCGCGCCCCCGAGGCGTGCAGGTGCATGTCGATGATCGGCGGTCGAGCGCGCTCCTGGGAGTAAGTAGGTGCGGCGACAAAAGGCACCAGAAGAATAGCGAGACAGGGTGAACAGCGCATTTCGCGACAGTCTACTCCATCAACCGTACGTCACGGAGTTCCGGGGAACGCGGGCAGGGGGCTGACAGCGTAGTGCGTGGGGACAGGCAGCACGCGCTGGGTTGTTTCCGTGGCGTGGTTGTCTTGATGTGCCGGTCCCCGCGTTGGCCTCCGTGGAGGAGAAGAGAAGAAGAGAAGAAGAGAGCGCTTCGTGGCTGAAGAACGAAAACAAAGAAGGGCCGCCCAGATGGGCGGCCCTTCACTGAAGTTGGAATTTGAATCGGCGCTTAGTAGCGGTACGTTTCCGGCTTGTACGGCCCGTCGACATCGACGCCGATGTACTCGGCTTGCTCGGGCGTCAGTTTCGATAGATGCGCGTCGAGGTGGTCGAGGTGGAGGCGGGCTACTTCCTCGTCGAGCTTCTTCGGCAGGACGTAAACCTTCTTCTCATACGAGTCGGCGTTCTTGTGCAACTCAAGTTGCGCGATCACCTGATTGGTGAAGGACGCCGACATCACGAAACTCGGGTGGCCGGTGGCGCATCCGAGGTTCAGCAGGCGGCCTTCGGCCAGGACCATCACCGAGTGTCCGTCGGCGAAGCGCCATTCGTCGTACTGCGGCTTGATGTTGATGCGCTCGACACCGGCGGTCTTCTGCAGACCGGCCATGTCGATCTCATTGTCAAAGTGGCCGATGTTGCCGACGATAGCCTTATCCTTCATCTTCGCCATGTGATCGGCGGTGATGATGTTGAAGTTGCCGGTGGTGGTGATGAAGATGTCGGCCTGGTCGATGACTTCGTCGAGCGTGCGGACCTGGTAACCCTCCATCGCGGCTTGGAGCGCGCAGATGGGGTCGATCTCCACGGCGACGACGCGGGCGCCTTGGCCCTTCATCGACTGGGCGCAGCCCTTGCCGACGTCGCCGTAGCCGCAGATGACGACCATCTTGCCGCCGATCATCACGTCGGTGGCGCGCATGATGCCGTCCGGCAACGAGTGGCGACAGCCGTAGACGTTGTCGAACTTGGACTTTGTGACCGAGTCGTTGACGTTGATGGCCGGGAAGAGCAGTTCGCCGCGATCGGCGAGCTGGTTGAGGCGCAGGACGCCGGTGGTGGTCTCCTCCGAGACGCCCTTGACGCCCGCGGCGATGCGGGTGAAGAGCTGGTTGTCTTCCTTCTGCAGCTTGCGCAGCAGCTCAAGGATGACCCCGTACTCTTCCGAGTCCTTCTCCGTGGTGGCGGGCACTTCGCCGGCGATCTCAAAGTCGCGGCCTTTATGGATCAGCAACGTGGCGTCGCCGCCGTCGTCGACGATCATGTCCGGTCCGGAACCGTCGGGCCAGATGATGGCCTCGTTGGTGCACCACCAGTACTCTTCGAGCGTCTCGCCCTTCCAGGCGAAGACGGCGACGCCCTTGGGATCGTCGGGCGTCCCGTCCGGCCCCACGGCCACCGCGGCGGCGGCGTGGTCCTGGGTGGAGAAGATGTTGCACGAGACCCAACGCACGTCGGCGCCGAGTGCGGTCAACGTCTCAATCAAGACGCCGGTCTGGATGGTCATGTGCAAGCTGCCCATGATCTTGACGCCCGCCAGCGGTTTGGAATCACCGTAGCGCTCGCGCAAGGACATGAGGCCGGGCATCTCTTGCTCGGCTAGGCGCAGTTCCTTACGGCCATAGTCGGCAAGATTGATGTCGGCGACTTTGAAGGGCAGCCGCGAGGCGGCGCTGGTCTCAGTCGGGATCGCAGAAACGGTAGCCATAAAGAATCCTCTCTGACCTCAGCCTACACAATGAGAACGGGCCGCCTAGGCCGCCGCTTGGGCGGCCTGGGCGATTTGCGCAGCTTCTTCAGTGCGCTCCCAGGTGAACGTGTCTTCCGTGCGGCCAAAGTGCCCGTAGGCGGCCGTCGGGTAATAGACGGGACGACGTAGGTCCAAGTGATCGATGATGCCCTTGGGCGTCAGGTTGAAGACCTCGCGCACGATGGCCGAGAGCTTCACGTCGCTGATGGTTCCGGTGCCGAAGGAATCGACCATGATGGAGACCGGGTCGACGACGCCGATGGCGTACGCCAACTGCACTTCGCAACGCGTGGCGAGCTTGGCGGCGACGATGTTTTTGGCGATGTGGCGAGCCATGTAGCAAGCCGAGCGGTCGACCTTCGTGGGGTCCTTTCCGGAGAAGGCGCCTCCGCCGTGACGGCCCATGCCGCCGTAGGTGTCGACGATGATCTTGCGGCCGGTGAGTCCCGCGTCGCCGTGCGGTCCGCCGACGACGAAGTTGCCGGTGGGGTTGATGTGGAACTTGGTGTCGCCGTCGATCATGTCGGCCGGGAGCACGGGGAGAATGACGTTCTCGCGAATGCCCTCGTGCAGCTTGGCTTGATCGATGGGATCGTGCTGGGACGAGAGGACCACGGCGTCAATGCGCAGCGGTTTGCCGTCCACGTACTCGATGGTGACCTGCGACTTCGAGTCGGGGCGCAGGTAGTCAAGCTCGCCCGCCTTGCGGACGTCGGTGCAGCGCTTGACCAGCTTGTGCGCCAGCATGATCGGCAGCGGCATGAGCTCTTCCGTCTCATCGCAGGCGTAGCCGAACATGAGGCCTTGGTCGCCGGCGCCGCCGGTGTCCACACCCATGGCGATGTCGGCCGACTGGCGATCCACGGCGTTGAGAACGGCGCAGGTCTTGTAGTCGTAGCCGAAGGACGCGTCGGTATATCCGGTGTCCTTGATGGCCTCGCGAGCGATGTCGACGAAGTTCAGCGTCTGATTCGTCGTGATCTCACCGGCGATCATGCAGAGGCCGGTGGTGACCATAGTTTCGCAAGCGACGCGGCCGGTGGGGTCGTCGGTCAAGACGGCGTCAAGGACGGCGTCGGAGATGCGATCACAGAGTTTGTCGGGGTGTCCTTCAGAAACGGACTCCGACGTAAAAAGGTGCCTATCGGTGCGTGCCAATCCTAGTCCTCCAAAACGGGCGTCAAAACAGCGTATCGACTGTAGAGAAGATTAGGCGTATAGCCGTTGCGGGCCTTCAAGCCGGCAGGACGCCCAACCCCCAAAGCTAACAGAGTGATTTCGGCGCCGTCAACGCGGCGTGGAGTGTTTGGAATGCTACGATCCGAGGCTTGATGCCGCGCGTCGTCGTCGTTGTCCCCACGCTCGAGGCCGGGCCGTCGCTGGTTCGTGCGGTGGAGTCGTTGGAACAGCAGAAGGGCGCCTCAATCGAAGTGGTCGTTGTGGACAACAGCGGGCGTTCGCTGGCTCGCGAGGCGCTGTCCTTGCCCGGCGCTCGAAACGACGTTCGAATCATGGAGTCTCCGCACAATGTGGGTTTTGGCGAGGCGGTCAATATGGGGGCGGCGGAGAGCGACGCTCCCTATGTGGCGGTGATGAACGACGACGCACGGGCGGACGTCGACTGCCTGGCCCGAATCGTTGATGCGCTCGAACTCGAAACCGAGGCGGGAATGGCTGCGCCGACCATATTGCTCTCCGGAAGCGGACGGTTGGATTCTGCCGGCCTCAACGTCTATCGCGACGGTGTAGGGAAGCAACGGGGCCATCGGCGGAAGCGGGACGAGGCTCCTGACGACGATCAGGCCCTACTGCCTTCAGGATGCGCGGCAGTCTATCGACGGTCGATGCTGGACCAGATCGGATGGTTTGACGCCGACTACTTCCTCTACGGCGAAGATACCGATGTGGGGTTGCGCGGTCGCTTGGCGGGCTGGAAGTGCCTCTACGTCAGGGAGGCGATCGTCCATCACGACTATTCCGGCACGGCGGGAAGGGCGTCCAAGCTCAAGGCGTTCTACGTGGAGCGTAACCGGCTATGGAACGTGGTGAAGAACTTTCCGCTCCCCATGTGGCCGGGGGCGCCTTTGTATTCGGCGGCGCGCTATTGGGCGCATTACCGGGCCGCTCGCTCCGGAAAGGGCCTGGCGGGAGAGTCGGCCGGGCTGTTGGGGCTGGGGGCGGTGGTCGCGTCTGCGTACTGGGGCACGCTGACGGCGTTGCCTCATTTGTGGCGGAAAAGGCGCGAGTTCGCTCCCAAGCGTCGGCTGTCGGGCGTGGAGTTCCGGGCGCTGCTCGAACGGTTTCCGATGACCGCGCGTGAGATTGCGGAGCAGTAGCGGCTATTCGGGACGGGACCGGTTGGCCCAATGCCCGGTGGAGTCTTCGCCTGACACCCAGACGCCTTTCTGATTCCAGTCCATGTGAGCGCGCACGTCGGCGGAGCAATAGCGCAAGGTCAGCCCGCAACGGCGACGGTCGGACTCATTGGCCTCGGAACCGTGCAGGAGTAAGTCGGCGTGGACAGAAATCTGTCCGGCCTTCAGCTCGTCGTCGACGGGCTCCCCGAAGCGCTCGACGTTGGCGACGGTTTGATGGAGAACGTTGCCCTCGGCGGCGTCGCTGATCTCGAAGTCGATCATCCCGTGCATGTGCGAGCCGGGGATAAAGCGCATGTTGGCGTTGCCGGGGTCGGCGTCGTCGATGGCGAGCCACACGGTGCAGGTCTTGGTGGGGGTGATGGGCCAGTAGGAGGCGTCTTGGTGCCAGGTGACCTGTTTGCCGTCGTGAGGCATCTTGCAAAAGAAGTGGGAACCCCAGCCAATAACGTTCTCGCCAAGCAGGTCGCGGACGTAGGCGACGATGCGCGAATCGGTGAGCAGGTCCCAGGCGACGCCGTGCTTGAGATGAGCGGAGCTGATCGAGTAGCTGTCTTTCCCGGCGGCTGTGTACTCGGCGAGCAGGTTGTCGAATGCCGATCGAACCTCCGCGATCTCGGCGGGTGGAAATACCTCAAGCGGCTTCATGTAACCGTTCCGGTTGTAGAACTGAAGCTGCTCAACCGTAAGCTTCTGAGGACTTTCGTTGGTCGACGGAAAGAAGCCGAGTTCGCGATCCATGGCATCCAACTCGGCTTGAGTGGGGGTGACGGCGAAGTCGGTTTTTGCGCTCATCGTCTTTCGATTGTAGGGCGCCGACGGAGGTCGGTCTCGCGGTCGCTTTGTGGTAACATCGCTTGCTGCCCAATGAATCCTGTTCTCCCCTTAATACGACGTCTCCATGAGAGCGACGTCCGCCTCGACGAGATCAAGGCTGAGCTTGCCCACCTTCCCCTCCACGTAGCTGAGATCGAAAAGAAGCTCGAAGGGCACAAGAACGAGCTAGCCGCGCAGAGGGAAGTGTTGGCTGCGCATGAAAAGGAGCGTCGTGCGCTGGAAGGCGGCGTTGCACAGCTGGAAGCCAAGCGGACGCAGCTTGAGGCGCAGCTCGCCGAGGCGAAGACGAACGACCAGTACCGCGCATTCCGAAGCGAGATCGCTTTTGCGCAGAAAGAGATCAAGAAAGCGGAGGATCGCGTTCTTGACCTGATGGAGCTGGACCAGGCGGCGGGTGAGAAGGCCGAGGCGGCCGAGAAGGCGCTCGCTGAGGAAGAGGCGGTCGTTGCCAAGGAAGTCGAAGAGACGAAGGCGCGCTTCAGCGGCGACCAAGAGGCGCTGGAGACCGTATCCAAAGAGCGGGCTGAGATAGCGGCTGAATTGGATGCGCTTTCGTTGCGGGTCTACGAAGGGGCTCGGCGCAAACGCAACCGAAACGCGGTGGCCCGGCTGGACGGCGACCGCTGCACTTCCTGCCACATGCGCGTGAGGCCCCAGTTGGTCCAGCAATTGAACCACGGCGATCTGACGCCGTGCGAGTTCTGCGGCTGCATCTTGGACGTATCCGAGCCGCCTCCAACGGAACCCGCTGAAGACCCGGCCGGAGACGCCGGAGTCGCTTAAGGGTGGCCTAGCGCCGGACGGGTCGCTTAGACTGGGACGCTCATGTCCCTTCCGCTCACCGTTCTCTCAGAAGACGAACAATTTTTTTTCTCCACCGTCCGCCGTTTTGCGGAGGAGCGCATTGGTCCGCACGTGCGCGAGATGGACGAGGCTTCCGCCTTCAAGCCGGACTTGATCACGGAGATGTTCGAGCTGGGACTGATGGGGATCGAGGCCCCCGAGGAGCTGGGCGGTCAGGAGGGTTCGTTTTTCACGGCCGCGCTCGCGATTGAGGCGTTGGCGCAAGTCGATCCGTCGGCCGCGGTGATTGTCGACGTGCAGAATACGCTGGTCTTGAACGCGCTGTTGCGTTGGGGGAGCGAGGCCCAGCGGGCGCAGTACGTCCCGAAGTTGGCGGCGTCCTGGGTGGCGTCGTACGCGCTCTCAGAAGCCTCGTCGGGAAGCGATGCGTTCTCGCTGACGACTCGGGCCGAGGATCGCGGCGACCACTATATTCTGACCGGGCGGAAGCTTTGGATTACGAATGCCGCCGAGTCGAAGCTGTTCCTGGTGTTCGCCACGGCGGATCCGTCGGCCGGATACAAAGGGATTACGGCGTTCTTGGTCGAGCGGGAGTTTGAGGGCTTTGAGATCGGACATAAAGAGGACAAGCTGGGCATTCGAGCTTCGTCGACCTGTGAGCTGATCTTCGACGGGTGTCCTGTTCCGAAGGAGAACGTACTGGGCGAAGTCGGAAAAGGGTACAAGGTTGCCATTGAGACATTGAACGAGGGGCGAATTGGGATCGCGGCGCAGATGTTAGGAGTGGCCGAGGGGGCCTTCGAGCATGCTCGCAAGTACGTCGCCGAGCGCAAGCAATTCGGGAGAAAGTTGACCGAGTTTCAGGCGATCCGCCACCAGTTGGCGCAGATGGCTACTGAGATTGAGGCGGCGCGCTTGCTGGTCTATAACGCCGCGCGCCTGAAGGATGCGGGCAAGCCGTTCCTGAAAGAGGCGGCGATGGCGAAGCTGCATGTGTCCGAACTGGCCGTGCGCTTGACTGCCCAGGCGATTGATCTTCACGGAGGCGTCGGCTTCACGAAAGACTACCCCGTCGAAAAGCTCTACCGGGACGCGAAGATCGGGACGATCTACGAGGGCACGTCGAACCTGCAGTTGGAGACGATCGCGAAACAATTGCTTTAGGCTCGCTTGCTATTGAGCACTCATTTATGGTGGTATTTTCCGCGAGGAAGCACCATGAGTAAACGAACGACGGATCGATCCACGGCGATCGGCGGCTTGATTCTTGCCGTCTCCTTGACGGCGGCCTGCGGAGGAGGAGATCCCGCGGCTCAAGGGCCGCAGCCCGGCAGCGCCGGTTGGCACTGGGAGGGCGCGGTTGAGAACTTCGATTCGGCCAATTTTTCGAAAGCGGTCGAGCACCTGGACGACGTCGCCTCGCGGGAGGACCCGTTGGCGGAGAAGGCCGTCCTGTGGCGGACGTCGACGTTGGTCGGCCTGACGCGCGGGTACATGGAAGTGATTGACGCGCTGAGCGACGGCATCGAAGAGAACGACGAGCGCTCGGCCGACTACCAGAACTTGATGCAGCAGGCGAATCGCAGTGGGCGGCAGTTTGCGATTGCGTTGGCGGAGTCGCTCGGCGAAGTTCAGAAAGCGACCGCCGGAGATTCCGTCGTGCTTGAGTTTCCGTTCCCCTCCGGCAGTGGTACGGAGTCGAACGTGATGTCGACGATTGCATCCGGGGAAGCCGTGCAGGCGTCGCAACTGACCGCCGCGGTTGGTCATACGTTGCGGCGAGGCTTGATTCGCGCTGCGTCGGAACTTGGCGGATTCGACATTGACGCCTCCAACCAGGCGTCGGCGAAGTTCGAGGCCGGGCCGGTCAGCATTCCGGGAGACCAGTTCCGTCAAACGATGGCGAAGGTCCTGTTGGACGCCTCGTTGATGTTCAGTCGTGAGCGAGTGAACGAGCCTGACATCCGCAAGATCTTGATCGAACGAGCCGAGCAGTGGGCCGCACCCTATGCCGAGAGTGAAGACGAAGAGGCGAAGGCCTGGGCGGAAGAGTTCGCCAAAGAAGTGGAAGACGAGCAGAGAGATATGCAGCGCAAGGCGCGCCGGCTGGATAAACGCTCCTAAGGAGCTCAGACGGACTGGCGATTGGAGAGGAGCATTTCTACTTCCTCGGTCGACGGGGCCGAGGGCTGCGCGCCCTTTCGGGTGACCGATACGGCGGCCGCCGCCGCGGCGAAGGCTAGCGGTCGGCCTTCAAGAAGAGCAACGGCCAGGGCGGCGTTGAAGACGTCTCCGGCGGCCGTGGTGTCCACCGCATCGACTTGAAAGGCCGGATAGGTCCGATCGAGGTAGAAGCCCTTGGCGCCGAGCTTCAGGCAAACCTGGCCGGGCCCCATTGCCTTGAGCGCTTCGGCCTGAGCCGCGGGATCATCGCGAGGGGCGGTGGGGCGAAGCGTGGCTGCTTCACCCTCGTTGGGCGTCAGGATGTCCACCTCTCGTAGGAGCGAGGTGGGCAGCGGACGGGCCGGCGCCGGGTCGAGCATCGTTTGGGCTCCTCGTGCCCGGGCGTGACGGAGCGCTGCCTCGACGGTCTCGACGGGCGACTCGAGCTGGCAAAGCAGGAAGTCTCCGGGCTCGATGTCGCGAAGGTCTTCGACGACGGACTCGGGGGTCGGGTCGGCGTTGGCTCCGGGCGAGATGACGATCGAGTTCTCGCCCGATTGTGCCACGGTGATGAGGGCCGCTCCCGTGGGGCGATCGGACCGTCGGACGCGAGAATGGTCGACGCTGGCCTCGGTCAGGCTGTCCAGCAAGATTCCTGAAAATGCATCGTCTCCGACGGCGCCGATCATGCGGACATCCGCTCCCAAGCGCGCGGCCGCGACGGCTTGATTGGCGCCTTTGCCTCCCGCGATGACGGCGAGATCGCCGCCGCTCAGCGTCTCTCCGGGGCGAGGTTGTCTCTCGACCTCGACGACGAGGTCGGCATTCAGACTTCCGAAGACCCAGATGTGCGAGCCCACTACAAACTCCCGGTCGGTCTACTCAAGGCCGCCGAGGGCGGTCACGCCGGGAAGCTCTTGCCCGGAGAGGAACTCCAGCGAGGCTCCGCCGCCGGTGGAGACGTGCGACATCTGCGGGCCGACATTGGCTTTTTGGATGGCCTTTTCCGAGTCGCCGCCGCCGACAATGCTGACCGCCGGCGAGGCGGCCACCGCGTGAGCGACGGCCAACGTGCCCGCGGCGAAAGGCTCCATCTCAAAAACACCCATGGGGCCGTTCCAGACGATCATCTTGGC